>Ga0163179_10002163_pt1 | contig 13778 bp, 11 predicted proteins | sample AtlANTMetagenome_FD_109643 | JGI IMG/M metagenome (GOLD analysis project Ga0163179, IMG submission 109643) | Marine eukaryotic phytoplankton communities from the Atlantic Ocean - Atlantic ANT 2 Metagenome | ecosystem: Environmental > Aquatic > Marine > Oceanic | place: North Atlantic Ocean...
CTTTGCAAATTTTTGAAAATTTTGAGTTTTCTGAAAGAAAACCATATCCAGGATGAATGGCATCTGAATTAGTAATTTCTGCAGCAGCTATTATATTAGGAATGTTTAGGTATGACTCTGTACTTTGTGGTGGGCCAATACAAACTGCTTCATCAGCAAACCTAACATGCAAACTATCTTTATCAGCTTTAGAATATACAGCAACTGATTTAATCTTCATTTCTTTTAATGTACGAATGACTCGTAAAGCAATTTCTCCCCTATTAGCAATTAAAACCTTATTAAACATATATTAGTTTTGATAAAACTTTAAGATGGATCTATAAGAAATAATGGTTGGTCATACTCAACTGGTGTTCCATCTTCAACTAACACCTTAACTATCTTCCCTGATATTTCTGATTCTATTTCATTAAACAATTTCATTGCTTCTATTACACAGACAACTGTTCCTGGTTCTATATCATCTCCAACGTGAACAAACGTTTCTTTATCTGGTGATGGCTTCCTGTAAAAAGTTCCAATCATAGGAGATTTTATTTCTACATAGTTTTTTCCTGAATCTGTAGAAACAGTTTCTTCTTGTAGTCTTTCTTCTTCACCATAACTTTCTTTAAGAGGGGCAGTTGAGGGTTGGACTACATGCTGTTGGGGTTGCGTCAAAGGAATTTGTTGTAATACAGGATTTGTATCTATACTAATTTTTTCTTGAAGAGTATCTGCCTTAATTGTAACCTTAACATTATCAACTTCAAGTGTAATTTCACTAGCCCCAGATTTTATAACTGTATTGGCATAGGTAATTAAACTTTTTAAATCTTTTAAATCCATATAAGTATTATAATCAATTACAAATCTATATAAATATATTAATTATATGCCCATTTAAGATATATAGCTCCCCAAGTAAATCCTCCTCCAAAAGCAGCCAAGATAATATTATCCCCCTTCTTTAACTTACTTTCCCATTCCCATAAACATAATGGAATTGTTCCATTTGTAGTATTACCATATTTATGAATATTAAGCATTACCTTATCATGACTAATTCCCATTCTATTTGCAGTTGCATCAATAATTCTTTTATTTGCTTGGTGAGGTACTAACCAGGCAATATCATTTGATGTTAACTTATTTTTTTCCATAATTTTTGCAGAGACATCTGCCATATTTTTAACCGCGAATTTAAAAACAGACTTGCCTTCCTGATATACAAAATGTTCTTTTTCTTGAACTGTTTTTATAGAAGCTGGCTTATTCGAACCCCCTGCTTTCATATGTAAAAAATCTCTACCACTACCATCACTATTTAGTATAGAATCTACAATCCCTACATCCTCTGATGTTGATTCTAACAATACAGCCCCACCACCATCTCCAAAAATAACACATGTTGATCTATCTTCGTAATTAATAATGCTAGACATTTTATCTGCTCCAACGACAATAACTTTTTTACACATACCAGACTTTATGTATTTTTCTGCTGTAGTTAAAGAATATAAAAAACCAGAGCAAGCTGCCATTAAATCAAAAGCAAAAGCATTTTTAATTCCTACTTTATCAGCAATTACGCAAGCTGTTGATGGAAAAAGCATGTCAGGAGTTGCTGTTGCGCAAATCAATAAATCTATTTCATCAGGATTTGTATTTGTTTTATTTAACAGTTCATTTACTGACTGCATTCCTATATAGGAAGTGGGTTCGTTTTTTAAAATTCTACGTTCTTTAATTCCCGTTCTAGTAGTAATCCACTCATCAGTTGTATCTACCATTTTTTCAATATCTGAATTAGATAAAACATGTTCGGGGACCCAAGCATGAATTCCTTTTATTGCTACATTTATATTATTTACCATAAAGTAAAGACTCGCATTTTGATACAAGTTTAATCATATTTTTGTAGGTTAAAAAGAGGATTTAAAATAAGTTATAAACTATTCTAATTTGATTATTTTTCCATAACAACCTTACCCTTATAATAAAGTTTTCCATCACTCCAGTGAGCTCTATGATAAAGGTGTGGCTCTCCAGTTGTAGGGCAAATAGCTATGGTCTGCTCTTGAGCTTTATAATGTGTTCTTCTTTTGTCTCTTCTTGACTTTGATTGTCTTCTTTTAGGATGTGCCATAACAAAAGCTTTAGTTAAATTTTAAATTACTTAAAACACCCCACCTTGGGTCGTTTTTAATTTTATTTTTTCTACTTAAATCATTAAGTTTTTTTATCATTTTTTTATCACAATTTTTATTGCCTAGCATAGATTGTTTGCATGTTCTTTTAAAAGGAATCGCAAAGCTTAAAATTTCGTATAAATTATGTCCCACATTTATCGAATATTGATTTGAAGCAATGGTTATAATATCATCATCTATGTGTTCTTCAGTAAATTTTGCTACTTGACTGAATTTGTTTTTTACTTTAAATTTGATTTGTTGCATACATAAATCACAAGTCAAAAGTATATAACCATCTATTGCAAAATCAAGCAACAACATCGTTTCTTTTTTATCCAAAATTAATTGAGCATTAACTTTTCCATCAATAACTTCATTTAAGCCATAAAATTCAAAGAACTCATTGTTAAGTTGGTAAGTAAAATTGTGCTTCCCTATCTTTAACCCAACAAATGATATATCAAACATCTTTTCCAATCCTCTGCAATAAAAATGAATGCAAATGTAATAATTCTTTTAAAAACTATTGGCTTTTATTTACAGAAGATTTTTGCAATTTATTATCATGTAACTTTTTATTTTGCACTCTGTTCCTATACACATCTATAGCTGTAAATAGAGCTTTTCTAAAAGAATTTGGATTAGCTAAGTTTTTTCCTGCAATTTCATACGCAGTTCCATGATCAGGAGATGTTCTTATAACACTTAAACCCGATGTAAAATTAACCCCACTATTGAATGAAATTGTTTTAAAAGGAGAAAGTCCCTGATCATGATACATTGCTAAAACAACATCAAATTTTTTATATTGCTGTGACCCAAAAAAACCATCAGCAGGGAATGGGCCAAAAACCAACTTTCCTTCTTGTTTAGCCTGTTCAATAGCTGGTATAATAAAATCTATTTCTTCTTTTCCTAACAAACCATTATCGCCAGCATGTGGATTAAGACCTAAAACAGCTATTCTAGGCTTTTTGATTGAGAAATCAGTGTTAAAAGTTAAAACAAGAGATTCAATAGATTCTAAAATATTTTCTTTTGAAATACTATTAGCTACCTCTGATATACTCATGTGTCCTGTTACTAATGCAACCTTAAGTTCTTCACTAGTCAATAACATTAATGTCTTTTTTTGACCAAATAGAGAATGTAAATATTCTGTATGTCCTGTAAACCTAAAATCATCTGATTGAATATTATCCTTATTAATAGGTGCCGTAACAAGTAAATCTATTTCTTTTTTCTGAAGTGCAGCACAAGCTCCTTGAAGCGACAATAACGCATATTTCCCTCCTTCTTTATTTGAATTACCTGGATCAATAGAAATTTCTTCTTCCCAACATTGAATTAAATTAACCTTTTTAAAACTAATATCATCTATGCTTTTTGCCACCAAAAAATTAAACTTTTCAATATTCAATTGTTTAATATAAAAGGTTAAAACTTTTTTATGTGCATAAATTATAGGGGTACATAAATCTAACATTCTTTTATCACTAAATGCTTTTAATATAACTTCTATACCTATCCCATTAATATCTCCTACGGAAATACCAATTTTTATTTTAGCATTATCTCTCATTCCTAACTAGTAATTTTGTAATTTTGAAACTACAAAAGTAGTTTTTTTTATGAACAATTATTTGATAATAAAAAGAGCTTAAAATCTTAATGAATTGAATACAAGAAAAACAGGTTTTCATTTAAAATTCTATCTACTAAATTAATACTTTAGGTAAATGGATTATAAAAAAATCATACTAATTTTTTTAGTGTTATGCGGACTAAATTTATTTGCTACACACAATAGGGCAGGAGAAATAACCTACAAACAAATATCACTACTTACTTATGAAGTAACTATAATTACCTACACTAAAGATTCTGCTCCAGCTGATAGATGTGAATTAGAAATTTTATGGGGAGATGGCACACTTGACACTCTTTTCAGGACAAATGGGCCTCCAGTTAATGGATGCAACTATAGTGGTGAATTAGTCGGGAATGATATTAAAAAGAATATCTACATTGGGTATCATACATATCCAGCAATTGGCACGTATATTATTTCCATGTTTGATCCTAATAGAAATTCTGATATTGCAAACATTCCTAATTCGGTTAACACACCTTTTTATATTGAATCAATTATAAACATTAATCCTGATTTAGGCTACAATAATTCTCCTACACTATTAACCCCCCCTATTGATGAGGGTTGTGTCGGTAATATGTTTATTCATAATCCAAGTGCTTTTGATATTGATGGCGACAGTTTGTCTTATAGCCTTATTGATTGCGCTGGATTTGGAGGTGCTGCTGTTCCTGGATACACTCTGCCTGAAACATTTTCAACTGTAAGTATTAATTCAGTAACTGGGGATTTTATTTGGGATTACCCCACAATGCAACAACAAGTAAACATTGCTATTCTTATTAGAGAACACAGAAAAAATACTTCTGGAGAATGGGTGATCATTGGACAAATAATTAGAGATATGCAAATTGATATTGCAGAATGCTCTAACAATCCTCCAGAAATTAACACTATAAATAAAGTTTGCGTTGAAGCTGGGCAGGTAATCAGTTTTAATTTAACTGTAACCGATATTAATTTTGATCAAATTGACATTTCAGCAACTGGAGGTCCTTTTGAAATTACCGATAGTGCATTCTTCCCTATTCCATTTCCTTCTCCAGGAAATGTATCCTCTGTTTTTAGCTGGAATACTAATTGTTCCCATATTAGACAGCAACCATATTATGTGGTATTTAAAGCAAAAGACAATGGTTCCCCTAATTTAGTTACAATCAAAACTGTTGAAATTTTAATTATTGCCCCTTCTCCTAAAAACCCTCTTACATTACCTGCTGGAAACACCATACAGCTAACTTGGGATGCAAGCATTTGCCCTCAAGCAACTGGATATGATATTTATAGAAATAATCAATTTTATAATTTTAGCCCTGATAGCTGCGAAACAGGAGTCCCTGCATATACTGGTTATTACTTTATTGGCTCTAATTTAGGTTTGTCCAATACAGTATTTATTGATAATGGAAATGGAGATGGATTAACTTATGGGCTAGATTATTGCTACATGATTATTGCAACCTATTCTGACGGTGCAGAAAGTTATGCTTCAATAGAAGTTTGTACTGAATTAACTAGAGATGTTCCAATTATAACCAATGTAAATGTGCTTTCTACAAGCCAAAATATTGGAACCATAGAAATCATCTGGTCAAAACCAACTGAATTTGATAGCATATTGGCCCCTGGGCCTTATTTATATAAGTTGTATCAAAGCAATGATTTATTTGGGAACAACTTAACATTATTGCAAACATTAAATGGAGGGCTGAATGACACTATATTAATTAGTCAAAATATAAATTCAATTGCAACTCCTTTTTCTTATAAAGTTGAATTAATAAATAATACAATTGGAGATACATTTACAATTGGCAAATCAAATATTGCATCAAGTATTTATTTAAATACCTATGGAGATGATTCCAAAGTAATACTAAACTGGACTGAAATCACCCCTTGGTTAAATGACAATTATATCATTTACAGATACAATCCTATTACAACTTTATTTGACTCTATTGGAAATACATCTTCTCAATCATTTACAGATTTTAGCGCAAAAAATGATATTGAATATTGTTATAGAATAAAAAGTGTTGGTAGCTACTCTGCTAGCGGACTTGTCAATCCTATTTTTAACTTATCTCAAGAATCCTGTGCAACACCAATAGACACCGTTCCTCCATGCCCCTCTATATTAAATGTAATTGCAGATTGCAATTTAATTGTTAATGATTTACAATGGGTTTTTCCTAATGATAGCTGTAGCCTAGATATTGAATTCTTTGATATTTATTATGCTAACTCAATCTATTCTGAATATAATTACATAACTACTATTAATGGATATGATTTTGCATATTTACACGAATTAGAAGATTATGGATCACTGGCTGGTTGTTATTATATAATTGCTATAGACAGCCTCGAAAACCAAAGTGCCCAAAGCAATATTATTTGTGTTGATAATTGTCCTGATTTTGAATTACCAAATGTGTTTACCCCTAATAATGATGGTTTAAACAATGTTTTTAAACCAACTAAAAATATTTTTAATGAAAGTATTGAAACAAATATTTTTAACAGATGGGGGGCGCTAGTTTACTCTACAAATGACCCTAATATCAATTGGGATGGCAAACACTATAAAACAAGAAAAGATTGTCCTGAAGGAGTTTATTTTGTATCATCCAAAGTATATGAAATACGTGTAAATGGAGTTAACTTTAACCAATTTAGTAATTTTGTTCATTTATTTAGATAAAATATGTTTACAGGTATTATAGAATCTACTGGTATTGTAAAAAATATTAAAGAAAACGACAAGAACCTTGTTTTAACTATTAAAGTAGATTTTACTTCTGAATTATATATAAAACAAAGTATTGCAATCAATGGTATTTGCCTAACAGTAGAAAAAATAAATAATGATTCTTTCGAAGTTACTGCTATTGAAGAAACAATTCAAAAGACACATCTAAATTTTATAAAGAAACTTGATAAGGTTAATTTAGAAAGGGCTCTGAAATTTAACGATAGACTTGATGGACATATTGTACAAGGACACGTAGATAAGACTACTATATGTGAAGATATAAAATTAAAAAATGGAAGTTGGGAGTTTATTTTCAAAAAAAGCCCCAATGATGATCTATTAATTAAAAAAGGTTCAATTACTGTTAATGGTGTTAGCTTAACTATAGCGAAACTTACAACACATTCTTTCAGTGTTGCCATCATACCTTATACATTTAACAACACAACCTTTGAAAATTTAAAAATAGGAGATTGTGTAAATATTGAGTTTGATATTTTAGGAAAATACCTTAAGAAACTAAACATTACTAATTAGAAAACAGATGTATAAACCCTTCCTGAACTGGATTAGAACTACCATCTATTTTTAGCTTATAGAAATACACTCCATCAGCACACATACTTTTTGTGTTAATTTTATATCCTTTCCAAGGATTATCATTTGAATAATTGTTTTGTTCAAAAACCTTTACACCCCACCTATTATAAATAACAAAATAGTTTATTGGATACCTTTTAATGTTTGTAATTAAAAAATCATCATTTAAGCCATCATTATTAGGGGTAAATACATTTGGTATCTCTATTGGATATTCTTCAACATTAAAATTAATCCAATTAGATTCCGATATCAATTGACTGCCATTAGCAACATCCCAAGTTTCAACCTTTACTATGTAGTTATCTGCATCAAATGGTTTTATTAAAGTATAGTTCGTGGAAAAGGTTGTTCCATCTAATTGCCAATTCCCACTGGATGTTCTATACGAAATTTTATACTGTGAATTTACAGTTTCTTCCCAACCCCAATATGAATTCCATACTAATTCTAATTCATCTTGATTTGTTGATGGTAAAGTATCTAATAATATAGACTGAATTGAATCAGACAAATTACTTTCACTTCCATTCACTTTAATAGAAACAGCATAATTATAATTAGTTGTAGCAACATCAGATGAATTTAAACTAACATCATCATACGACAATGTGTTTATATCCATTATTGAGCCTAAAAAATCATATGGCCCCAAGGGGTTTATTGATTTATATAAATTATAACTTTCAAATAAATTATATGGGAAAGAATCTATTGGGAATTCCCATTGAACCTGAATAAAATTATCATCAACTACTGTTACATTTTCTAAATTTAAATTAATTAACCAACAGCCGTCTACTATTACCTTAATGCTATCAAACTCTTCCATTGGTGTTCCACATGTACTCAATAAAGTGTTTCCATCATTACCAAGTTTTGTATAAACATCATGCTCTCCATTAAGCTGAAAAGGCTCATATAAAACTAACTGCACCATATTGGTTAACCCTGTAGTGCAATTTACCCCTTCAGCATAGACAATAGATAAAGGTGTTCCATCTGGTTGCATTAATCTAAAGTCTGTTCCATCTGAAGATATAGACCCACATTGCACTTGAATATCTGACCAAACAAGTAATGTGTCTTCTCCACACTCTGCACTTATAAAAGGACTATGCAAAGAATCTGTTTGTAAATCAAGCTGTTCAACAATACAATCAACTGAAACAACTACTTCCATGTCTCGCTTAACTCGTCCTATTATATTCCAAGAACCTGTAACATCTTGTCTATATTCCTCTATTACAATACACATTACTCCAACAAATTGCTGTGTTGCTAAAAATTCTATAATACCTGTGCTTTCATCCAAAAGAGTACCATATAAAGTCGGGATAGGGTTTGTCGGGGTAAAAGGTCCTAAATAATTAAGTAAAGATCCATTATTTCCTTGGGCAGGAGCAAACTGATATCTCAAAGAGTCTCCATCTATATCAAATCCTGATTGATTATAATAAAACTGGTTATTAACACAAAAAGAAGGAACAGGCACACTTCCAAAGCTAGGTGAACTATTATCTGGTGCGGCTTCATTATTCAAAAAAGCACTTATATAAAAGTCCTCATTGGTTGGGTCGAGAATATTATCATTGGGGTTTCTACAACACAGTTCGTATGAAAAACGCCAATCATAACATGATCCTGGTAAAGTAATAATCCCTTGATAGATATATTCCTCTATCCCTATTGCCGCACCTCCATTACAAGTAGTAAGGCCCGTGAAACATGGTTGTAGTATAGGGTTAGGACCACTAATCATATAAAGAGTTGTATATATTGAATTACTTGGATAACAAGAAGATGTATAATATATATCTACATCTGTAGGAGCATCTATTTGGCCTGTGCAATCATAATAAAACTTAAATGTCACTTCATATTGATTTGGCGTTCCAGTATAAGTATAAGTTAAGTCACCTGCACTAGCATGTGATGCACACAAATTTAATGGCAAAAAAATTACTGTAAAAAAAAATATAATTAGCCTCAAAAGATAAATTTATTCAAACAAATCTAAATATTTTAAATTTTTAATCAAAAGAAAGTAATCAACTAAAAAATGTAATTTAGCAGCAATGAAAAATATTCGTAATTTTTGTATTATTGCTCACATAGATCATGGCAAAAGCACTTTAGCTGATAGGTTATTAGAAGCAACCCAAACTGTATCAAAAAGAGATTTTAAAAACCAAGTGCTTGATAATATGGATTTAGAAAGAGAACGTGGCATTACCATTAAGAGTCATGCGATTCAAATGAACTATGAATTTAATAATGATACATATACTCTAAATTTAATTGATACCCCTGGACATGTTGACTTTTCTTATGAAGTATCTCGTTCAATAGCTGCATGTGAAGGTGCCTTGTTGATTGTCGATGCATCTCAAGGAATTGAAGCTCAAACAATTTCTAACTTATATTTAGCAATTGAACATGATTTAGAGATTATCCCCATCTTAAATAAAATTGATTTACCAAGCGCTAATCCTGAATTAATTAAAGATCAAATTGTTGATTTAATAGGCTGTAAATCAGAAGATGTTATTGAAGCTAGCGCAAAAGATGGAATAGGAATTATTGATATTTTAAAGGCAATAATAAATAAGATACCCTGTCCTTCTGGAAATAAAAAAGCTCCTCTTCAAGCCTTAATTTTTGACTCTGTGTACAATCCATTTAGAGGCATTGAAGTTTACTTTAGAGTATTAAATGGTGAAATAAAAAAAGGTGATAGAGTAAAGTTTTTTGCAACTAATAAAGAATATATTGCTGATGAAATTGGTGCTTTAAAATTAAACCAATTACCAAAAAAAATTGTATCAAGCGGAGATGTTGGCTACTTAATTTCTGGAATTAAAAATGCCAAAGAAGTTAAAGTGGGTGATACAATTACTTCTACAAATAACCCTTGTAATAATGCTATTAAAGGTTTTGAAGATGTTAAACCAATGGTATTTGCAGGAATTTACCCAGTAGATACTGATGAATATGAGGAGCTAAGAACATCAATTGAAAAACTACAACTAAATGATGCATCCTTAACATTTGAACCAGAATCATCTGCTGCTCTAGGTTTTGGGTTTAGGTGTGGCTTTTTAGGAATGCTACATATGGAAATAATTCAAGAGAGACTAGAGAGAGAGTTTAATATGAATGTCATCACTACTGTTCCTAATGTTTCTTATAATGCTTTTTTAAATGATGGAAACAAGATTGAGATTCATAATCCTTCAGAATACCCTGATACAACTACTGTACAAGAAGTAGAAGAGCCATTTATAAATGCACAGATAATTACTATGCCTGAATATGTAGGATCTATTATGAACCTATGTATTGAAAAAAGAGGTGTTCTGAAAAATCAAGTTTATTTAACTACCGATAGACTTGAACTTTCATTTGAAATGCCTCTATCTGAAATAGTTTTTGATTTTTATGATAAGCTTAAATCTATTTCAAGAGGTTACGCATCATTTGACTATCAACCATCAGGATATAAAACATCTGACTTAGTTAAAGTTGATATACTACTTAATAGCAGTCAAGTAGATGCACTATCTGCTTTAGTTCACAGAAGTAATGCTTTTGATATTGGTAAAAAAATATGTTCAAAATTAAAAGAACTTATACCTCGCCAACAATTTGTTATTGCAATACAAGCAGCAATTGGAGCTAAAATTATTGCACGTGAAACAATAAGAGCACTTAGAAAAGATGTAACTGCAAAATGTTATGGGGGAGATATTACTAGAAAGAGAAAACTTTTAGAAAAACAGAAGAAAGGTAAAAAAAGAATGAGACAAGTAGGTAATATTGAAGTACCTCAACAAGCATTTTTAGCTGTACTAAAACTTAATGATTAAATTTTTATGGCTGGACATAGTAAATGGGCAAATATCAAACACCGAAAAGGTGCACAGGATAAAAAAAGGGCTAAAATTTTTACAAAAATTATTAAAGAAATAACAGTAGCCTCAAAAGAAGCAGGACCTGACTCTGAGACAAATCCAAGATTACGTCTTGCTATTCAAAATGCTAAAGGAGCAAACATGCCAAAAGACACTATTGAAAGAGCTATTAGCAAAGGGCAAGGTGGTGAAGGCAACTCATTTCAAGAAGTAACTTATGAAGGATATGCTGCTAGTGGAATAGCTGTTTTTGTAGAGTGTACAACTGACAATATAAATAGAACTGTTGCTAGTGTTCGTTCTATTTTTACAAAACATGGAGGTAATTTAGGAACTAATGGTTCCTTAGAGTTTGTTTTTGACAGAAAAGGAGTCTTTGCAATTTCAAAAGAGTCAATAAATCAAGATTTAGAGAATTTAGAAATAGAATTAATTGATAGTGGTTTAGAAGAAATGATAATAGAAGAAGATATGTGTTTAGTTTACACCTCTTTTGAAGGTTTTGGATCAACACAAAACAAGTTAGAGGAGCTAAACATTAAAATAAAGAATGCTGAAGTTCAACGCATCGCTAATAACACAAAAAAACTTGAAATTGAAATAGCAAAAAAAGTCCTTACTTTAATTGAAAAACTAGAAGATGATGATGATGTTCAAAATGTATATCACAATTTAGAGCTATCCGATGAATTAATCAATCTGCTTAAGTAAAAAGAAAACTTCATCTTTAAAACATCTGTTAAGCTCATATTTCAAATAACATAAAAGGAAGATTAGTAAAACTACAATTGATTTGCTTGTTTGTACTTGTGTTTACTGAACCATAGCCAAGAAAAGAAACATTTCCATCAATAGTGATATTAGCATAATCAATATTGGTTATAGTTATTGATCCATTAATATTAACATTAGGCATCGCTGAATAATTATAATATTGCTCAACAACAGAAAAAGAACATTGAAAATCAATAAAAGAAGCTTGTTGTGGCACATATGTTTGATTAATATTCGGTTCAATTACCGATGCTATAACACCCCATTCATTAATTACTGAAGGACAAAAACTTGAAATATTTATGCCTATTGAAAAAATCTGACCATTTGATATAGTAACTGTAGTTCCATTGCAAGCCATGTTACTAGTGTTATATGTATAATTTACTCCATCTATAGTAAGGTCAACACTTCCGCAATCATTATTTATTGAATTATTTGGAGAATTTTCAGAGTTTTCAGGAGAGCATGACAAAAAAAGTATAACAATTAGATTAGGGAAAATATTTTTTAATTTTAACATTAATTAATTTTTTATTTTTTTATAAAAAAATGATTTTCATTTGATTTAAAATTGCAGAATGTAAAACTTTACATTAAAATTGCAAGGTGAAAGATAAACTAAAAAATCTTAATGAAAAATTAAAAGAAGCGTCTTTAGGGGGGGGTGAAAAAAGAATTCAAACTCAACACGGAAAAGGCAAATTAACAGCTCGAGAAAGAATTCATTTTCTATTAGATGAAAACTCTTTTGAAGAAATAGGCGCATTAGTAATACATAGATCATCAAATTTTGGTTTAGATAAACAAAAATTTTTAGGAGATGGAGTAGTTACTGGTTATGGGGAAATTAATGGCAGAACAGTCTATATCTTTGCCCAAGATTTCACGGTACTAGGAGGGTCTCTTGCTGAAGCTCATGCTCAAAAAATTTGTCGTATTATGGACCTCGCAATGAAAAATGGCTGCCCAATTATTGGGTTGAATGATTCAGGAGGGGCTAGAATTCAAGAAGGTGTTGTTTCTTTAGCAGGTTATGCCGATATATTTTACAGAAACACTTTAGCAAGCGGTGTGATTCCACAGCTATCTGCTATTTTAGGACCTTGTGCAGGAGGAGCTGTTTATTCACCTGCCCTAACTGATTTCACCCTTATGGCAGAAGGTACTTCTTATATGTTTGTAACTGGACCAAATGTTGTAAAAACAGTAACACATGAAGAGGTTTCAGCGGAAGAATTAGGCGGAGCAAATACACATTCATCCAAATCAGGAGTGTCCCATATGACATGTAGTAACGAAATTGAACTTATTAACAATCTAAAGGAACTATTAAGTTACATGCCTCAAAACTGTGAGGAGGATGCTCCATCTATAAAATATGATTTTACAAATGAAAAAAGAGAGAAATTAAACAACATCATACCAAATAATCCAAATCAACCATATGACATTAAAGATGTTATTAATAATTTGGTTGATGAAAACTCTTTTTTTGAAATACATAAAGATTATGCTGAAAATATTGTAGTAGGTTTTGGAAGGATTGCTGGAAAATCTATTGGTATAGTTGCTAATCAACCTATGCATTTAGCTGGAGTGTTGGACATACGTTCATCTGTAAAAGGTGCTCGTTTTGTTAGATTTTGTGACTGCTTTAACATTCCTCTTTTAGTGCTAGAAGATGTTCCTGGTTTTTTACCTGGAACTGATCAAGAATGGAATGGAATTATAACTAACGGAGCAAAACTATTATTTGCTTTTTCTGAAGCAACAGTTCCTAGGATTACTGTTATCACACGTAAAGCATATGGTGGTGCATATGATGTTATGAATTCTAAACACATTGGAGCGGATATGAATTATGCTTGGCCAAGTGCAGAAATTGCCGTTATGGGGGC
>Ga0163179_10002164_pt1 | contig 13775 bp, 2 predicted proteins | sample AtlANTMetagenome_FD_109643 | JGI IMG/M metagenome (GOLD analysis project Ga0163179, IMG submission 109643) | Marine eukaryotic phytoplankton communities from the Atlantic Ocean - Atlantic ANT 2 Metagenome | ecosystem: Environmental > Aquatic > Marine > Oceanic | place: North Atlantic Ocean...
AGAATTTTATAAAAATTCTTACTCGCGTCAAAGTCCTCATAATAAGGATTTACATTTAGGTTTGTCTTCTGAGGCATCTTACTTCGCCAAAAATACTAAGTATCTAATCTTTAGTATTTAGCGCAGTTTCTAGAATTCAATTACTAACTTGATATCTTCAATCTGGTCAGGTGCACGAGTAATTAGTCTTCTGTTCTCAACGTATATAAGATCACCAGAATTATTTTCAATTTCAGGTGCTGCTAAACCACTTGCAAAAGTGACACCTAGTAATGTAGAACCGTAAGATGTATTTACAGTACCAGATGCAGTAGAAGCTTCTCCACTAATAGCATTAGAACCATTAGACTCAAATGCTCTTACAACACCTTGATCTGTGTGTGCATCGTTTGTTTGGATATATTTAAGAACTCCAGCAGTTGTAGAACCACTATCTAATGTCCATGATACAACTGTACCATATGCTGTACCACCAGTTACAGTTTGAGTAATTTTTTCATCAACTGAGTAATCTGCAGTAGCACCAGTAATCTTAACTGCTTTTAATCCTGATAAAGTATCAGCAGTAGAGAATGTTGTTGTACCCCAGTTAAATGGATCAGCAAGAATACCAATTCTACGGAAGTCGTTATCTACAGGGAAGTCTCCAGAACCTTCTGAATATGTAAGACGAATGTTAGTCATAACACGCTTACCATTTAATTCTGTTTCATGATCAGAACCATGTCCACCTTCAGGAGGTAGTATAACTTCAATAGCTCCAACAGCAGAAGCACCAGTTGTTACAGCAGATGATAGACCAGCATCAGAGAATAGATTACCGTTACCTAACAGAACGTTAGCATAAGTGTAAGCTGATCCACGAGCTTCAATCTCAGCAGATGTAATTGTACCAGAACCATTTGTTACGAACTTAACTTTACCACCTGTTCCATCACCTTTAATTCCAGTATATAAAGTTTGTGATGCAGGAAGACCACTTCCAGCGTCTTCAATAAGAGCAACATCACATGCACCCGCTACAGCCTGTGCTACAACAGCAGTTCTAGAAGTGTTAGCAGGAAGAACGATTGGAAGGAAATCAGAAGAAAGGAATTTTAAAACATCATCAGTTGGAATAGTATACATGTACTTCCAGATGTACTTAGCACCAGTTGTTTCTGTATAAAGACCTGTAGAAGAAGCATAGTTACCACCTGCTGTAGATGGTTCTTCAGTTGCATTCTGACCAGTTGTGTTAGAAGGATCTTCACCATTGTAAAGACACTTGAATACTTCGTATGAAGAGTTCATCACATAAAACTTAGCATCTGCAATTGTATTTGCACCTGTTGCAGTTTGTTTACCAATTTGACCACCGCCACCTGGTGTAGCAGAATAGTCTGGTTTAAACATATCATACTTGGGGTTAGCAACTAGATCCCAGTTGTAACGACGAATAACTGTTCTTGCAAAAGCATCAGTAATACGCTTAGCTGCGATTAGTTCGTCATAAACACCAATTTTTTCTCTTTGGTTGTCTAGAGGAAGAGGGGGAACATCTTCAGTTGCATAACGGTAAACGCCAGACTTGGCAGTAGCACCTGTGTCAGAACCTCCAGCACCACCAGTTCTACCTTTTAATGAAGATCCTAGAGGAGGAGCAGAGTTAACGCCAGCACTACCAAAAACGTCGGTTAATAAAAGGGCACTATCATAAACTGCAGCAACTGTGGCGCGGAAAGCGGTGGAACCATACGTTCCAATATAAACTTCGTTACCCACTACGAAAGCCGTAGAGTTCTCAGAGTATACCTCTAAGTACGCTCTCCATGGTTGGGGTCTACCCACAAAGAAATACATCCTAGAACGTTCCGCACTCGTATCAGTCGCGCCTTCTGTAAGGGATTCTAGGAATTGTTTCGCGTTAAATATACGAAACTTATCAGAAATGATAGCAGCCATGGTTTTATTTGTCCAACGTTGTAGTTTGTGCCTGAGTTATTTATATTGTTTATTTATACTGGTGAAAATGGAATTATCTCAGATCCAGAAGTAATCGTGGTACTGCCTCTATAATGTGAGCATCCAGTAAATGAAGTTGCTGTTTTTCCAGTGTATTGTATGACACCAGAGTTAGATGGAACCGCAGTATCAAAATTATCATATGATGTAGTGTAACTATCAGGAAGAACCCTTGCGGTAGGTGGAGTGAAATTAGCTTCATACCTAGCAACGTTGCTTATATGAACTTCATCTATGTAACCATTGAAACAGTCTAAACCAGTAGAGTAGTTACTATCACCAATACCAAATAAAGCAGTTCCAGATCCCCATAAATTGCCAGCAGCAGCTGCACCAGCTACACTGTAATCTTGAGTATTAGCAGCAGATGCTTTCTCTATACCATTCCAATATACTTTAATTGTTCCACTCTTACGAACAATTGCAATGTGATTCCAATTAATATCAGAAACTTGACCAAAACTAGTAATTGAATCATCTGCACCATTCCAGAATGACACGTTACAATTAAATGACCATACAGAAGTTATCCATATTGCGAAACCAAAATCAGGTAAGAAGTAATCTAAAGCACCAGAAGAATACTTCCATGATACATTTGATGTTGTATTAGGTCCGTAGAATAATAGTCCTGCACTAGTGTCACCACCAGACTGAGTACTTCTCACCCTTTTATTCCAGAATTCAATTGTGAAATCTCCTGCTCCCAAATCAGTTCCACCAGGAGCATTTAATTTAGAACCATCAACAGTACCATCAGTTTCACTAAGTAATACAGATCTATCTCCAAACTTTTTATCAGCAGTGGTTTCTAGATTCTGAACACCTGTTCCATATGCACTTTGTGTCCATGCATAACCTTGAGTAGAAACAACCCCAGCTGTATTATGGAAAAGATATCCTGAGTCAGGGAAATAATTTGTATCAGCAACAATTATAGGACCACCAATAGTACCACTGGATTGTGAAGTTGTCACAGGATTTTGGATTGATGGAGGCATCATCACAAATTTATCACCTGCTAATGTGTAACTAGAATTTCCTCTTTCTTCAAAATCTTTTATAGTAAGAGATCCAAAGTATAAATCAAGTTCCGCAAGTGATAAACCAGATACAGCAGAAGCACCATCATCAAATATACCTTCAAAATGACTAATGGTATGACCTGCATTTGTTTTGGTATATTGTCCAATATATTCTGTGGTTCTTCCAAACACTGAGTTAACGATAAGAACTTCAGTTGCATTTCTCTTACCAACATGATAACCACCATTGATTTCAATAAGATCAACTTCACCATCATGTCCACCAGTTGTATTACCAGCTCTGACAGGAACTGGATCTGTCAAAAATAGTTCCTCTGCATATCCATCAACAACACCGCCTGGTGGTGGAGTTAAAACAATTTCAAGTGCTTCTTTAGTAATTTCTAAATCAGTAGGAGTAGTTACCTGTCTGAATACTTGTCTTTCAAATCCAGAACCAGCAAGTCCTATGTCAACCATTGAAACATTACTTTCAGACTGTACCTGAACAACACCAACAGGAGCAACAGATATAAGTTCTGGAACCTGTCTTAAGAAAGTACCAGCAGTCCAGTTCTGTTCTGTAGTTCCTCTTTGAGCTCTAAGGATATAAAGGAATCTATCAGAAAGTTTTCTATTATATCTTACGACCTCATCACCAACTAATAATAAACCCATAGCATCAAATTTAGATGTGTCTGGAATGTAAGCAATTGAATCACCAATATTAAAGTCAACATCAAGATATGCAGCAGTCTCAAAGAAGTTAATGTTAGATAGAGCATCATTAGGAATAACTTTTTGAACAGTGCTTGTAACTGCTTTACTTACAGTAGAAATAGAGTTAAGAGAAACAATATCTTGAACTTCTGCAGAAACAACACTTGCAGAACCTTGAAGTCTCAGTACACCACCAACTCCCTCAATCTCAACAGGTTGTGGTTCAATGAATACAATCTGAGCACCGCCAGGTTGTTCAGTTCCCACAGGCATATCAAATCCAGATTCACCTTCTACAATATTATCCTTATCAACTTGAATTTCTGCAGTTATCTTACGAGAAACATCTGCTGGACTCTGTAAATCTACAGAAGAGTAAGAGTTTACATCAACTAGTCTGTTACCAAGAACATCAATAGTTGATATAACTAAACTACTCTGTGCAACATTTAAGAATGGTCTGATAGCAACATTGATTAGTGATACACCAATATCTCTTTCTGAAAGAATATCAAATCTTCTCGTTGCAATAACTTTTGGAGCTTTTGTATACCCAGAACCACCATCAATTAAATCAACACTTATTACTTGACCTTTACTTACGAGAACATTTGCTCTTGCACCACCACCTTCACCATTCTCAGGTACAAACTTAAGAATTGGTGGTGTATAATATTGATATGCAGTTGGTTGAGTAATTGGATCATAACTACGTTGGTTCCAAGTTAGTTTAGTAACACTACCATTTTCAATAGTTGCTACTACAGATAAACCTTCTCCTCTCGTGGTTCCAGTATAAGACTCAACTGAGACTGAACCAAAAACATCATCAGTTAGTTGTTCTCCTGCCCTACCATCTTTACTAGTAGCTTCTGTTGGTAGTTTTTTAATACTACGGAATCCTTCTTCACCTTCTACACGAATCTTATCTCCATTTGATAAAAATACAAATGGTTTCTTATATGTTATTCCATAATTACTTCCCGACCAAATACCATCATCAGTCTTAAGAATTTTTCTTCCAAATTCATCTTGTACATATGTTAAAGTTGCATTAGAAATATTAGCATCTGCAATTACAAATGTTCTGTCATAATATCCTTTTGGTACAAAAGTATAATCTAAACCACTTTCAGGAGCAGCATTTTGACCTTTAATATCAAATACTATATTATTTCCAGTAACCACTGGATTTCTAACTTCACCAATAATATTGTATGTTCCATTTGCTCTTTGTTGCCAAACTTGAATTGAAGATCCAACAGCATCTCCCATCCAATCATATTTTAAGAAAGCAGCTAATTCAGTAGAGTCAAAAGAGAATGAACCTTGTGCAAAATATGTATCTGGTGCAAAATCATATATGTTTAAAATTTGTCCGACATCTCTACCATAAAGGTATCTCATGTCAATCTTCATCTCTGGTTGGATAGATGTAGCAAAAGTGATGTTAGGACCTGATACAGTATATGACTTTCCGTTTATCTGTAATACACCATCTAAGAAAACATATAAAGAATTTTCTTGTTCAATACTTAAAACAGTATTGTCCAGTACGTCAAGAATTAAGAAAGGTCCGTTTCTAACTCCATCAACTAGATTATAGTCAATAGTAAGTCGTTTATAATTACCAACACCAATACCAGCAATTTTTTCTACTGCAGTCGGTTCACCAATAGATTTAGCACCTAGATCTTGATCCCATATAGGAGCAACATCAAATTTAATTACGTTAGGAATTACAGTCTTGTCTATGAAGTAAGCATCTTGTAGTGGATATCCCTCTGTTAACTTAGGTCTTTGTATTACAGCGTTAATAGTAAGGAATAGATTTTCATCTTCCTCTGTATTTACTTCTGTATTGTCATCCCAGTATAATTCAAATTCTTTATTTTCTCCGTCAATATAATCAGGAAGAGCTCTAGTAACAGATTTTTGATCTAAAATTTCACTTACATTATCATATAAAGAATCAATACTAGAAATTACAGTATTGCATTCTTGATTTGGAAGTAAAGGATCACCTAAGATATTGTAATTTGAATATGTCAAAGTAGGAGTCCAGTTTCCTGCTCTATTAGGATTTTGAGTTGTCTTTTCTACTAAACCTTTTCCTTCGCTTAAAATTGTGTTTACAATACTATGATAGGTATTCAAAGCACTTGCAACTTCAGCACACGCAGGACTTGCAGTATCAGCAATAACATTCAAATCTTTATTTGGTAACTCATTCCTCATCGCTTGAATCATAAGATCCTTAGCATATTGGAATGTAGATATTGTTTCTGTAACTTGTCCAGTAATATAATATAATTCTTCTCCATAAGGATAATCTTTCTTTTGATAATATAACTGTGCTGCTTCTACAATTTTAAAGTTACCACCAAATTTAAGATGATAAACATATGAGTCTAATATGAGACCAATGTCTCTACCACACTTAGTACTAATAGTTCCCCAATTTAGTGAAGGGTATTGAGCTTGTGCCCATGTTAAAGATTCTGAGATAATATATGCTCTGTTTAAATTAATTAAATTACCTGCATCATAGAAAGTTCCATTATTAATACCACTAAACGAGAAGGTTGCTGAGTCGCTACCAGAGAACGATGTAGGAACAGTAACAATAACGCCAGGTGGAGCATTAAATGAATTGTTAGGAGCAACGGCACCTGTGCTAGTAGCGATAGGTCCTGTAGTTCCTGTACCATTTAACAATGTAATTCCAGATGGAGCTCCACCACCACCAGCAGAGTTTGCTAGTGCTGCTTTACTCATTGTTATTTCAGTGCTACTATCAATAGATGCAATTCTTGTATCAGATGAATAAGATCCACCAGAACTTACAAACATACCAACAGCAAGATCGTCTGTGGAAGTTACTGTCATTTTAAGACCACCAGCAAAATAAGATACACCAATATCAGTGTAGTCCCAATTACGAATTGCTAATCTTGCTAGTCTAGTAGCATAGGCAAAAATTGCATCGGATTGTGTTCTATTATTTTGAATATAAAGATATTGAGAATCAGAATTAAAGATAGAAGTATAATCAACTGTTTTTACATTTCCACCAAATCTAATGTCATGTTGATATGCATCTAAAATCGCTCTAATGTTTCTTTCATAGTCATCTTGTTTTGTACTCCAATCTAATGTAGAATAATTTGATTTTGCATACCCAATAGTCTCATTTACAATAAACTCTACATTTCTTTCAATTTGATTCGCAGCATCAATCCAAGTACCACCACGTTGAAATATATTTCTAATTTTTCTTAGGTGTTTAGTGTTATATTGGTCATCTTTAAATTGGAATACTTTACCATAGAAAGTAACACCTTTATATGCAGTAGTCTCACCAGACTCACCAGTTAGTTTTGCTCCATTTCCAAGAGGAGGTGTAGAGAATACAATTTGATCTGAAGATATAGTATATGAAACACCAGGTTCCTGTATAACACCATCTAAAGTTACAATAAGACCTTTTTCAGATGCTGGAAAGAAAGGTGTTCCATTTACTAAAATCTGAAAAGATGTAGTTCCTTGTAATCTACCATCAGTATCGTAATAACCATCAAAAGGTGCAGCAAGAGTAAACTCAAATGCACGAACTTCATTAAACAAAAATTCACTAGTAGAAGCAGTACCAAAAGATTTACGAACTCTTTGACTTTCTACACTTTGAATTGTTTGAGTAGTTACTTGTTTTGTACTTTCAACAGTAATTTTATTTTTGTTTGGATCCCAAAGTTGTACAACACTAAAATGAGATGCCTTTGGTAGATCTACTGGCATTTCAGTACCAGCAGTAGCTTCTACATCAACTTGTCCAAATAATTTAAATCCAGCTGGGTGTGTAGTAGACTTAATTAAATCACGCCACTGATCAATTGGAGTTTTAGATTTTACAACATAAGAATAATCTTGGTAGAAACTACTATCAATAACTTTTTGATTAGATACACCTAAACGACCTCTATCAGAAGTATAGTATCCTAAGTTATCATAAAAACTAGAAATCTCTTCTGTAAAGGTACTAACAAAAACTGAATGAACAATACCAGATACAGGCATATTGAAAGATTCAATCGCAACATTTTCACGAATAATACCAACTGTATTTTCTAGTTTTAATAGTCTTGAACCAAATCTCCACTCAGCAACTCTTGCTCTGAATACTTCTACACCATTTAATTTTTGTACTACTAATTCACCTTTTCTAAAATCTCCATTGTAGTCCTTAAGGACAGCAACATAATTTGAGGTAAAGGAAGAAGCAACTGTTTTGTCTAAATGAAATGCACCGCCATTTCTTACAAAAGTTACACTTTGAGGAACACCAATAGAGACACTATCTGCAAAAGCTTCAACATCACTTTCAATAATCTGAATTATAGGTGCTTGTGTATATCCTCTTCCTTGCTTTTCTACTGTTAAAGAGAATATCTCCCCGTTCCTAGCAACAATGTTAAATGATACATCAACTCCATCTCCTTCAATAACTACAACTTTTGGATTAACATAGTTTGAACCTTTTTTATCTACTCTAACACCAGTGATAGTTTGAGATGCTGTATCAAATAGCACAGTAGCAGAAGCTCTAAAACTTTCTGATGCGTCAACACCAATAATTGCTGGTACTTTTTTATAATTTAATCCAAGGTTAATGATGCTGACTTCATTAATCTCACCGACAGCGAACTGACCAGTAGTAGTATAAGAAATGGATCCAGAACCATCCCAAAGAGGAGTACTGGTAACATCATAAACAAAGCGATTTTCTGTAACATAATTGAGTGTCTTAATTCCTTGCAATGGATCTGTTACAATCTTAAAGTATGCTCCTCCTGCATTTACTACATTCTTGTTATCAAAATAGTAGAAGTTTGTAAAATCAGTCCCTGTTTTTGTTTGATATGTATTTGCAACAGATCTATAACCAAATCCAAATTTAACATCTGTAAATGCTCCTGTATTACCAGGTAGTATTGTAGATGCAGTTTTCTCTACTGTAATTAAATTAAAATTATTACTTGGACTAATATCAAAGTAAGTCCCAGTGAGACTAGAATGAGACGTATCAAACTTATACTTGTAAAATTCTTGTAGATCTATGTTAGGGTTAGGTACAAACGTACTATTATCTTCTGAGAATTCAAATTTAGAAATTAATGTATCAGCAGATTTAACAGAAACTAATCTTTGTGGGTTACTAGAGTCAAAGAAGCTAGAACTCAAGGTAACTTCATTTGCAGTACTTTCTAATGTACCATAATCATACACAACAATAATCTTTTGTGTTACAGGATCATATGACTGAACATATCCAGAGTTAACTCCTGCGAAAATTTGGTAATTATTTGTAAAGTTATATTGAGCATTGTAAAGAGATACTTCCTGTCCATCAAAATGATCTACGTCTGTAGTTCCTTCTTGTCCTCTAATTACAGAAATATCATTCCCATTAATACCAGCAATTTTTAGAATTTCTTGACCTATTTGAATTAAATCATCAACAGCAAATCCTAATGCATCATCAACTGTTACTTTTGTACCACCAACTGGTACACCAACGTGTCCAACGTAAATAGTAAACCTTGCAGTAGACTGAGAAGCACCAGACCTTACTAAATCTTCATCTGCAACAGATAGATAATCGCCTCTTGCATATCCAGATCCAGCATCTTGTATTTGTATACCAGAAACTAGACCAGCGTCAGATACAGTGAATGTAGCAGTGGCACCAGTTCCTGACCCACCAGTAAGAGCCACACTAGTGTAAGTACCAGTTGTATAGTCAGCACCACCATTGAGTATTTCATATCTTCCTATTCCTGTAAAATTAATAGCAGTTTTACTGTTAGGTGGAATCAGAACAGCTTCCTGATACAACCTCTTTCTTAAATAATAAGTTTTAGTTGTTGTTGTGTCATTAGGATTGACATCAACTGTTACTTGATCACCAATTCCCAATCCATGTGGAGTTGCTGTTTCCATCAAAGCAACACTTTGATTAACTTCAAATGGATTAAGTCCATCACTTAGAGAAGTTAGTGTTACTATTTTTGTTCCAGAAGTATTGAACAAATTACTGGACTGTATGAAGTAAGTATCATCTACAACCCATGTTCCTGTAAGAACCTTGATCTGAACTGTGTTTTGAGAAGTTGTTCCTTCTAATACTTCTGCAGTTGCAACAGGAGCATTTACACCATCAGTCAAACTTAATGTAGCACCTTTTGTATAAGAACTTCTTTGATCTAATAAAACTAAAAAAGTTTTAATAGAAGCAGAGAAAGTTCCTGTTTGATCAAAAGTTCCGTTTACATTTCTAAGAACAATCGTATTATCATTTCTAACTGTACCAACAATAGAACCAGATGCACCAGAAGATGGTTGAGTTAAAGTATCATTTGCAAACAAATATGCATTTTGAATTGTTGTTAGCTTTACAACTTTATTTTCTACACATTCTAAGTAATTAACAGTTTTTCCTTTTACAGAAGAAATAATAGATTCAATCTCAGACCCTTCTGTTCCTCTGTTATCAAAATATATTTGAGAGTTAACAGAAAAATTATTAGAGGATCTAATTACATCAATACTATCAACAGTTCCTGATTTTACCTCACCAATAGATGCGATAACACCTTCACCATTACCTTGCATTCCATCAATAAAATATTTTTTGGAATTTTTAGGAATGTCATCTTGATTGATATTAGAATTGTAATTACTATCAACAGGTAAGGAGTAGAAGTTCTCTCCTAAAATGTATGGATACTGCGGTACTTGATTGCTATCAATAGTAATGAAATAAGCATAAGTTCCTTTCGGAAAGTCTGGGGTAATACAAAATCTTCCATTGTTCTCATCTAGTGTGCCACTTTTGTGGGTATAGGTGTAATCATTATTAAATGATCCAAGAGGATACTTGGAAAGTGAAGGACCTTCTCTACGAGTTCCATTCAAAGAATAACTAGATGTCATTCTAATAATAGATGACGTAGAATCTAAAGGATTCTCATAACCAAATGCACCATATATGGGGTTACCATCATAGGCAAACCCTATGATAGGTGAATGAGTCTTTGTAGCAGGTTCAGTTCCTGCATTGTTAATATTGTCATTAAGAGCAACACGTAAAGCTTTTGGATTACCAACATGTCCGTAACCATATTCTAATGCATTATTGTAGTTCTGAAAAATATAACCATACTCAGTATCTAAATTATTTTCTAATTTTTTAAATCTATTGAAGTTCCATTCTTTTAATAGAGGAATACCAGATGCATCTTCACCAACAGGAATGATGTCTACTATAACGGTGTTTTGATTATAGAAATTTCCTTCGTCAATTTTTTCAAACCCAGTAATATTACCATCAGTGTTTACGATTGCGTTATAAGTTGCAAATCTTCCTCTACCTGCATTGTCCCTAATTCTTACAGTTGGTGGAGATGAATAGAATTCACCAGCATTATCAATTATAAGACTTGTGACTTTACCACCAGTTACTACAGCACGAACAGATGCGTTTCTACCAGAAGTGATAGTAACATCTGGAGTTCTTGGAAAAACATCTTGAGTATCTACAATAATTCTTTCTACAACCTGACCAGTTAAGATTGCTCTAGCTTTATTAGGAACTTGATCAATCAATACAAAAGGTGGTTTTACATATCCTCTACCTTGTGTGTTAATTCTTATTTCTTCTAATTTACCAAAACGAACACTATCATGATCCCTGAAACCGTAGACAGGGACACCGTTTAGAAGGATACCTATATCTCTATTTGGAGTCTTATATGTTTCTGTAGTTCTTGTTGCTTCTTTTCTAATAATACGAAGAATTCTTTGATCTAGTAATTCTTCATTTACTGTAGATCCATCAAGAATTTTATATGATGGAAAAGATGAGGATGTTATGTAGTAATATTGATCATCAGCAAAAATAGATGATGTATCTGTAGTTAATTGACTTAAAGATGTTTGAATACTTGGTAATGTTGGAATTACAGGTGCAGTTCCTTGATTAAGTAACCATCTTGTTTGATTAGTACCAGTTTGTACAATTTTAGGATCTGCAGTTTCAAAACCAGGTCTAGATACAAGAATTTTGTCGCCAGGACTAGAGTATGGTTGAGCATCTTTTGGTTTTAAATTATAAACAACACCAAATGTAAGTAATGTTACATCAGAGTTTGCAATCGTTACTGGTTTGTATACTGATGTTCCTACTGAATATGAAATAGCTCCAGATGGTTGTCTATTGTCAATAATAAACTGAGTTACTGTTTTCTCTTTAAATGTAATTGTCTCAGTTCCAATTAAAATAGAACCAGTCTTCTCCCAACCAATAGTAGAAGATACATTGATTCTATCATCAGTGCTGTTTGTTCCAGTAACTGCTTTCTCAAGTTTAGTCTTAGTTGAGATTGCAAAAGAACCGTTGACTGTTTCTGGTGCTAATACAATGTTATAGATTACCTCGTTATCTGATGTACCATCAGCATATACATTATCTACTACAGCATCTGCATATCCATATTCTTCAGTAGCAGTCTGAACAATCTTCTTTCCAATCAAATCATTGACATTACCAGATATAACTTTGCACTTAAGAGCATATACATTAATCCAATCAGATTCAGATGATTTATATGTAAAATCTCTTGGTTTATATACTTCAGGTTTTTCGTCTACTGTTTTAGAAACAATAGTATTGAAAATAAATTTTATGGAACTAGTAGTTCCTTTAGCTTTATAGAACTTCTGAATATTTTTAATCAGAGTTCTTTTATCTACCTCTCCTTTAAGATATTTTTCTGGAAAAGAACCAAGATATTGATTCTCAAAATTCTTTATTAATGCGTATAGAAAAAAGTTACTTACGTTAAGAACTTTTTGACCAGCATTATGTGGGGACGCAACTGTGCTGGTGTAACTTGACGAGTTATACAAATCACCAAGAGTTGTGTTACCGCTAACACCTCTAACTGCTCCCGATAGTATTGTTTCTGTTCGTGATTCATAAAAAATTATCTCATCATCAATTTTTATATATCCGTTTTTCTTTGGAAAACTCGTTGCATCTTGTAATACAATTGTATCATCAGTATTAGTGATACTAACGTCCAACACATCAGACTGTTTAAGTAAGTTTTGTTCATAATAATCTATATCTGCATATTTTTGAATATTATTAATAATATCCAACGTGCCACCTTGCACCTCCTGTTGTTCGTAATACTTTGAGACAAACTTACTAAAAAGTTCATATTCAGTACTAATGAATTCAGGAAGCTGCGATTCAATGAGAGTAGAAATTCTCTTAGTCTTTACAGCGGGCATTTAATTTACTCTTTGTATGCAGTGAAGGATGAATTGGCAACGTCAACGTCAAGGTAAACTTCGCGAAGTGCCTTGATATCATTAGAAAGTGGTTTTACTCTTAGTGAAATACGATTATCAAAGAAACTACCTTTAATGATAGTTAAGTTATACATTTTAAGTTCACCTTTTACATAATCAATGTCGCCGATATCGCTGTCAAGGACAACCTTTTCACCTGTCACGCTATCTAGTCTATATAGGACAATTTTCTTATTCCTATCTTCAACATAAACATCAAAATTAGGATACTCAGTTACTCTAAACCCAGTGCTAGAAAGGATTGGATCATCACAGTCTTCATCAAAGGCATTTTGAAAACATACTTCATAATAGAAAGTAGAATTAAGAGAAGGATAGAAATCTTTTCTCATTGTGATACTTGTGAGATTGGAGTTGATAGACTTATCTGCATCATCAATTACACCAATCATCTTACTGTATCTAAACTTGCCATTAAACTTTTCAGTATCACTAGTATCAAGATAAGACTGTACACCACCAATGACCTTATCTCTAATCTGTGATGCTGTTTGATCTGTCATGTCACCGTTATAGTAAATCTTACTTGTAAGCTCAACAAACAAAATAGAAGGATCTACTAGTTTTGGTTCTACAGATGCAACAACA
>Ga0163179_10002165_pt1 | contig 13771 bp, 11 predicted proteins | sample AtlANTMetagenome_FD_109643 | JGI IMG/M metagenome (GOLD analysis project Ga0163179, IMG submission 109643) | Marine eukaryotic phytoplankton communities from the Atlantic Ocean - Atlantic ANT 2 Metagenome | ecosystem: Environmental > Aquatic > Marine > Oceanic | place: North Atlantic Ocean...
TCAAAAACGGCGACAGCCCAGTTTTTGAGTATGTGGGCGCAGGTTGGAGCAACATGCATGCCGGTACGGATGTTCTCGCCAAATCCGCACCTCTCCTGCCCGCATCGTGGATGGTCTTTATTTTTCTGACCATCCTCGCGTTGATGGCCCGTCGCGGTTTGGATCGTGCTCGCTCCCAGGGTGGAACGCTTCAGTATGTCCCCGATGACAAACTCGGCGCACGCAACCTCATGGAAATGCTCATCGAGGGGCTGCTCGCTCAGTTTGAGGGTGTACTCGGTGATCGCAAGCTTGCGATTCGTTTCCTGCCGTTGATGGGAACGCTTTTTATCTTCATTCTTTGCTGCAATCTCTTGGGTGTGTTGCCTGGCTTCTTGCCGCCCACAACCGACACCTCGACCAACTGGGCCATGGCTCTTGTAGTCTTTATGGTGTTCAATATTGCAGGGTTCAAGGCCAATGGCATGGGCTATCTCAAGCACATGATGGGACCGATGCTCGCCATCGCTCCGCTTATCTTTGTGTTGGAGATGATCGGTGTATTGTTCCGGCCCTTCTCTTTGCAGCTGCGCCTGATGGCCAACCTCAACGGTGACCATATGGTCTTGGGAATCTTCTCGGAGATGGTCCCGTTGTTGATCCCATGTGTCTTTCTTGCCCTCGGAATTTTCATTTCCGTGGTCCAAGCATTCGTCTTCACGCTGCTGTCGACCGTCTATGTCGGTTTGTCAGTGGCACATCACGAAGAGGAACACCATTGAGGGTGTCCTCGTTTATCTTTCAGCCCGATAGTGAGCGAGAGCTCTCTGGAGGAAAAATGAAGTCCAAGTTGTTCGCTTTTATCGCCGCCGTAACGGTCCTCTTCGTAGCTAGTCCTGCTGCATATGCTCAAGCAAATGAAGCAGCAGGTGGTGGTGCTGGTGGCTTTGGTGCCATCGGTGCTGGCCTTGCTATTGGTCTTGCCGCTTTGGGTGCAGCCCTCGGTCAAGGTCGTCAGGGTGCTGCAGCCCTTGAGGGTATTGCTCGCAATCCCCAAGCTGCTGGTAAGATCCAGACCCCAATGATCATCGCCCTTGCGTTTACTGAGGCATTGGCGCTTTATGGTTTCGTTATCGGAATCATGATCATCGGCAAAATCTAAACACAACGATCTTTTTCGTTAGCAGTCGCCCACATCGGCACGTTTTGTGCCAGTGTGGGCGTTTGTGTTTCTGACCCTTTCGTGTGGAGGCGTTATGCCTTTGTACGCAAAAAAGAGTCATGGCCCGATTGAGTGGGCATAGAAACTCAGGAGATCTCAGTCAGATGTTGAAACAAAGCGCGCTTTTTTCACTCCTTCTCGTGGCCTGTGGGCCCAAGACAGAAACCAATTCCTCTACATCCACCGCCTCCATTGTGGGGTGGCATCAGGTAGAAGGCATGTTGGGGGCTTGTTACTATCCGCCCAATTACGAGACTTTGGACACTCTGTTGGTCCGAAAGCAGGCTCGCTCGGATGCATTGGATGCCATGATTGCCCAATGGAATGGGAGCCGTAATGACGGAGTGTCCTTTAATGCTGAAGCAGTGGAAGATGCTGAGACAGTATTGTTGGGGCATTCCGATGATATCGAGGCGGTCTCACTGAAGAACCTGAAATACTGTCAGACAGCGATGGATCCCACGGCGACTTCTTCCGGATGGGAGGGGTGGGTCAAGAGGCTACCAGGTGAACTGACAGCCGGTGAGTGTCTTACGCCGATACGAGATCAGTTTTTCCACTACTTGGAACTCGGTCAGCACTGGTTTTGGGAGCTGCCTATCTGCTCGGGCAATGTTGTAGAAATCAAGGCTACTGCCAGCGATAGATACCGTATTTCAGAGAAAGGTGACTGGATCAATGTGGAAGGCCAAGTCGATGTCAGCACAGTTCTGGATACGAGCTTTCCTTGTAATGAAACCGGTTGTGTAGCCGGCCAACTTGTTGGCCGTTTTCAAGGTAATGCAGGCTACGAAGAGGTTTTCCCTGTGGGCTTGGGAACCACCTTTAAAGCGCCGATGGATGGTACGCTTTCTGTAGGCATCAACGACAATACGCTCTATGACAACACCTGGTATAAATCGGGTGGTGTGGTGGACCATACGGGCATCACCATTGGGCCTGTTGACTAAGCGAGTTTGAACTTGAGTAAACTCAAGAAGGCATCGTTTGCGCTGCTCTTTTTGGTGGGATTTTTCTCACTGTTGGAGCTGGTTTTTTGGGTGGGCGGATGGCCCTCTATGCCTGAAACCAACCCCAATTATTTTGAGCACAACGATGTGTATTGGCGGGAGTTGCCTGATCAAACCAGCGAGGCACGGACTCATGGTGAGCGTATCTTTCGCCTTCCTGAGCCCCCGGAAGAAAAGCAGATTTGTGACGGTGAGCTTGAACGCCATGCCAGCCTGAGCTCCCGTTATTTGTCGACTTTCAACGTTAGTTCGGACAAAAATGGAATTCGTTCTCCTGCTCATAGCGTTGAAAAGCCGGAGGGGGTTTTTCGAATTCTTCTTTTGGGCTGCTCCACAACCTTTGGATGGGGTGTAGAGGATCACGAAACACTGCCAGCACGTCTTGAACACCATCTACGTGCTGCGGGCTACTCTAGTGTGGAAGTGATTAACGGTGGCCAGCCAGGCTACACGTCCTATCAGGGACGGCGCTTTTTTAAGGAAGTAGCAGCCGCCTATCAGCCGGATTTGGTAATGATTGGCTATGTGATCCAAGACAGTCGAAAAGTGGCGTTTTCGGATGTGTCTCAGGCGATTCTGCAGGATCGAGGGGTTCTGCTCAAGCAGGGTCTGCTCTATCGATCTCGTCTGTATCAGGCGCTGAAAATTGCGCTAGGGGATGTGGTTTTGGATGCGACATCTTGTCGCGATGATTTCGGTAATCCCACAAAAAAATGCGTGTTTCGGGTGACGGAAGGCGATTTTGCAGCCAACTACCGCGCCATCAAGGCGGATGCTGCAAAAATAGGTGCCAAAGTGGGTGTGTATGCCTTTCCGGAAGAGGGAGGCCCGAATTCACATTCCAAGGTGCATCGTTTTGTTCAAATGGGCTTTCATAAGGAATATGGGGTGTCTTTTTTCGATCCCACCCAACAGATTTTCCGTGAAGTTCAAGACCAGAGAAACAAAGGCTTAAAACAGTGTGGCGAGAACCAGGAAAATCTGCGTTATTACGGTTGGTGTCGGCCGGAGCCTAAGTGGGTTGAATCGGTGGATTCTGCGGGTTCGTCCTGTTGGAAGTTGGAAGAATTTTCGACGCAACAGTCCCTCAATCCTGTCGACCCGGGCCACGCAAGTGCTGCGGGCCTCAATCGGATTGCTGAGTTGTTTGCGCGTTTTTTAGAGAAGGAATCCCTGTTGCCATGAAGAAAAGCAATGTTCGAGATGCAGCCATTGTCTTGCTGACCCTCAATGAGATTGAGGGCTTAAAGCAACTCTGGGATGAGATTCCAGTCAAGGATTTCAGGGAAGTGGTCGCTGTGGATGGCGGCTCCACGGATGGAACCCGCGCGTTCTTGGAAGAGCGCGGTATTCCTATCTTGGATCAGAATATTCCTGGTCGAGGTGTAGCTTTCCGAGTGGCAGCAGATGCTTGCCGATCTGAGCGGCTGATTTTCTTTTCTCCCGATGGGAATGAGGATCCAGCAGATATTGCTCGTTTGGATGACTTGCTCCTCGATGGTGCTCGCCTATCGATTGCGTCGCGATTTGCAGAAGGTGCTGTGAATGAAGAGGATGTGGGGCTTTTTCGCCCGCGTGCTTGGGTCAATCGCAGCCTGACTCGATTGGCCAACATCTTGTTTAATGATGGGGAGTTTGTGACGGATACTATCAACGGTTTCCGTGCTCTCCGGCGGACAGATTTGTTGTCGCTTGAGACGACAGTAAAACGCTTTCCCATTGAGTATCAGATCAGCATTCGCGCCATGAACCGAGGTTGGCAGATAGCAGAACTCGCGACCTTAGAAGGCCAACGGATGGGTGGTGAATCGAAGGCCGTGTCATGGCCTGTGGGCAAGGATCACCTGAAAGTATTGCTCACAGAACTCCCGAATAGTCGTTTTCTGCGATCCTAAGGCCTATCGATAGACTGAGGACGAATTTGTCTGAACCCAACGATTCGCTGCGACAACTCATTGAAGAGCGTATGCCGGGTCTTCCTGTGGAAGAACATGATCCGCGTCAGGGGTTGCCGCTACAAGTCACGCCTTTTGGTGCACGGGAAGTTCGGGCGGTTCTAGATGTGCTGCTTTCCACGTGGGTCACCATGGGGAAGGAGGTTCAGGCTTTTGAAGAAGAGTGGGCGTCATGGTGTGGAACAGACCACGCCATCATGGTGAACTCGGGCTCATCAGCGAACCTCATCGCTTTAGCCTCTCTTGTACAGGCGGGGGTTTTAGATGAGGGAGATGAAGTACTTGTGCCAGCTGTCGCATGGTCGACCTCTTTGTTTCCCGTCAGCCAGCTTGGGCTTGTACCTGTGATTGTGGATGTCTGCCCAAAGCGTCTCTGTCTGGATCCAGATGCGGCGAAAAAGGCCATGGGACCGCGGACTAAGGCTGCAATGGTGGTCCATTTATTGGGTCAGGCCGCAGACATTGATGCGCTTGAAAAGCTCGGGCTTATCGTGATTGAAGATGCTTGTGCGGCACATGGGGCCCAGATCGGGGAGCAGAAAGTAGGCTCACTCGGTCGCTTAGGCACATTCTCTTTCTTCTTTTCGCATCACATCACAACCGTGGAAGGCGGAATCGTCGTCTGTTCAAATCCAGCGCTTCTCGACATTGCTCGGTCACTGAGGGCCCATGGTTGGGTTCGGGAGATGGAGAGCCGAGAGATGCACGCCGCGGCTAATCCAGAAATCGATGATCGTTTTCTTTTTGTGACTGCAGGCTGGAATCTACGTCCCACGGAGATGGCTGCAGCGATGGGTCGAATTCAGTTGACTCGTCTCGATCCCTGGTTGGCCAAAAGACGCGCCAATCATGCGCTTTTCTGTGAACGCCTCCAGCGATTTGAAGAGGTATTGGACTTTTGGCCGGAAGTTTTGGGCACACAACATGCTGGTTTTGCCTTTCCGATGTGCTTGAAGCAAGACGCACCGTACCGTCGCGCAGATTTAATGACCCATTTAGAGTCTCGAAAGATAGCGACCCGCCCAATCTCGGGAAGCAATCTCGCCCGCCAGCCGGTATTTGAGCAGATAAGTGCTGCGCGTGTCGCCGGTGAGTTGCCCGTTGCTGACGCAATTCATGAGCGTGGGATATTCGTAGGAAACAGCCATGCTTTCCATGAAGGCCATGCGGACCTTTTGGAAAAGGCTTTGGAGGAGTTTTTCAGTGACTGATTCACCGCTCGTTGTCGTAACAGGAGGCGCTGGCTTTTATGGCAGTGTGTTGGTACGACGACTTTTGGCTGCTGGATACCGTGTGCGAGTACTTGATGCCTTGCACCATGGTCCAGAGCCCATCATGGAACTCTTTATCCATCCTCACTTTGACTTTGTTCGGGGGGATGTGCTGGATGTAGAGCTTGTGCAGCAGGTAATGTCGGATGCGGATGCTGTTGTTCATTTGGCCGCCTTGGTGGGGTACCCCTTGTGCAAGAAGCACCCGGACCTCGCCCGAAAAGTGAATGTCGATGGCACGCGCAATGTGCTGGACGCAATGCGTCCAGAGGCACAACTCATTTTTGCCTCCACAGGAAGCAACTATGGCGAGGTACAAGGCATTTGTACGGAGGATACCCCTCTCAATCCGCTCTCTATCTATGGTGAAACGAAGACAGAAGCGGAGCTGATGTGCATGACGCGCCCCAATACGGTTTCGTTTCGTTTTGCAACGGCATTTGGTTTGTCGCCGCGGTTGCGTTTGGATCTAATGATTAATGATTTCGCATACCAGGCTCTTGTTCAGAACTATCTGCTGGTCTACGAGAAACACTTCCGCCGAACCTTTATTCATGTCGTGGATATGGCTCGTGCAGTTCTTCACACCCTTAAAAATTGGGAAGAAATGACGGACACCACCTACAATGTAGGCCAAGCGACGATGAACTTCACAAAGGAGGACATTGTGCACAAGCTTCAAGAAAAGTTGTCCTTCTATGTGCACTTTGCAGAAGTGGGCTCCGATCAAGATAAGCGTGACTATGAAGTCAGCTATGCACGTATAGGGGCAACTGGTTTTGAAACGAGTGTGGATATGGAGCGAGGACTCGACGAGTTGATCGCGGGTCTGCAACTTCTCAAGGTCCGTAATCCTTACTCGAACGTGTGATGCAGCAGCGAGACTTTTCAGAGAAGCGCGTCTTGATCAGTGGTGGCGCTGGATTTTTGGGAAGCTTTGTTGTTGAGCGATTTGAACAGATCGGCGCTGATGTGGTTGTGGTTCGTTCGAAGAATCATGACCTCTGTGACAAGACCCAAACCGAAAAACTGCTCGAGTCCGTTCGGCCGCATTGGGTGATTCATTGTGCTGTGGATGGAGGAGGCATTGGGTATATGCGAGCCCATCCGGCTCAGATCGTGCACCGCAACCTGCTGATGAATACCCATTTATTGCATGCGGCTTTTCAGGCAGATGTAGAGGGTTTTTTGGGTGTTTCATCCATTTGTGCTTACCCGCGAAACGCTCCGATGCCTCTCCGAGAAAGCATGCTTTTTGATGGCTATCCGGAACCATCCAATGCAGGCTACGGGTTGAGTAAACGCATGATGATGGAAATGGGTCGCGCTTATCACCAGGAGTTTGGTTTCAATGCGCTCTTTCCCATGCCGGTGAATCTGTATGGCCCGCGCGATGATTTTTCAGAAGAACGCTCTCATGTGGTGCCTGCATTGATTCGACGATTTTTGGAAGCGAAACAAATGGGCGTTGATGAGGTGCTTGTGTGGGGTTCAGGCAAAGCAACCCGAGAGTTGTTGTATGTCGAGGATTGTGCCGATGCGATTGTGGCGATGGCACAGCATGCAAACGGAGTCGAACCGGTCAATATTGGAACAGGTGTAGAAACATCGATTGGGAATTTGGCGCACAGCATCGCAAAAGCGTGTGGCTATACGGGGCGGTTGGTTTTTGATGGGACGAAACCCGAGGGACAGCCGCGAAAATGTTTAGATGTATCCGAGGCTCAGTCACGTTTTGGTTGGTCTGCCCATGTGGATTTGGATGAAGGCTTGAGGAGGACTGTCGCGTGGTATCAATCGCAGCAATCCTGTTGATGGGCGGGTGTTTCGAGAAGACCTCCGAGGGGGTCAAAGAGCTCGATCGGCGTTTTGTGGAACTGCCGGATGCCACATCGGATGCGGGTACCGCTGGGGTTCAGAAGAATCTACTCGACACCTTGCCAGGGGAAAAGCTGAAATTCTCCTTTGAATTTGTGAGCGAGACGGCTTTTCCTATTGATGTGGATATTCGTCGGGATTCTGGTGAAAACCTGGGCAAATGGATGTTGCCAGCCCCTGGCGAAATCATCAAAGAGATGCCGTCTGGGCTTGGTAGTATTCAAATTCAGGCCTTTCAAGATTTGACCGGTGATGGTCCTTCGGATGATGACCCCTTTGGGTGGGTCGATTTGATGGTTCTACAAGACATTCAGTCAGGTATTGAGGTCCAACTCAAGCCGGGTGGGAAGATAGAACACGCCAAATTGTTGGGCCATGTGGGTGGCTCGATGCAAATCACTGGTCCGAGTATCCAGCTCACTCTTGAACTGAAAAGCGACTTCAACAAGGTAGTTGACCTGGACTTTCGCGGGACTGAGGGCTTGGTCTACAAGGCGAGCTTGAATGGTCCAGGTACACATGTATTTGCTGTTCCCGCGGGTTTGGGAAAGGTACAACTGCAGGCCTTTCAAGATCTTAGTCAGGACGGTCCCTCGGACGATGACCCCTTCGGGTGGATGGAGGTTTCGATTGGTGAGATTGATCTAGAATTGAAAAGCCTCCAACTCAAGTCAGGGGCGAAATTGCAGCTGGCAAACTCGATGGGCCATGGAGAGGTTGAGCAGGCGGGACAGGTTCTCCCGTTTGCGGACTACACAGGAGATTGGACGCTTCTGCGTGGCTCGATCAAGACTGAAAACAAGAATCCTGTACAGGTTGACTTTCGGGTTCCCGATGCCAAAGAGCCGGGCGGAAACCGCTTCTTAGGTCGAACAATTTTGACCAAACCAGGCGCGTATCAGTTGCAGGTTCCACGAAAGATGGGACCTTTGATTTTGGAGGTTTTTCAGGATCCTGGAAATGATGGGCCCTCCGATGACGATCCGTATGCGACGGTTCAAATCGATGTGCAAGATGTGGAATCCTTGGATCAAGATCTCCAATTGAAAGCCGGTGTCCGGGGGCAGCCATCGGCGGAAGCCGCAGAATCCTCCAGCGTACCTGCGGAGGCGTTGCCTACACAAAGTGTGTTTACAGATCTTGGAAAGAACCCCGTTGTTGTCTCCGGAGAACTTGTTGTAGATGCGAGTATTGGTGAGGTTGACTTTATCGATCTGGATTTGTTCACCGCAGATCCTAAAGAGCCCGGCGGGCGTCGATATCTTGGGAAACTCAAGCAGAAACCAGGAAAGTTTTCTTTCTCAGTGCCTAAAAATTTCGGTGAGATTCAGTTGGATGCATTGGTGGATAAGGATTCCGACGGTCCTACGCCGGGGGATCCTTTTGGCCAAAATAGTGGTCCTGCGATCTTGGTAAAGGATCAATCCATTACGGGCGTTATGATCGAGATTAAACCTCGTTGATCGAGTGTCAGATCCACAGTTTTTGAGAGTTCAAAATCAGATCAAAAACCCACAAAGATCCGAATTTCATTGGGTTAGCCATTGGTGCGTGCTACATTGCCACTGGATTCATGCGCATAAAATCTCTTAGGAAGGTGATTGATGACCTCCATACGTCTTGCTCTACCCGTTCTCGGGCTGTGTTCGCTCGGGCTGATCGGCAGCTACTGCAGCCCTGGTGACTTCAAAGTAATCGTCGATGATACAGGCTCATCGGTATCGGATGATACGGGTGTTCAGCTCAGCGGATTTGACGGCACAATCGAAGGAACAGTTCGTGTTCAGCTCTACACGATGGATGAAGAGGGCGAGTACGTCTATAAAGATTGGTCTGTACATGGAGACGACTGGCCGTTTGGCGGCCTATGGGTCTATGGGTTTACCGAGGACGAAAGTTCAGGCGACGAAACCTTTTATGCCAATCAATCGATTCTTTCGCCGACACAAGCCGGTGATACCTATGCGCTCTCTGTAAAGACAGGCCAGACAGACAACATTTGGATTGGTGCTCAGTTGGACTGGCGTGGCGATGGAATCATGGGTACCACCGATCCGGTGGGTATCTATCCTCTACCTGTATCGGTCACGGATGGTTCGACAGTCACCGGCGTGGATATCACCATTCTGGCTTTCTGGAATCCATCCAGCGGTGGCGGTGGTGGTGGCGGCTGGAACGGCACAGGTGGTGGCAACGGTAATGGCAGTACCACTATCGCTGGCGATGTGATCATTACCTATTCTTATGCGGGAGGAAACGCGGCAGCGATGCTGATGGATACCTCGATGCAGGGACCATATTACGCAGACCTCACCACTCCAGAGCCCGTTGGCGGTGGAGCTGAGGGTGCCTACAGCATGACCGTCTCGAAGGACTATGGCGAGATGAACCTGATGGGTTGTCATGACTCCAACTACAACCAGGTCATCGATGCTGCGGACCAATGTGGTGCGTATATCAGCGAGCCCAATGTGGACGGCAACCCCATTGATGTCTGTTGTGACAACAATACAGAAGCGGACATTCAAGTTCCTCTTGGCGATTATGAGTTGGACTTAGTGCCTTTTGTACGGCTCTCCGGAAACATTACTTCCGAGTTGGGCGCACTTGGGAACTATGCGGCTGGTTCCAAAATCTATGTGACTGCACTGAAGTATCGGCCTGTGGAGGATGTCGACGTTCAAGACTTGCTCGACAATTCCTATGACTATGTTGAGTTCAATACGGATGATTTAGGTACCGATACATCCGTTGGATATGGATTGGTGGTTCCCGCCAATACTGTGCTCTACCTTGTCGCGTATGTCGATGACGGTGGCAATGGTGTCGTTCAAGAAGAAAGCGAGGCTCTTGCCTTCGCGAATGAGAGCGACAGTAGTTACGGACGTATTCCAACAGGAAGTCAGTCCCAGACCTATGACATGGAACTCGCGGTGGTTGTAAAATAGCCATTGCTAATCTTTGAGTTCGTGAGATCGAAGAGGTCGGTGTTTAGTCACCGGCCTCTTTGTTTTTCTGCTCAGTGCTTTTTGACGGAATATGGAAGAAGGCAATAGGCACCAGGTGCTATATTGCCGCGCTAACTCGGGAGTATCCCATGCAGAAATCGACCATCGTCCTTGCCAGCCTCTTACTTCCTTCTCTTGCCTTGGCCGGAGCGAGGGTCTCCGCGGAGAAGAAAGTCACTCGACACCGCGGCTCAGTTTCGTGGGGAGGCTCGGTCGCAGTGGACAACAATCCTGCCACGGCTTGGATGGTTCCTGGTGAGAGTCAGAACCGAGGTGAGTGGATTGAATTCCAAGTCCCCAAGGGCAGCATTAATGGCTTCTCAATTTGGAGTGGTTGGGCAAAATCCGATGATACTTTCTCGGATTATGCGCGACCTAAAACCGTAAAGATTGATGTGCTTTGCTGTGATGGCGATGACAAAATGAAGACCTTGTTTTCCAGTGAAGTGAAGTTGGAGGACGTCAATCAGCTTCAGAAGATTTCAATTGATGAAACAGAAGTGGGCAATGAGATGGGGTTTGGCGGAATCTTTCGTTTGACCGTCCAAGACACATATGCGGGTCAGGATTACCCCAATATGGCTGTGAGCGAGCTCGAAATCCAGATGAAGGAATTCGATCTGCCAAGCATCAAGTTTGATGGGGACTCTGGAGACGATCCGAAACATATGGTCACAGCGATGGCGGATGGGAAGACAAAAACCTTCTGGACCACCGCAACGGAAGACGCCAGTTTTATGTTGGCTTCATCGGGTTACGGCGTGTCGAGTCTTGGAATCCAAGCCGGCCCCAAGTCGCATGCGCGGCCCAAGAAGGTGAAAATTTCCTCTTCAGGACGTTCTGCTGTGGTTGAGTTGAAGAATACGGACAAAATGCAGTACGTCAAAGTACCTTCGATTACCGGGTATACAGGATCGGCATGGGACCAAATCGAAGTGAAAATTCTTGAGATCTACCCGGGTGCAGCGGAAGGCGCACACTTGGCGATTAGCGAGCTCAAAGTGAAGGCGACGAACTACGATGGATTTTAAGCGCGTTTAGTTTGAAACAAGCGCTTTGAATTCCTTCAGGTCCTTTCGAATAGGATCCATTGCCTTAAGCCAGGTCTCAGGATCTTCTAGATTGAGGCCGAGGTGATCCATTGCGATGTCTTCTGCATCGCGCCATCCTGTTTCCTTGAGCAACCTGACGTATCGAGCCTCGAATCCTGGTCCGATGGCTTGAGCCTGAGCGTATACCAGTGAGGAAAACAAATAGCCGAAGGAGTACGGGAAGTTGTAGAACGAACGGCGGCTCATGAAGAAGTGTAGTTTGGACGACCAGAAGCTGGGATTCCATTCACGCAATGCGTTTACGAAACAGCGCTTTTGGCAGTCCAGCATGAGTTGGTCGAGTTCGTCGGGATCTAACTCGCCTTTTGAACGCAAATCGTAGAGTCCCATTTCGAACTGAAAACGTGTGGGGATGTCCATGAGAAAGCTGACGGCAGAACGCAGTCGGGCATCGAGCATCGCAAGACGCTGGTCATTGTTCTTCGCGGCCGCCAGTGCGGCGTCTCGGACGACGTTTTCTGCAAATACAGAAGCGGTCTCTGCGAGAGTCATGGGAACACGACGAATGGAAGGGGGTTGATCCCAGAGCACTGAGTTGTGGTACGCATGACCAAGTTCATGCGCGAGGGTTACCGTGGAGCCGAAAGAGCCACCGTGAGTCATAAAAATTCGTGATTCACGGTTTTGGGGTACGCTCGCGCACCAGCCCCCTGCTCGTTTATTGGGTCGGTCTTCTGCTTCGATCCAGGATTCCTCGAAGGCTTGCTTGGCCAATAAGAACAATGGTTCTTGGCTGCTCTTGAAGTGAGTCAGTACAAATTCTACTGAATCATCCCAGGAATGAGAGATGTCAGCGCTGCCTAAAGGGGCTCTTAAGTCTTGCCAGCCGAGTTGTTCTAGGCCCAATAGTTGGGCTTTTCCTTCCAAGTAGGCCAATAGTTCCACGCGGAACATCTCGATGGCGTTGTGCATTGCATCGAGGCTTTTTCGCGACATACGGGCTGAGGCGAGGACGTCGTCTAAAGGCCCACAATCTCTTTTTTTATTGAGTACGATTCTCGTGCCGGTGAGATGGGTCAAAATCGAAGCCCAAAGATCGCGATCATTGGCCCAAGCGGACTTATAGGCGCTAAAGCATCGGGTTCTCTCTTCCGCATCGTCGGACCCACTGAAACGATTGAAGACTTGGGCGCTAGAGAAGTTTTCGCCATCGATGGAGATTTGGAGGCGTCCAGCGTTTCTATCGTAGAGTTGGGACCAAGCATGAAAGCCGTCTTGGGAGAGTTCTTCCATGAGTGCTTGTTCGTTGCGTGGGAGAAGCAGTGGCGCGAGTTTTCGAATGTTTTCTAAACCGGGTTTGAGAACTTTGAGGTCTTCCCGATTGACGAATGCATTGAAGCTGGCGTCTGTTTCAAAGGCCAAAGCGTCCTCAATCGGCACTCTTGCGCGGATAAAACGCCCATAAATCTCCGAAACAATCGCCTCAGCGCGTGATGCATCTTTGTCCTGAGTGTTCGCGCACGAAAGGCAGTGGGCATACACCCAGCAATTGGTGATCTCGGACTGAAATGCATCCATTTCTAAGAGCAGCGCGACCCAATCGTCGTCTTTCTCTCCCAGCGAAGGAAGTTCTTCAGCGCGTTCTACAAAGGTCTCTACTTGTGATCGAAGGGCTTCGGTTTTTTGAGTGAAGTTGGGAGCCTTGACGCCGCCTTTAAAAATCGTGTCCAGGGTCCAGTTGATTGAAGCTTGCATCCTTCTGATCCTTAGTTGGCTTTGTTTCTTTGTGGTGGAAACAGTGTGCTAGGGTGTCGACGCCCTTGGAGGGCTTGCCCAGTTGGTGGTGTTTTCAGTTGATGAGGCCACGTCCACTCATCGAACACCCAGTAGTTGTCACCTGACCAATTGTGGATGTCAAAGGCCCACACGCGTTTTCCACCCATGTTTTTCAAGGGGGGACCAAAGAGCCGCTCAGCCGCCTTTCGTGTGTTTAGGGTGAGTTTTCGCAAAGAGAGCAGATAAAACTCCTGATCGACAATCAGGTATCGCAAGCCTTTTGTCTTCAATTCTTCAAGATGAGTTGGGTCAAAGTTCATTTGTCCCGAAGCAAGACCTGCTTCATAGTTCACCAGTGCGCTCAAAAAGCTGTTGGATTGCAACATGGCGTCCCATTTGGGAGGGCGAACCCTTTCTACCCAAGGTGCATGACCATTAAGCATTCGTTTTTGATGGTAGAGCTGGTAAATCAAAGGCGTTTGAATTGCGCCAAGCTTTGGATTGAGCGGGGTTTGAAGAATCATACTCCCCTCTCTTTTGGCGAGATTCGTATAGAAGGCCGGTGCTTCGGCAATCCGACTATTTTTGGCCTGTATGGAAACGCCCTGCATACGAAAAGA
>Ga0163179_10002167_pt1 | contig 13765 bp, 10 predicted proteins | sample AtlANTMetagenome_FD_109643 | JGI IMG/M metagenome (GOLD analysis project Ga0163179, IMG submission 109643) | Marine eukaryotic phytoplankton communities from the Atlantic Ocean - Atlantic ANT 2 Metagenome | ecosystem: Environmental > Aquatic > Marine > Oceanic | place: North Atlantic Ocean...
TACGAGAGATCCATCATCACGAATCGGCTGACAGCGAGTCAGACCTCGAAAGTCGGCCCCCATGTCAACTTGATACCGACGATTCTCACCTTGCTCGAGATACCTAGGGTTGATGTAGGGCAGCGATCGAGGCAATTTCATATACTCGATAAACTTGTCGCGATCGTATCGCCCCTGCAATTCGTCCAAGACCAACTGATGATAGAGCACATGTGCCTTTAATGAATTGTGGGTCGGATTCAAGGTCTCAACGAAACTCCAAAGGCGTTGGAGAAACTCACGAAGGGCCGCCTGATCGTATTGAATATTGACGTCGGCGGATGGCTGAAGCTTGGTCAGGTAACTGTTGACGAAATTCATCTGGTTCCTGAGAGACGGCAACAGAGCGAGACATTCGTCAAGCTGGTCCTTCAATAGATTCTGATGGATTTTGAGTGAACCGAATCCCCGACTGTTACGACTGTTCAGATCCGCAACAACGATTTGCGGCAAACCTTCGACATCTGGCGATTGCAATCGATTCAACAAATCACGTCGACGGGCCGCATCAAGTGTCATCTCAGCGACCCAATCCAAAGCGCCATCCTCGAAGCCATTGAGATTATTTCGATGCCGTTGCAAAGCTCGCTTCGTGAGTTGCTCTCTCGAAATCAGCGCCGCATTAAGTTCCGTCGGAAGCTGCTGTGCTCGATCCACCGTATCTCGCTGATGGTTGAAACGCAGTGATAGCTGCTGACTCAAATAGGCGAGTGACTTCTGAGGATTCCGATCGTAGGTCAGCAGTGCCTGTCGATGCTGGATCTCTCGAACCTGTGCATTGACTTTATGGCGTTTAATCCATTCCGCCAATAATTCCTCAACGCGATCGTATTGCTCCGTATTCTGCAAATGCAAACAGGAGAAGTAATAGAACTCATTGGTTCCCGGTATCAGCTGCTCAAGGGCCTTGGCGCGATCTCCCGCGAGACTGAAGTCTTCGATGTAGCCAATCTCCTCTCCCGACAGATGAGAGGTCGACAACCCAAGTGTTGTGCAGATCACCAGCAGAAACGGAGATAGCACGCGGCGCACACGAATACCAAACAACATAGGTTCTAGCCTTCATTGAAATAACAAACAAAATTTCCGGGTTTCTTCGCCGGACCACCGACAACCTTCTTCGCGTTCGGAGGCCCGGAGACAGCTCAGCACCGGGCGGAAAACACGACCTCGCCGGTCCCATTTCGACGACAAAGTACCCCAGTTAGTTTCCCTCCTTTTTTCGATTTCGCAAAATGATCGTTTACGCCGTCTTGAATAGACTTCAAAATCAGTCGTATTCGGGCATTGCAAGGATTATTTCAGGTATATTCCGCCATCCTATGATCCTGTCGATCCCTCCAAATACTGTCGATCCCTCCAAATAAAGGTGCCTTGATGCGTCCCAGCCTCACCCTCACCCTGAGTTTTACCTTTGCGTTGTGGCTCTCTGGCCCTGATCTCCGCATTGCACAGGGCCAAACGGCCGCACCTTTGACGGTCGGGGATCGAATGTTGCGGACCTACTTTGCCGACGAGACTGCGCGAATCAGCGCGAGCAATCTCAGCAAGATCAAGACGATTGCCGATTGGAAAGCGGCGCGGCCAACCGCGACACGGCAACTTCATGAGATGCTCGGACTGTCACCGATGCCGGAACGGACACCGCTACAAGCAGTGATTACGAAATCATTTGAGCACGACGGGATTGTGGTCGAGTGTATTCATTTTCAGTCGCGTCCGGGACTCTACGTCACAGCAAATCTGTACCGCCCTGCAGAGGTCAATAAGCGTTTGCCGGCGGTTCTATATGTCTGCGGACACGGTCGAGTCAAGCAGGATGGAATCTCGTACGGGAACAAGGTGCACTACCATCACCATGGTGCGTGGTTTGCTCGCAATGGTTACGTCTGTTTGACGATTGACTCATTGCAACTCGGTGAAATTGAAGGCATCCACCATGGGACTCACCGCTACGACATGTGGTGGTGGCTCTGCCGCGGCTACACGCCAGCCGGAGTCGAAGCATGGAATTGCATTCGCGCCGTTGACTACCTCGAATCGAGAGACGAAGTTGACGCGAATCGAATCGGTGTTACCGGGCGTAGCGGCGGTGGAATCTACAGTTGGTGGGTTGCAGCCTTGGATGAACGCATTGCTGCAGCAGTCCCCGTTGCCGGCATCACCGACCTGGAGAATCACGTTGTTGATGATTGTGTGGAAGGACACTGTGATTGCATGTTCTTCGTCAACACCTTCCAGTGGGATTACCCACAATTGGCCGCAATGGTCGCCCCTCGTCCTCTTCTCATCAGCAACACAGATCGGGACAGCATTTTCCCATTGGATGGAGTCGTCCGTACCTTTGAAACAACTCATCGAATCTACGCACTTCATGACGCCCAAGAGCAACTTGCTCTCAATATCGCGGCCGGAACTCACAAAGACACGCAAGATCTTCGCATCAATGCCTTTCGCTGGTTGAATCACCATCTACGGGGAGACGATCAACCGATTACCGATGCAGCGACAAGCATTTTCGAACCGCAGCAGTTGAGAGTATTCGACGAGTTACCTGAGGACGAACGAAACACCGATGTCCAAGAATGGTTCGTGCCAAAGGCGATCGACCTGCGCGTGCCCCTCGGGCAAATGGACTGGAAGCAAATAAAACAAGGATGGCACACAGTGTTGAGAGAACGTGTATTCGCAAGTTGGCCTAAGTCGTCACCGAGCTTCGACACACGTCTCATCGTGCATCAGCAGTCGGACGCTGTTGAATACAAGGCCTTCGAGTTCGAGAGTCAGTCAAACATTCCCCTTTCGCTCTTCCTATTCCGTCCTCAATCAGCGGAGACCGACGAGGTTCTACTTAAGGTACTGGATGAAGCAGAATGGCGAGATTTCCGCCGCGAACAGGCTCACCTCGAGGGCACCGGTAGGCCCGCCAGCGACTCGGAACTGGCGCACCTCGAACAGACGACGGTTTATTTCGCACCCCGGGGAATCGGACCCACAGCTTGGGATTCCGACAAGCGACATCACACACAAATTCGTCGCCGTTTTTACCTACTCGGACAAACGCTCGACGCCACGAGAGTTTGGGATATCCGCCGCGCCATTCAATTACTGGAGGCACTAAACATCCCGACAACCCAACTCACCGTCGAGGCGCAGAACAACCTGGCTGGAGTTACCTTGTACGCAACGCTGTACGAACCCACGGTCGACCGAATCCGACTTAGCAATTTGACGAACTCTCATCGAAACGGACCGTACTTCCTGAACATTCAACGTTTCTTTGATCTGCCTCAAACGGTAGCAATGCTGGCCGACCAATGCGAAGTCCACCTCACGGACGCAGATCCTAAAGACTGGGGTTACGTCATCGAAACTCAAAAAGTGACATCGAGTGAGCCGGTTGTTTTCGGACAACCGTAGGCCGCCTGAGAAACTGGCGACCGGAAAATCTCACCCGTGCGCAAATCTGGGGAATCGATTACGAAGCGTGGAGGCCGCCCATTTGTGACAGCTATTCCAGCGAATCTTTCCAACGTTGGATCGATGTTAACGCTTGGATCGGCGTCATTTCATCTAGATTCGACTCTCGAATTTCATCCAGAAGTGGATGCTCCGCAGCACCAAACAACGTCAACTGGAGATCACCCTTTGGCTGCTTGAAATGTGGTGGTGAAATCTTAGGCCGCCCCTGTCCATCCAGGTGCTCGGATTCCAACCGAGCCAGGATCTGTTTGGCTCGTTCATTGACGCCGGACGGAATACCAGCAAGTCGCGCGACATGAATGCCATAGCTCTTGTCTGCAGAGCCTTCCACGATTTTGTGCAGGAAGACGACATCCTCCTGCCATTCCTTTACCGCCACATTGAGATTTCGGACGCCCTTCAGAGTCTGCTCCAGATCAGTCAGCTCATGATAGTGAGTCGCGAATAACGTTCGGCAATCAACATAATCGTGCAGATGCTCAACAATGGCCCAGGCCAATGAGAGCCCATCATAAGTGCTTGTCCCTCGGCCAATCTCATCGAGAATGACAAGGCTACGACGCGTGGCCGTATTAAGAATACGAGCAGTTTCGGTCATTTCGACCATAAAGGTACTTTGACCTTTCGAAAGCTCGTCGCTCGCGCCGACACGGGCAAAGATGCGATCAGCGATGCCGATCTTCGCCGATTTCGCCGGCACATAACTTCCGATCTGAGCCATCAAGGTAATGAGCGCGACCTGCCGAATGTAAGTGCTCTTACCGGCCATATTGGGACCGGTAATTAGTAACAGCTTGCCGGTTTCATCATGGGCATCCGTATCATTAGGAACAAAGGTCCCCTGAGGCTCGACAATGTCCAGAACCGGGTGACGTCCTTCGACGATCGACAGGACGGGTTCGGCGACGATCTCCGGTCGACAATAGCCTTGCCGTCGAGCTAGTTCTGCCAAACTGACCAGTGCATCAAGATCGGCAAGAATATCAGCCGTTGCCTGCAATCGTCGGGCAGAGATTTGAACCGCATCCCGCAATTCCAGGAACAATTCATACTCCAGATCCTTAGCCTTCTCATCAGCCGACAAGACCTTCTCTTCATACTCTTTCAGTTCTGGCGTGATGTAACGTTCCGCGTTCTTGAGCGTTTGCTTTCGAATATAGGTTTCCGGCACTTTGTCACGATGAGCATTGGTCACTTCGATGTAGTAACCAAAGACTTTATTGAAGCCCACCTTCAGATTTGGAATACCACATTCTTCGAGTTGCTGTGCCTGGTATTTGGCGATCCACTCTTTCCCGCCCGAGGCAAGTCGGCGTAGTTCGTCAAGCTTCGGATCGAACCCCTCACGAATGAACCCACCGTCCCGAGACAGAAGCGGACATTCTTCATTGAGAGCTTCGAGGAGCTTATCGCGGAGATCGGGACAAAGATCCAATTCGACCTGCAGTCGCCTCAGCAACTCGCTCGAACGTCCCTCTAAACGCGATTTGACCGTAGGCAGGTTCTGCAGAGTCCGGGCAATACAACTCAAATCACGAGGATTTGTACGTCCCGTCGCAACGCGTCCCAACAAACGCTGCATGTCGTAAACGCCCTTGAGCTCCTGTTGTAGATCATGGCAGATCGTCGAGTCCTCCAGAAACTCACCCACGGCATCATATCGATCTTCAATGATCGCGGCGTCAGTCAGAGGGTTCGCAATCCAATCGGCCAGGCGTCTCGAGCCCATTGAGGTGACCGTACGATCGATGACGGCCAACAACGATCCTTCACGCTTTCCATCGCGCAGAGTTCGTGTGATTTCGAGACTACGTCGTGTAGCCTGATCGATCTCCAGACAGTGCCCCGTACGATAGGGCGTCAGGCGATCGATGTGTTGAAGAGAAGATTTCTGCGTCTCATTCAAATAGGCGATGATGCCGCCCGCAGCACGAACGGCCAGTCGATCGTCTTCACTGAATCCAAAGCCTTCGAGAGTCATTGTCCCGAAGTGTTGAGAGAGAGTTTCACCGCTCGCTTCAAATGCGAATTCCCAGGCAGGTCGTAATGTCGTCATCATGGACTCATCGGACAATGCATCCTGCCACTCAAATTCTTCGACGGCGAGGCATTCAACCGGTTGAATCCTGGAGAGTTCATCCGAGATCTGTTGGGCCGGCACACGGGTCGCAAAGAATTGCCCCGTGGACAATTCCACCCAGGCCAATCCGACCCAGTCAGACTGCTCAAACTGCTGCTGATCAGCAACGATCGCGGCCAGATAATTGCTCTCCCGAGGATCGAGCAGAGCGTCATCGGTGAGCGTTCCGGGCGAGACAACGCGAGTCACATCACGTTTGACGAGCCCCTTCGCTTTCTTGGGATCTTCGACCTGTTCGCAGATCGCGACGCGAAATCCCTGTCGAATCAGCTTCGCTAGATAGCTTTCCATTTGATGATGTGGAAAGCCTGCCATCGCGACGGGGTTGTCGGTATTCTTATCCCGGCTGGTCAAGGTCAGCCCGACCTTTTCCGCCGCGACCTTCGCGTCCTCGAAAAACAGCTCGTAAAAGTCGCCCATGCGAAACAGAAGCAGGGCGTCACCACATGCCGCCTTCGCATCCATGTATTGCTGCATCATCGGTGTCGTAGCCATGGCGGGGATGGTACCACGCCAAACGGGGCTCGACTAGGGGCAGCCGGGGGATGATTTCGTCTCATCCGCGTTTCGCTCAAAGGTCCCCCGATACTCGCGAATCGACTCCGCCAACACCTGGTGCACCGTTCCGGAGCTACTGGCCAGAATCTGGTCCAAAATATCGCCGGATCGAGCCGTCGCATCGGCCTGTACAGGCATACGCCGCTTGAGAATTGAGGCCATCATGTCTGCCAAATCAGCCAATGCGACTTGCGAAACGACTCCCAGAGCTCCCAATCGGCGAATCACCTGACACCGACGTTCCTCGGTCATCAGCGTCAAAATTTCCGCCGACAATGGGCCAGGCAGTTGGGCGAGTACCGCGGCTTGTGTCTGAGGTAGCTCATCTTTGAGCAGACGGAGAATCGCGGAGGGAGGTAGCGGCGCGAGAAAATGGAACGGAGGCACGGTTGGGCCAGCGTTATCAACACGATGTCTCTGCCCAGAGGATCGTGCTCGCGTCGATTGCGAAAGAAGTTGAAAGAATTCGTCCAACGTCCGCTTGCGATCCATCTCAGCCGTTGGCGTCGAACTCTCAGCCAACTTCTTCACTGCGGCGGCTTGGGTTGGTGTTAAGTGCTCCAACAGACGTGATGCCAACGGTCTAGGAAGGCTGGAGAGCAAGGTAGCCGCTTTTCGAATTCCTGCGGTCATCGCAACCTTCAATCCTTGATCCGAAGCATTGTCAAAACGGGCCCGCGCATAACGGATTATCGTCTCCTTCGTCTCCAATATTGAAGAAATCGCCCATCAGCGGATGACGTCAGAGACGTCACCATCAGAGCTAGCGAGCCGACCAAATCCATTGAGCCCACTGCCCATTGTTCTCATCCACGGCCAGGGACAGTCTTTCGGGCTGGTCGCATCCGAGTGATGCGACTTCGGCAAGCAGTTGCTCACCTAGATATTTTGCCAGGAGCTCAGCGGTGGTATTTGTAACGGGCAACAACACACAATCTTCGCGAGGAAAAACCCACCGTCGATCTTCAAAGGTAGCCACCACTTCTCGTTCACTCGCGACGACCTTAATTTGCTGATGCTCTGTCGGCAGGATAACGTGATGATCCCAGTCGTCGACCATTCGTTTAAGGCTATCGCGCAGGGCGATAAAATCGATCACGTACTGATTTTCATCCAACGGCCCATCAACTTCGGCTTCAATTCGATAATTGTGACCGTGGAGTCGCTCACAAATATTTCCATTGAACGTAATGAAATGCGCCGCGCTGAAGACGAGATAGTCTTTGGTCAGTTTGACTCGATACGATTCGCTCATAGCTTTATCCAAACGGTGGCTTGATTTTGTTTTCACATAGCAGCACAAAGAGTCCGGCGGCGATCAGATCCGCGGTCGTTCCAGGGTTTCGACGATGCCCGTCACACCGCAACCAGAAATCGAGATCGGCCAGAGCCCGTTCGTAGTTCTCCGTACCTGGCTTGCCGGCGGCAATGACTCCCGTAGCTCGAGCCGAAGCCTCTGTCGCGACGTCGACTCCGCATTTTCGGCCAATCAGGCTGTCAGGATACCGACTCATTAATGTCACATGTGCGGAGACGATTCGCTGGGGAAGCGTCATGCTATCGTCTTGCTCGAGGAGCGGCACGACCTCTTCAAAAATCTCAACAAAACCGTTGTCATATTGCTGCGCGATCAAATCCCGGTGAGCGGCTTCATGCATGGCTTCCAGCAGATTGCCGGGGGGATCCTGTTGAACATCGTGCGTGGCTACCTGCTCTCCCTTTGGCTGCAAGCCTCCCGGAGCGGCTCGTCGAATTGCCTCATACACTGCAACGGCATCCGCAGCATCCATGGCCGCAAGAACATCCGCAAGTGAATTCCGTACATCCCCTGTGCGGTGGGCGACAGCCAATGGGGCAAGCAACAGAACGATACCAAGATTCGTGTTTTCCCGCGTGACCTGGCCGGTTGCTCGAACGGCTTGCAGGACCGTTGCACCAACTCTTTCCGCCAGCTCCATAACCGGGCCGAGGGCAACCGCACTCGCCACAAAATCGTTGAGTGACGTATCTTCGAAATCGGCCCCACGATGAACGTTGCCGGGCTTCGGCGCCGTCACCTCAAGTAAACAAGCGAGCGTTGCACATTGACCCGTTGTCAACATTTTCGTCAAAACCCAAACAAAAACGGAGGAACGTTTTGTTTTAAACAGCTTCGACGTTCTGATTCAAAAACGTCTTAAGCCGTGTGACGATTTGATCGGTCGACTCTTCGACCACCCAATGCCCTGCCTCTTCGATTTCCATCACTTCTGCCTGAGGCATGAGTTCTTGGAATCGACGCAAACACTCAGGTCGAAAGCACCAATCCTGCATGCCCCAAATCAACAACGTCGGGAAGCCGACCAGCGAGGGCAGTTGCGACTCGATGCCCTCCAGAACTGACCAAGTCGGATGAGCTGGTGAGGCAGGAATATCTTTCACGAATCCATAAACACCTACACGGTGATCCCACGTATCGTAAGGCGCCAGCAACCCCTGCTGAACCGCGGGCGACAACTTCTCAGGATGCGAAACAGCCATTCGCAACGCCGCTCGGGAAAACATATTCATTCCCTGCAGGGCAACTTTCCCGAAGACTGGCATCCGACAGGCTCGGATCCGCCAGGGAATATAGGGTGGCGGAAACGCTCCCGTGTTGAACAACACATAACGCTTGAAACGATCCGGACGTTGCAAGGCAGCTCCCAACCCAATCGCTCCGCCCCAATCGTGCCCCAGAATAGTGGCATCCCGAAGATCCAATTGATCGATCAAGCTGACCAGATTATCGATGTGCGAGGCGAGCTGATAAGGGTAGTCGGTCGGTTTGTCGCTGAGCCCACACCCGAGATGGTCGGGAACGACGCAGCGAAACGATGGTGAAAATGCATCCACAAGGCCTCGCCAATAGAAGGACCAGGTGGGATTGCCGTGCACCATCAAAAGTGGCTCACCGTTGCCCTCATCCAAATAGTGATACCGATAGCCATCGACCCTAATTTCATGGGAGTCGTAGGGATACAGGGATTTCCATTCACCGTCTGGCATCGGCAGAACCACATCAAGGGACAACCGCTCCCCAAAAATCGGGCAGCACTTTCACGAATCAGCTTGAATTCAAGCAGGTCAATTGATTCCGTAGCATAACGAGGCTCAACGAATCTGAATAGCGGTGAGCACGTCCGAGGGTACTTTCCGTGCAATTCGCTCCCCCACTTACGTTCATCGATAAAAGTGCAACGCTTGCGGGCGGATCACATGCTAAGTTTCCAACAGGGGAGATGAGACTGTTGATCAGTATCGTTGCCGGAAATCAACATCCGACACTCGGCGATGTTGTCGTTTCACCACCCACCCACGACAGAGGGTACAAAACATGCCAGTGGACTCACCTGGGCAAACCGATGACCAAAGCACCAACACGGTGCCCCTGGAAATGCCTTCCGAAATCAAGAACGAGCCGACCAAGCCGGCCCAAAACGAGACTCCCACTCAGAACAGTGTTCCAAGCTGGATTTTAGGGGTCGTCGTCATCATGCTTTGCGCGATGCGAGTCTTTTCCAACTAAGCTTCATCTTCAACTAGGCTTCATCTACCAAGTACCGAGCCTACCTGTTACTCGCATCCGCACGCGAAATCGGTACCACATCATCTCGACTCGCTCGCCCGTCTGGATCCCGGATGACGATGCATCGACATCTTCGGCTTCACTTCTCGTCGTCTGCCGTGTCTTGATCAAAGCTGTACCCGCCCTGATCGTCGCAAACGTCAAAGGAATGAGAATCATGCGACGCCTCACGAACACACTCGGCAATCCGATCCTGAATGACTTGCAGCATGAGTGAGTGCAATCCGAGCGGAGCCGTTACGAGAAAACGAGTACCAGGATGACGCTGACAAGCCTCTGCCGCTAATTGAGGAATATCTTGATGCCAGTGGCGTCCCGGGGACAGAAAATAGGGAAATACAATGATTAATTCTGCGCCCTGTTGCACTGCCCGATCGAAGGCGGTTCGAATCGATGGCTCCGCCAATTCCATGTGGGCAGGTTCAACAATTTTCAAGCCTGTCGCCCTTTGGAAGTTTTCCGCGACAACCAATAACAATTGATTACTCTCTTCGCGGCGGGATCCATGATCGACAACAATTACGGCTGGCGAAACTTGTCGGCTGTGAGCTGACGCCAGCATCGCTTCCAACGTTTGTCCAAAATCAGCTTCTTGCTCACTCACGAATTCAGTTCCCGCTCAAAAGGCTTTAATTCCACCAGAAGTTTAATGGGCTTCAACCGACTGCGCCGCCTGCACCAGCGTCTGCACTGTTTTTCTCAGCAATGGCTCGCCTCCAAACTCCATTCCTAAGGCGCGAAGTTTCCCAGTTTCGATTTGATGCTTCGGACTCTTCGGACCGCCTTGAATGTCGGCCGGACTCCCGGATATCTGTTTTGCGAGCTGTGCCACTTCGAACTCTGAAACATATCGCTCATAGCAATTGAAGGCTTGCCCCTCGATTCCATCAGCGTTCAATAGAAGGGTGGCAGCCTTGGCAACATCAGCGACATGAACTTCCTTACCTCCCCGCTGGCAATTGACATCCCGACCATCAACAACGGCCTTCACGAGCTCGAACCACTTACTGTGCTCGATCGGATGGGCAGCTCCGTAGATTCCCGTCGGTCGCAGGGCACAAACAGGAAAATGTTGGCCTAAGCCATAGGCGTGAATAAATTTCTCAATCGCTGCCTTGTGAGCTCCGTAATGTGTGAGCGGCCACAAGGGATGTGCCTCGTCAAGTAAACGATCGTCGAGAATCTGTTCGTGCACCGCACATGTCGAAATGAACACGAAACGTTCGATTTGCTGGCGGCGAGCTTCTTCCATCAGCCGTAACGAACCTAAAAGATTTCGCTCCACAAACTCGATCAGATCTCCTTCTGCACCTCGAAAACCATCTCCAGGCCGATCGAGTGCGGCATGAATAACTGCATCACATCCCTGTAACAGGTCGCGAGTCGCCTCAGGCGAATTCAACTGACCTGTAACCCATTCGATGTCGTTGGGCAGGCTTTGCACATCACTGGTCGCTCGGCGCCAGCAGCGACATTGATGTCCATCCTGCAACAGTTGCTGGACCAGGTAACGTCCGACAAATCCCGAAGCTCCGGTAACTGCAACTTTCATTGAAAAACCTCACTTCGCTGATGAACTGGAATCTGCAGGGGGTGACTGCCGAACCAATTGACTGATTTGTTTAAACGGCGCCGTGCCAGCCTCTCGACACCATTCAAACAGTGCCATCTCCGTCGTGACAAGGGTCGCACCACTACTTTCCATGCGCCGTTGAGCGGTCACACAATCCACTTCATAACGCGAACCCACCGCATCAACGGGCACATACACCTCGTAGCCTTCGGAAAGGAGATCGAGTGAGGTTTGCATCACGCAAACGTGTGCCTCGATACCAGCCACGACAACCTTCTGAGCTTCGATACTCTTGAGTTGCTCAATGAATTCCGCCTGCCCACAGCAACTAAAGGTAAGCTTACCGGCCAATGGCTCGACAAATTGCTGCAGCTCACCGACCGTTGCGCCCAACTTTTCCGGATACTGCTCGGTCGCCAGACAGGGAACTTGCAGAATCTGGGCTCCGGCGAGCAACCGAGTTAAATTCCAGATAAGTCTGTCACGATGAGGGATGACGCTCAGGAGTTTTTCCTGCGCATCGACGATCAGCAGGGCCGTGTCGCCAGGCGACATAAGTAGTCGACTGCGGGAATAAGCATCAGACATCTTGGTTCTCAGCTACTGAGGATCTTTTGCGAGAAATATTGACTTCAGTTGCAGTCTTGATCTTAGGGGGCAACCGTTTCCTGGGGTATGGGAGGCTCCATTGATTCTTGCTTCACTTTCAATAGTCGAGTGCCATTCGCAATCACCAAGAGGCTGGCCCCCACATCAGCTCCCACGGCCATCCACATGGTGGCGTAGTCGGCTACAGCCAACCCGAGCACGAGAAGCTTAACCCCTAAGGCGATTGAAATATTCTGAATGAGGATTGCACGTGTCTGGCGACTCAGTCGAATGAGGTCTGAAATCCTCGTCAACAGAGGCTGCATAATGACGACATCACTCGTTTCTAACGCGGTATCGCTTGCAGCAGTTCCCAACGCGATGCCGATGGGAGCGGCGGCGAGCGCAGGTGCATCGTTGACTCCATCCCCCACCATCACCAGATCTTCCTGTTGTCCTGCCAACTCACGCACGCGAACAATCTTGTCATCCGGTAGCAACTCAGCCAAGAACCGATCGACTCCCAGTTCTTGGGCGACTCGACGCGCGACGGACTCACGATCGCCGGTCAGCATAACGGTCTGCTCGACCCCCAACGACCGCCATTCTTCAATGGCGGCAACGGCATCCGGACGCAGCTCATCACTCATTTCAATGTAACCTTGTAGCCGTCCCTGCTGAACAACGTAGGCACGAGTTACTGCATCACCATCGTCGATCGTTTCGACTCCGAGAGTCTGAAGATAATTGCCGCTGGCCACCACCATTTCCAATTGGTTAACTCTCCCACGAATACCATAGCCTCGCAACGTTTCGAAAGATTCGACAACTGACGTCGTTGTTGTTGCGGCCTCCGCCGCCTCCACAATCGCTCGCGCCAAGGGATGTTCACTGTGCTGCTCCAGGGCAGCAGCCTGCTCCAATAATTCCTCAACACTGAGATCTCCGCAGACCTCGACACGAACCACTTTGGGGTCGCCCACCGTCAGCGTACCGGTTTTGTCGAGAGCGATCCGTCGGACACGTCCCATCAACTCCAGAAATTCACCGCCCTTAACGAGAATGCCACGTCGACTGGCCTGATAGAGCCCACACACGACGGTGATTGGTGTCGATAGAACAAGAGCACACGGGCAGGCGATAACCAGCATCACGAGAGCCCGCCGAAACCAGGCTCGCCACACTTCTGAAAAACTTCCATCTCCCAAAATCGAAAGATACTGGGGAGCAATCCCCGAGACCAACCAAGGCAGCAGAGACAAAGCGATTGCAAAAGCGATCACGGCTGGTGTGTACACTTGTGCAAAACGATCAACAAAGCGTTCTGTCGGCGAGCGATTCGCTTGAGCGTCAGCAATTAAACGCGAGATTCTCGCGGGCGTACTATCCGTGGCTGACTTGAGAACCTCGACGTCAAGCGAACCTTCTTGATTCAATGATCCTCCGTAAAGGCTCTCACCGGGCTCTTTGTTGACCGGCATGCTTTCACCGGTGATCGTCGCTTCGTTAACGCTGGATTGTCCGGCAATGACTTTCCCATCGATTGGCACCCGTTCTCCGGGCAAGACCCGAATAATTTGGCCAACTTCGAGTAATTCCACAGGAACGACGGCCAGCGTTTGCCGATCCGACTCGAGTCGATGCGCGGTCGCAGGTGTCAGATTCATCAAAGCGCGTATCGAATCATTGGCCTTCCGTTTACTTGCCTCGTCGATCACCAATGAAAATCGAAACAACACCATTCCGGTTGCAGCCTCAAGCCATTCTCCAGTGAGAA
>Ga0163179_10002168_pt1 | contig 13761 bp, 36 predicted proteins | sample AtlANTMetagenome_FD_109643 | JGI IMG/M metagenome (GOLD analysis project Ga0163179, IMG submission 109643) | Marine eukaryotic phytoplankton communities from the Atlantic Ocean - Atlantic ANT 2 Metagenome | ecosystem: Environmental > Aquatic > Marine > Oceanic | place: North Atlantic Ocean...
AGGTACACCACTAAACGAAGCAATCATAGCAGCAGGGCAACTAACAAAACGTCTAATCAAGAGTGCTAAGTTACAAAAATGTCATGTAATTACACTTACTGATGGAGAAGGTTACTACAGTCAATATAACACTCTAAGAGACAGTTATTCTGGAGGTAAAGAAATGACTAAGAGAGGTATCTATCCCCATAATACAGTAATTAGACATAAAGGTAGAACATTCACAGGTGCTATGAGTGAACCAGAATTTACATGTAAATTAGTTGAAGCAGTAAAGTCTGATATACCTAACTGCAACTTTGTAGGTATTAGAATCCTAGAGAGAAATGGTTTGAGTAATTTTTATAACTATTATGGTAGGCATTATTATGACCATGTAGATCAAATGAGATCTCAAATGAAAAAGAAAGGTGTTGTTTCATTCAAGTCACTAGCATTCGATATGTGGTTTGCTCTAAACAGTAAAGACCTATCAGTTGAAGATGAACTTGACGTTCAAGCAGGTGCAGAGAAAAGAAAAATCACTGCTGCCTTCAGAAAAATGAACAAAGGTAAAAAGTCCAACAAATTTATGACCAAAGAATTTATCTCACAAATAGCATGAAAATTGACACTCAAGGCATGTCCTTAGACAATGGCGAAACATCTGGTAGGAGTCTCCAAGAACAAAGAGACTCTATACCACCCATGAGGGTAAATAAAATGAATCTTATATCTGATTCACTCAAATTAGAACTCAAAGAGTTGATAAATGAGGTATTAGACGAGAGACTCAAGTGATACAGTTGATACTGTAACAAATCCAGTGCATCGAATGGAGTATAGTATGGTTCAAAATGCAGCAAATCAAGCACTTATGACACTTGAACAACCTGCACACTGATTCCCCATTACCCTATAACTTGCATTATAATATTATTATACGAAACAAATCAAATTATGCCAAGAACCTTAGATTCTAAATTTCACATTGACAACATTGTAGATCAGCATGGTAAAGATCTAGATGCTGATAAGGTCAAGGCATATTGTGCTAACCATGAAGTTGGTTATCAGACAATTACCAAGTACCTAAACCAGTATAAGACTAAACGTGGTCACTGGAAAGTAACTGTAAAGCAAGCAAAAGCACAGTTAGAAAAAACAGTCGCATTGCCACCATCTAAGGTAGGTATTGCCAAGACTACTATTGATACAGCAAACTTAGTTCCTGATAAAGACCCTACATTTATCAAGTTTGGTGCATTCAATGATGTAAAGAAAGTGATCTCATCTAAACTATTCTATCCTGTATTCATCACTGGACTATCTGGTAATGGTAAAACATTCGGTGTTGAGCAAGCGTGTGCTAGTGCTAATAGAGAACTAATCAGAGTCAACATCACAGTTGAGACTGATGAAGATGATTTGATAGGTGGATTCAGACTTGTCAATGGAGAGACAGTTTGGCATAATGGTCCTGTCATCGAAGCATTAGAGCGTGGTGCAGTATTATTACTTGATGAAGTTGACCTTGCATCTAATAAAATCTTATGTTTACAGTCTATACTAGAGGGTAAAGGTGTATTTCTCAAGAAGATTGGAGAGTACATCAAACCATCTGTAGGTTTCAATGTCATCGCTACTGCTAATACTAAAGGTAAAGGAAGTGACGATGGTAGATTCATAGGAACAAACATTCTGAATGAAGCATTCCTTGAGAGATTCCCTATTACTATCGAGCAAGCATATCCACATATTGCTACTGAGAATAAAATACTCAAAGCATTATGTAAAGAGTTATCTATCCCTATGATAAAGGAGCATGAAGAGTTTGTTCAGCATCTATGTTCATGGGCAGATATAGTAAGAAAAACATTTGCTGAAGGTGGAGTTGATGAGGTCATATCCACTAGACGTTTGACTCACGTTATCCGAGCATACTCTATTTTTGGAGACAAAATGAAGTCAGTTCAAATGTGTCTCAATAGATTTGATGAGGAGACTAAGGAGTCATTCATTCAACTGTATTCTAAGTTAGATGCAACAGTTCAGATTGTTACAGAACCGTAACAATCAATTGTAAATATTACTACATATTTACATGGAAGAAATACAATTCACACCCGACTTCGATCTTGATATTCAATTCATTCCAGATATTGATTTGAATGAGTATCAAGAACGAAAATTTGAAGAGAAATTTCTATCTCAGGAAGAGTTGACTTCCTGACTATTATATGTTATACTCAATTATTAGTCAAGTATCACATGGAACGATTCTCTCATAAAGAACATGAAGCATTTGCCAAGAAACTTGGTATTGATTATGCTACTTACTATGAAATGTTGATAGGTATCAATTCTGAAGAATATCAGGACATCCTAACAATACTTGACAATCAATCTGAACCTGCTATAATAGGTATATAACAAACATGGTTCTCGACTAGATCGACTCTGAAGCGATCACATGACTGTTGAGGTAATGCAATTGACCCCATACCACCATGAGAGATATGTGGTTCTACTGCCCGAAAGCACAATGACTGAGTTAGTACTTCCTTTGAGAAGTGAAGCACCTCTTGACCAGTCAGTTAGTAGGGGTACAGGTGTAAGCGATTCCCAGTAGGTAAATTTGGTCTCCTAAGTGAAACTTAGATAAGTTAGACCCACTCTTTCATTTTATTATTTTGGTTTCAAAATATACTTGACACACAGTCTTACACATGCTATAATATGTGTATCGACCTCGGAAGTCGCAAAACTCATCGATTGTACCTTATATTATGTAACACATGCTTATTTCTGGATCTTCTGCTATCGCTGCTATTTCTTTCAACGAAGGCAACGTAGACGTTCAGTACACTACAAACGACAAAGCATATACATATGCTGCTAAGAACCCTAGCAAGTTCGAGACACAATTACAAACTGTATTAGATAGCAAAGAGTCTATCGGCAGATTTGTTGCTAACTCTCGTAAGTCAGGTGAACTAACTTTAGTTTAGTTCCTAACTAAAGACAATTGAATATTTACTGATCTTATTTTCGACCCCCTATTGAGTAGGGGGTTTTGTTTTCTTTATTCACAGGTATTACATGGCAAGAACTGATTATAACACCGTATGGAGTGTTATGAATGACCTTGATGAAACTATTCAGAAGGTCAAGATCATCAATCAATTTTGTGATGATCTTGTAAATCAATGCTATAATACCACCGATGATGATGAGTTACTACAAACAGTAGAAACTCTTAGAGGTTATTCTAAGTTTATGATAAAAGATTTAGAATCAAAGAGTATTAGAGCATGGAATGAAACTGTAGTAAAAATGAATCCTAATAACAACTCAACTGGAAATGTTATACCATTTACTAGGGAGACTATATGATTCATATTATTACACTTGCAACTATTGTTATATTATCAGTTGCACTTATTGTACTATACGTTTATAACCCTAACAACTAATGGCATTATCTGAACCTATTTTAGAATCACTTTCTGAAGCAGAAAAGCATATTAGAAATGCACTTTCTTTTGCTGCTAGGAGTGAGAGATCGACAACTGTAAAACAGTTATCAAATATATTATCAAACATAGATGGAGTCAAGTCCACTGATGATATACTAGATCAAATATCAGACTATAGAGCAGACAATAAAAATAGTGGTAGATGGGGTCCACTAATCTCTGATGAGGAGGAATCATGATGAATCCAGACTTGAAGAGAATTGCTGATGCACTTGATAAAATTGCATCAATATTAGAAACTAATGTTCATATCAATATTGACCATGCACATATTGATGAAATAGATCATAACCATGTTGAGGGGGATGTAAACACTCATAGTAAAACATGGTAACATATCCAAAGCAATGGTAAGTCAGAGTGAGTGACAGTATAATAACTGTCACTCATTTTCTGCATTTATATAATATCATTGCTATAATAATAATATAAACAAACAACACACCATTTTCAAATGTCAAAGCACATTATCAAAGATGAGTGGATTGCAAACTATCTCACACATGACGATGCAATTCATAATAGAGATATAGACCCATACTCAGATTCTCCTTTCAAAGTATATAAGGATATGAGTAGTAAGAGAAAAGGAAAGTACTTTGAATTACTATTCGAGGAGTATTGTGATAATATGGGTTGGAAAGTACAAGACCCAACAAATAGTGACCACGATACTAGAATCAATGGTAAGAAGGTAGAAATCAAGGGTAGTTTACTATGGGGTGCTGAAGGAACTAAGTTTAGATGGCAACAAATAAGACCTGCACAGGACTATGAGGTAATTGTATTCATAGCAATATATCCTAATAGAATAGAATTCTATGCTGCAACTAAAGAAGAAGTTGCAGAGTATGTTCAAACACCTAATGAAGAAGGATTCTTCATTCATAACCAACATGGAGGTAAGACCAAAAACTCAGGTACATTTTTCATCGATGGTTTTCCAAAAGACTTTCCTTTCATGCACTCACTAGACTCAATGGTATGCAACTAAACACAATACAAAATATAGATTGCATCAAGTTTCTTGAGTCAATCGATGACAACTCAGTAGATATGATACTGACCGACCCACCCTATTTTATAGGTTTTGATGGCGGTCAAGGTTGGGATTCTCAATGGCAAAATGAGAGTGATTATCTCTCATGGTGCAAAGAGTGGAGTGACCACTTAGTTCGTGTACTCAAACCTAATCGTATGATGATAGTTTGGGGTACATTGAAAACAGATACGTTTATCAAATATAAACTAATGTTATCAGAATATGATCAACTTCGTTCTCAAAATGAGATAGTTTGGAGTTATAATTGGGGTGGTAGATCAAAGAATAATTTTGCTCGCAAGCATGAGTACGCATGGTGCTATTCAAAAGGAGATCAGTTTCTATTCAATGCTGATGAGGTCAGAGTTGAGAGAAAAGTAAAAAATAACCTAAGAACTGGTCAAGCATATACTCAGGGAACTATTCCTACATGTATATGGGAAAAGAATAATCATACTGCGAGTAGAGATCATTGTGGTTGGCATCCAACAACAAAGAATTTAGATTTACTACAAAGAATGATAAAAGCATATAGTAATGAAGATGATACTATTCTTGACATATTCATGGGTAGTGGTTCAACTGCAATCGCTAGTAAATTATCAAATAGAAATTATATTGGTTGCGAAAGATATACTAATTATTACACAAAATCACAAGAAAGGATAGACTCTTATGCCACTATTCCAACTGTCACACAATTTCTAAAATGATACATAACAAGATAATTTACGGAGATTGTAGACAATCACTCAAAGAATTACATGCACAAAATGTTAAAGTTCAAATGTGTGTTACGTCCCCTCCTTATTATGGATTACGTAATTATGGGGATGAAAGTAATCAAATAGGGCAAGAAGATACACCAGAAAAGTATATTCAAGAAATGGTAGATGTCTTTGAAGATGTAAAGAATATACTACATGATGATGGAGTATTATTCTTGAATATTGGGGATAGTTATTATAACTATCGACCAGGAAAAGGTCAAGGATTAGTAAAACAATCTGTTAGTAAGACTAAACAAGATTTACCAGATAAATGTGCAAGGCGAGGTAATAAATTAGATGGACTAAAAGAAAAAGATCTTATAGGTATTCCATGGATGTTAGCATTCGCATTACGTTCTAATGGATGGTATCTTAGGCAAGATATTATTTGGCATAAACCTAATCCCATGCCAGAAAGTGTGAAGGATAGATGTACTAAATCACATGAATATTTGTTCTTACTAACTAAGAATAAGCATTACTACTTTGATAATGAAAGTATCAAAGAACCTGCAAAAGACTGGGGTACAAGAGATAGAACTAAAGGTAAATATCACAATAAAGGTACAGGATTACAACCCCATTCTGGTCTCACTAAATCATATCCAAAAAAGAATAAACGTAGTGTTTGGAGTATAACAAATAAACCATATAAAGGTAGTCACTTTGCTACTTTTCCCCCTGATTTGGTTGAACCCTGCATATTGTCAGGTAGTAAAGTAAATGATATTGTACTTGACCCATTTATGGGTAGTGGCACAACTGCTATGGTTGCGAAATCTTTGAATCGTAATTATTTGGGTTGCGAGTTACATAATAATTATAGTGAGTTGATTGAAAAAAGAATAAACTCTGTGCCAGTCAACAAACCTGCACAAGACAAGTCAAATCCACTTGAAGATCTGTTATACTATAGAAGTAAAGAGGTATCAAACCCATGACCACTAAATTTATTGAAACTGACTATCACGTTATTGAAATTGATTCCACTGATTACAAACTAATAAAAAAAGAATGTAAAAAGTTAGGCATTACAACTGACTATTATTTCTTTGAGTTTCAAATGTGGGAAAATATTGATGACTGATAATAATACACTATCAGCAGCAGATAGACAAGTATTAGTAAAAGATCTAATATTTACTATCGAGCAAGACCCTGCAATTCTTGACATTATTATAGGAGATTATGTCTCACTATGTAATAACAAAATGTGCCAAGAGTTAGAGGTACTAATCGGTTCAATCTTAGGAGACTAATTATGAGAAAATTTACTGTATCAGCACTTGTTGAAGGTTATAGAATTGATGATGAAATCATGGCAGTTTCTATTCATCATGCTATAAAATTGATGAAAGCAAAGTATAACACAGCAAGAAACGTGTATGTGACAAACTAGAAAGTGTCCATTATTTGTGGTAATACCACTGTGGTTATATTATAATAAGTATAACAACAGAGAAACACCCATGAGACTAGAAGTCACTAACGTAAATTTCATCAATGATACTTTACCACCAATTTTACTTGATGACCAAATAGTTATGATTGAAAAACTAGTCGGTCAATATGAGATCAAGGGCAGTTCTATGGCAGATAGAGAAAATCAGTTATGGGAACTACTAGCATATAATAGTTTATATGAAATTTCAAGTTTAGAGTACAGAAGAGTGCCAGTCACATAAGTGGCACTCTTTCTATTGATTCCAATCTCAAATCCATTATAATAAATGAAATACTACTCACACAATCTAATGAAGGAAGTAAACAAAGAGTTTACACCTAATCTAATCAAAGAACTAAAATCATTCTTAGTTGAGAGATATGTTGACAATATGTCAACTAAAGACTTAGTAAACTATGTAACTGATGATCTTGATGACCTATACAAGAATATGCCAGAAGCAGAATTTCTTGATGAGTGTCAAAATTATTGGAATGATAGTTTTGATGAGGTAGTAGAGGAAATTGAAGATTATATAGAATGTGATTTCAAAAATCCACTAAGAGAACCATTTGAGGAAACAAACTAATGAATTTAGAGAAAATCAAAATTGAAACATTTGATAGGTACATCATGCGAGGTGGAGATCAATCACTTAGAAATATCGAAGATTTATGTGATTTTGGATTTGATATGTGCCAACTAGGTCATGACCCTGAGTTATTCAATGAAGTGGTCATTGATGTTATTGAAAAACTAATCTTACAAAAGAGAAAATTATGAAAGGACTAAACATCGACCTAACATCAGGTCAGTATCAAATGTTACACAATCTTATGTGTGATGCCTATGATAGAGGATATGACCAAAGACCTCGAATTGATACTCAAACTTTTGATAACTTATTTGATTCTATATGTAATGCAAAACAAACATATCTCAACTAGGACACTTTTACTAGTGTCCACTATTGGTTGATTTGGTTATCTGATTCTATTATAATAGTAGTATAAGAAACAAAGATTATGAACTCTACAGCAACTTACATCGAACCAGTAAACAAAATCAAACAGAGAATTCTATTTGATGATAACCTATCAAATCTAGCATGTTTATGTCATGACTGGGATGACTACCTTATAGAAATTTCAGAGTGGGGCATCTACAAGTTAGGAGGAGTTGATTTTGATACTCTTACTAAGCAAGATATTTCTAGACTTGATGAGTTTATCAAATCAGAAAATGGTTACATCAGGGAGGGAAACTAATGCAGTTCAAATCTAATTGTGAGTCTATTGTAGTTGATTATCATCAAATCAAAAACTATAAAAATGAAGTCAATACAAGAGTCAGACTAAAAGTCGTGACATTCTTAGGTAAGACACTTGATAAGACTTGTATTGAAGTTCATGATATGGCAGGGGAAATTGACTTGTTATTAGGTCGTAACTATGCGGTTACAATCAATACAAAGAGACCTGCTCAACTTGTACCAGTTCATAAAGTTGCACAGTGCATCAAGCATTATGAACTGGAGACAGTATAATAGTAGTATAACAAAGGAACAGAATTATGACAACACTAACATCAACAGAGAGAAATCAAATCAAAGAAGATTTAGCAACTAGAGTTGCTGAGTGGACTCAGGGTTTATGTGATTCTCTCACTCAAAACTATCGTGACTATCATGTTGATATGTTAGAGCGTAATTCTGAGCGTTATGACGGTTCTATGAGTCAGTATGCAAAAGACCAACTTGCAGCGATTGAAGATGGTTCAGCAAAACTTATGTACTTCAAAATCAATGCAGGTAGAAAATTTTACAAAATCGTTCAAATGGAGTTTGACACTTTTCAAGATCGTAATGAATACAGAGAAGGTTCAGTAACTGCATTTGTTGATAAGAAAACTGGAGAAGTTTACAAACCTGCATCATGGAAAGCACCTGCAAAGCATGTAAGATATGATATGAGAATTATTACTCATCGTCAAGCATGTCATAATCCTAAAGTTACAGGATGGGCAGGTGGATTTCTATACATGAGATAATATATTATGAAGAAACTTTTCATCCCTAAACAACAATTAGTGAACAGATATACTAGAGCAGGTTATCAAGGAAAATGGATAACTTGCCCTCGTTGTTCACAAACAACTAAGGTATTTCATTTTAGTTGGTGTGCATTGACTTGTCAATGTTGCAGAGAAAGTGTAAACAAATCCGAGTGGATTATCTATCCAAACTAACATTTTATTAGAGTAATTATTATGAAACTATCAATGAAAAATACAAAAGCAGAGTTATATTCTGCTTTACAATCATCAAAAGATGTTGTTGAAGAAAGAAACATATTAGCGTGGTTATCTATCATTTTATTCGCTCATGCTATGATACTATGATGAAAACTTATCATGTAATATGCCAAGAAACTGTATATTTTACAGTTGAACTTGAAGCGGAAAATGTTAGTCAAGCACATGAACTTGTCCACACTAATGTAAACAAATACCCTGTAATTAGTGAAGGAGTTAGTGAATGGAATGTGGATGAAATTAGAGAGAAAGTTATTACTTAGTGTGTGCCACTTTTATTAGTGTCCATTTTCGGTAGATTTTCTTACTACATCCATTATAATAGTAGTATAACAAACAAATCGCTTATGTTTATCATTTACTCATCACCTATCAAGTTTACTACAGACTACTCAAAAGCATGTAAGATTGCTGACCAGTACTTTGAGCAAACTGGAAACATCGTAGCAGTTGAGCAAGTTGCTCAAAATTCTGCAGTTCATGTTCAATCAGTAGGAGTTTAGTCAAATGATCGGATATAACAAACTCTACAATTTTGTTGACTATGTTTGGGATTTTTATAATCCTAACTCTGAATTATACCCTATAAAAGGTATAACTAAACAGACTATCTTTAGAGCAATCTTTACATATAGAGACCGTATTCTTACTGCTCAAAGTAACAATCAAAGTCACTATACATGGGGCGAGGGAGATAGTTTAGACAGAGAAAGAGTCAGAGATATTATACTTGAAAATCCACAATTCACACTAGGTAACTAACAAACTATGATTTATAATGATTTACTTTATCTAAGAGATTGCATAGCATTTAGATTAGATAATGACACACAATTAGATGACGAAGATGTAAACAATCTTCGGACAATCAATGACAATTTGTATAAACTACTGGAGAATGATTGATGTATGCAAGTGAATCTTTTGGGCGAATCTTCTGGGTTGATGATAATCTAGAGTTCAAATCATGCCCACTATGTAACAACGGAACTGGTGATTTTGACCACGTTGATTATGTTTCAGACTGGACAGATTGGGAGGGAGTTGATGTTAATTTATTGTTCAACATACACAAAACATGTATAATGAACAAACTAAATTATCATAATTCATTATTACATAGGGCAGCGTAATTGTCAACACTAAATGTAAAGAAATCAGAAAACCACTTGACAAACTGGCACAAGAACTCTTGAATTTTGCCCCATTTGTGCCTATAATGAGTATAACGAAACTTAGAAAACAACTATGACCGACTTTTTATATACAATCGAAACACCTGCTAACTTCAATGATGGCGATGTTTATACCAGTGACCTCGATAAAGCGACTGACTACTGTTATGACTTATCCGAGGAGTTTGGATACTCATGCGTAAGATGTAACATAACTGGTAACATTGTTCTTGATTATGGTAACATAATGCCACTAGTTGCAGAGGGCATTGTATAAACAATTAGCAACTAATATTCACACTAACTAACAATCTATCGGAGAAATAATCCATGTCATGTATAAACAATGAAAACATACTTGAATCACTATTTGATGAAGTATGCGAAGAATTCAGAGTAAGTAATAAACTTACTCACACAATGTTTGAAGAGTTACTATCATTTAGTAAAGGTACTTTCGAGCATTTAGAGAGAACAACTATGCAAAGATTTGAGGATTTATGTCAATGAACGAAGACTTTTTATCAAGTAGTTTGTATTACTTTTGTAAAGCAAATAACCTTCCTTATATGTCAGCGTCCGACCTATTATATGGTCAGACAATAACAACAACTGCACAAAATGTTTGGTTGTCTCAATATATTCAAGTCTGGGAAGATTCAAACATATAATAACAAATAGTCCTTACAATCATTCTTTTATTCTTTACATTTACTTTTCTCTAATATGCCATCACAAAGTAATAACAACTCTCAGAAAGTAACCGAGGTAAGTAATAATGTAAGAGAGGCATTCGCCCCAAAAAATATAAAGAATGACCACATAAAGTATTATAAACCATGGAGAACAATCCAAAATCAATGTATGTGACAGTCAAACTAGTGGCACAAGACTTGTTGAATTGTCATGGTCACCGACTATAATAAGAACATAAGCAACAAAGGAATTTTCAAAAATGACTCAAACTCAAATCAATCTTACAGACACACCTCGCACAGAGTATAACGGATGGTCAGACTGGACTACTTGGAACTGTGCGTTGTGGATAGGAGGAGATCAAGGATTTTACAACATGGCAAAAGACTGCAAGTCATACGGAGAATTTACAGAGTATGTTACTGAAGTTTACATGGCAAAAACACCTGATGGAGCAAAATGGTTAGAAGCAGATTTTGCAGAAATGCAAGAAATGATGGACGATCTATAAACTGTCACAATCACACTTGAATCACACATTCAAACCCATTATAATAAGAACATAAGCAACAAAGGACATTTTCAAATGAATCTCACACCAATCGCAGCAAATCAAACAGAAATCGAGACAAAAGATGCAAGAATCTTTTTCAGTTACAAAACACCTGTAGCAGCATACATCTTCGGCAGAGGTTTTGTAAGAACAAAAAACTTTTATTCAGTTACAACATCTAGACACATAAACAAGTGGATTGGAGTTGATGCAAAAACAGATACTACAGAGCAAGTTGATCAAGCATTATTAGACAATCTTGCATAATAAGCAAACTAAATTACATTTTTCATTCACAATTAGCAATCAATTCTATGCAACTATCAACCCCTATTTTCCCTAAAGGTAACATCGACAGAGAAATATTAGTCGATACACTATCAGAAATTGCCACAAATAACGATGGCATTCTTGATATGATCGTATTTGGATTTGTAAAGAGTTTGAGTAACAGAGAGGTCAAAGATTATGAACAGTTACTAATAGATAACTTCCCTAATTCTTACGATAAAATGTTACTTGCTCAATTACATAAGGACACTAAGTAACATGAATACATTTGAAATTACCTTCGATGAGCAATATCAACTCATCAAATTATATGATCTCTTGAGAGATACAAATATGATCGAAGATTTACCCCCTGAGATAACAACTTTTTTCGATAAACTTACTCACTAAAGTATTACTAACTATGCCTTATTCATCCTTCACTCACTATCAACAATCAGACGAAGATTATCAAGCAGACTTTGACTATGAGTCAGACAATTACACAGATGAAAATGATATTTTCTCTCAACTAGATAACCATTCAATTGTAGATACTTTATCAAGTGAATCCGCAGCAATTATTGATAGTTATCGTAGGTCACGCAAATGATACATAGCAACCCTAATCGTGTCAGCAAAAGTATTACAAACACTAGCAAAAGTATGCCTTCAATTGTTTACAACGAACTGTTCAAATTGCATCCTTATGATGCTTACTTAGTGGGAGTAAGTACTGACACGCAAAATGTTATAAATGTCAGAAAGAATATATGTTAGTTTTCAACAACCTGTGGAAATCCTCGTGGTAATTGTTATCTTAGCGAGCATAATATCGTTTGTAAAGTGTCAATAACCGTCCCCTATTTTCCACAGGTTAGTGATAGTTTTCCACAGGTAATCGTCTTATAGTTAGTGTAAACAACTCGGAATGACTTCGCCTATCGTTATTAACAACAAAGACAGTCAAACTCGTCGTCTATTCTTAACAACAAACATGAGTAAATCAGCAGCACTAAGTGAACTCGAAGCAGCAACAACTTCAAGGTCAGTTAGACACATTTTGTACAAGTATTACAGGGGTAATTGGTAATAAGAATTATGAGTAAATCTCTGCTCTTATTATAACACAAACTCAAACAGATTGCAAGCACTTCACTGTTAATCAGTGGGGTGCTTTTTGCTGTGTATTTGTGATACTTAGTGACCACACAGTTATTAACACATTGACAGTGTAATTGTCAAGTGGTAAGGGTGAATTATGCAGTTATATTGTGCCCCTTATATGTTAATCTTGGGGGCGGTGCCAAAAAAGTACCTTCTTTCTAACCTACAAACCTTAACACCAGAGTGACCTATAAGGATATCAAAATTTTTTTCCTATATAAAAAACCCCCTTTAGAATTTTTCTCCACAGGGTTGTGGAAAACTTATCATGTATACATTTCCGATAAAACCATTGACTTGGACAGGGACATATTATGAACGAGAAGACGGTTGTGGTAATAATGTACTATGGCACCCAAAGAGAGATGAAGAGTTAGAAAAGCAAACGCCCCTTTGGAAAACGTCTACATCTTTTTACCTTACGAAGACTGTAGAGTATGACAACACAGAAGTTTTCCACAGGGATATAGAGAATTTAGAAAGACTGCAAGAGGAAAAGTTTGTAAAGATCAAAGTACCTGAGTTTACTTTTGAGTATAAAGATAATGTACTACAGTACACTTGTCAGTTTATCAAAGGTTGGAATTGCAATCTAAAGAGAATGGATTATATCTATGATGATGTAGTATGTCGTAATAGTGAGTATAGTTTCTGTGATTACTCTCCCAGTAACTTTATTCGAGTGTATCAAGGAGAACTTGATAGTCGTGAAAGGTATGGTGGAAGTGTATATGCTATTGATCTGACCTCTTATCAAAAGATGGATATCAGAAAACGAACTAAGTTATGGAATCGTCAGAGAAAGAAATGGCC
>Ga0163179_10002169_pt1 | contig 13757 bp, 6 predicted proteins | sample AtlANTMetagenome_FD_109643 | JGI IMG/M metagenome (GOLD analysis project Ga0163179, IMG submission 109643) | Marine eukaryotic phytoplankton communities from the Atlantic Ocean - Atlantic ANT 2 Metagenome | ecosystem: Environmental > Aquatic > Marine > Oceanic | place: North Atlantic Ocean...
AGATGATTTGTTGGCTCATCTAACATGAGCAAATCTGGCTGCATGGCCAACAGGCGAGCCAGATGCGCGCGCATGACCCAGCCTCCGCTCAAACCCGAGGCGGGGCGCTCAAATTGCTCTTCAGAAAACCCAAGTCCATGGAGCATTTTCTTGGTTTTGGCATCAAACTGGGGATCGTTCAGCGCGTCAAACTTAGCTTGAGCCTCATAGTATTCCATGCACTCGCATTGACCTTTTTCTTCCAGTTGCCGCAGGTTTTTTTCAAGAGCGGGGATCGTGCCAACACGGCCAGTGGCCACTTCCAGGACCGTTTCCTCCCCGAGGGCCTCGCCTTCCTGTGGCAGATAGCCAACGGTGGTCCATTCGTCACGAATGATTTCACCAGAGTCGGCCGCATCATCACCTAGAATGAGCGAAAAGAGGGTTGTTTTTCCCGAGCCATTGGGGCCGACCAGCGCGACCTGCTCACCGTAATTCAGCGTCAGTGACACCTCTTCAAACAAGGGCGTGCCGGCGAATGATTTTGCCAGTTTTCGAATCGTCAACATGGATGTGTCTTAGAAATATTATACCGCCCCGGAGTTATTCCATTTCTCCATGAAGGAAACAAGAAAACTCCCGGTAATCGCCAAAAAATAAGCCTAGCAGTATCGCGGCAAGACCACAGCGCTCTAACAAGGGATCTATGCCCGAGCGCTTAAAGGCAGGTCTCCGCTCACCAGCGCGAAAAAAGGAATGTTTGTCACGGTGATAAAAAACCCCACCAGCCTAGGCTGGTGGGGTGAGTTCCCAATTCCAATTGTCGTTATGAAAAAACCTGTTCACTCGAACAGACGAAAAGGGTTAGCATAGTTCATGCCACACATGAAAACACCTTAGAATCTGCATTGAGTAGAGCATTTTTGTAGGTTTTTAACCGATGAGCAGGCATACAAGACCCATATTGATCAAAAAGATGCACCATACTGATATGCTGATCTTCTTGAATTCAAATCAGTTCTAGCAGCTTGATCTTAGTGCTCTGGCTTATGGATCCAACACAGGAAGATTGGAATCGGATTTCGATTCGGTCGACTATGCCACAGCTTCAACATCCACCAAAACTTCCATGGTTCTCACACCACCGCCACTGAGGATACCAGAAACGGGCGAAACATCGGCATAATCCCTCCCATATCCAATCTTGATATGCCTCATGGAGGGAATGCACCCATTGGTCGGATCCAATTCAATCCACCCAATCCCTGGACAAAAGAATGCGAACCACGCATGCGATGCATCCACACCCATGAGCTTTCGATGCCCCGGCGGAGCTTCGGTTTCGATATAACCGCTGATGTAGCGCGCTGGCAGGTCCAAGGAGCGAAAACAAGCAATGGCAAGGTGGGCAAAGTCCTGACAAACACCGCGCTTGATGCGAAGCACTTCTTCTACAGGTGTTGACAACTCGGTGGCGGTAGGATCGAATTCAAAATGATCGAATACGTATGAATTCAATGCCATGGCAGCATCTAGAATGCCCCTTCCTGGACGAAAGAATTTCAGGGAAAATTCTTTAATGGCGGGAACAACCTTAACCATGGAAGAGGGCGCGACAAACTCCTCTGGTCGACCATCTCCCATTACGGCTCCACCTAGAATTTGGCGCCTTACCATATTCCATGCAGGCGTTTCACCTGGATCGGGGCAGTAAGGCAAACGCACGGAAATGGCAGAATGGCTGCGAACAGAAAATTCGGAGTGGATTTCGCTCAATTCAAGGAAATGACAATAATTTCCAAAATAATCTCTATGTTCGCGAATGGACCCACCCTCTGGGAGGATCGCCATTTCAAAGTTCATACAATGCTGAGAAGACAACGTACGAGGTTTAAGTTTCAGTAAATGAATAGAAGACGTTGCAGGAGCGGAGTAATGAAAACGGGTTTGATGCCGGACATGATAGGTTTGAGTATTTTTTTGAAGTGGCGAACTCATCTGCTTGCCTGGTTGAATCCCCGCGTGATCGTTGCGGAAAGGCTCTGAAGAATTGAGATCAGCATGCCAAGGCAATGATGCAGATCCATCAGTTGGGTGTTTTCCCCGAGTGCGTTTTCTGCCCTATCAAGCTCTTGATGGCAGGAATTCATAAGATCTTGAAGCACTGAAGAGTCACATGCAACAGGCTGTGGAAGTTGACTCAGTCCGTGGTGCAACGCAGCTATTTTCTGAAAAAAAGATTCCTTATTTTTCGAATCCAAAAGTAAATGCCTCATGAAACATGTTGAAGAATCACGGGCAACTTCTGTTGGCGCTCCTGCGCCCACAAGATGTAGAAGCGAGCTTTTCCATGCGAGTCCATGATGAGAAGATCCTACATATTGACGTAATAAGGAACATTGATTCTGCAGGCATTCCACTTGCTGTCCCAAATCAATTAAAGTGCTCTCTTCTTGCTTAAATTCAAAAAGCTCTTTCCCAATTCCCTCCCTCAGCGAATGCAAATAGGGTTCGAGGCCTCCATACAAGCCACCATAGTCGCTTTCGGCGGTTGTGAGTCGGGTAATGATCTGCAACGATTTCCAAGGCCTCATACCTCGCTGAAAAAGTCGATCCGTGATCTTTGAAAGGGAGCTTCCTATCTCAACAACGCCACCTTTTACGTCACTCGAAAAAGCGAGCTTACCGATGGCTTTTACAATTCCCAGCTGCATAAGACGGTCAAAATCTCTTGATTCCATCATTAATGCAGCCTCCAGAATCTCCCAGGTGATTTGTTCGGTTTCAGAACTCACTCCACCTTTCGCTTTGCTAAGACTGGTGCTTTGACAGCAAAGAATGTCGACCAATAGGAAAACGCGCCGTGCATAGCGACCTAACCAAAATAAATCATCTGCAGCAGCTCGAGGTATACGAGATAGAGGCCGCGATGAAGCCGTCGAAGAGTAATATTTTAATTCTGCTGAAACCTTTCCATCCATATGAGGTGAATCCACCAGAACGTGTCGGTCACCAGGTTCCAAACCTAGAAAAACACCGTTCTCTTGATGCTGAGTATCGAGTTCCAAGGCGCTGGGAAGCATAGTCCACCCATGATCTGTTCTAAGAAGAAAGACTCTAAGAAAAAGACCTGTCTTAGAACTTTTTTCTGACATTGAAAACGGAGCGCTCAAAGCATCAATGGCCTTGATGGCAACAAATGCATGTGGCATTTGCTTTACCTCATCTAAGACGCTACGCGGGCATGCACCATGAGTTGGGTACCAAATATCTGGCCCATTGGATTTTTTAGAGAGGATTTGGGTGACCCAATACAAATCCTTGCCATGGAAGACCTGGTGAACCGCATGGGAGTAACCAAGCCAATGAGCTGGGGCGCTTTCTAAAGCTAAGGTACGACCCAGCACCATTTCAGCTATATCTTCGAGAAAAGGGTAAAAACCACTCCCTTCGAAAAGCCCAACCCCTATGGGATTAAATAAATCCAACTTTCCATTTCTAGAGGCTTGTAAGAGGCCCGGAACTCCAATCAGAGATTCGGAAAACAACTCGACAGGATCACAATAATCATCGGTCAAAAAGCGAAGCATACGTCTTACTTTTCGCCATCCAGCAAGGGAATCGAAACCAATACAGCCGTCCTTGAGCTTCAATCGACTGTGATCCACAAGACAAAGACAAAGACTTTGAGCCAGAAACATTTGTTCATGATAGTGGGGTGCCCTGAAACCAGGAACAAGAAGCGCACCCAGCCCATCTTCATCCGTCACGTTCATCAAAGACTCAAGAGATTGAAAAAAAGGAGTGAGTGAACAGATTTGAGGGCTCGCTGCTTCTCCTGTCAGACCTTTAAGAGTTGCGTGTCGATGGGCTAGTATGCGTCCCAACCCGTTGGGTGATTGCAATCTTTGGTTCCATATTTTCCAATCGCCAGGTTTTGAACAAATGACATCAAAGCTTAATAGCATTGGTTCATGGGCGATTTGCCTTTTCTCCCAACATGCCGCTCGAAGGTAGGATGTATTTGCGTAAAGCACCCGACTGGGGAAAACCTTGTTTTGCATCATCTTCCCACCACCTCGATAGAGATCCTGATACATCCACTCAATCAATTCAGCTCGCTGAACTAGGCCGTCTTCAAGCCGGTTCCATTCTAGAGCAGGGATGCGAATCGGAGAATCTGAAGTCAAAATACCAGCTTGGTGCTTTTTGAGGGCACCTTCGGAAATCAGGTCAAATTTAGGACCCTTATAAAATGGTTTTCCCTCGGGGAGTTCCATTCGCTCCGATGGGGAAAGGAAAGGCATTTGATTTTTCACGGAAGCTAAGCTGATTTGAAAATTCACAAACTATGCGACTGAGCCTGGTCGATAATGCTTCACCTCAAAACTCACGCGTCTATTATAAGGAAGGCCCATAACAACCAATTTTCTGATCCCACTCATGGAGAAAAGTAGCGCGCATGGAGGGTTTCAAGTCTCGTGTTTGTTCACTTAGCCAATCTCCCATTACTGTGCTCTCTCCTGTTGGTCAGCCTCGTTAAAAACAGAAGTTATTTCTTTTCGTTGCTGAACATGAATAGGGGGTGAGATAGCCTGCTTTTTGGCAAAAAAAGCAGCATACAGATCATCGCCAATGGCATTCATTGCTAACTGTAGTTTATCAATATATTGGTGCAGTCCGCTTTTGATGACGTGGTCCACTCTTGCATAAACCAATTCAGAACAGAGAGACCCGAGGCGGCGCTCGGCATCATTGCTGAATCGGTAAGCAGGTGTTCCCGTAATGGCATGTAGGGAATCTTGAGCATTGAGAAGACAATACCTAACCGATCGAGGGAAGAGCGGATCAAAAAGCAGATAGTCCACCACTTTGAAAGGCGCTATCCGGCCGACTTTCTTACGATACATCTCAAAACCGCTGACCGATCTTAATACAGCACTCCATTGAATTTCATCAATGGGAGCACCTACCTGGTTTGCTGATTTGAGAAGAATGAAATACTTTACATCGAGCAGCCTGGAGGTCTTATCCGCGCGCTCAAGCATTTGTCCCAAATTCAAGAAATGCCACGGCTCACCACGGCTCATGCTGGAATCTTTCAAACCCATGAATGCAGCGGTTTCTCGATGAATTTGAACAAGAAAACGATTCAGTGCTTCATAGGAGGGCATCCTGTCACTTGCCTCGCTCACAAAGAGATAGAACTCATTGAGCTGATGCCACATCGAAGCGGTAATCATCTCTCGCACTGTTCGAGCGTTCTCTCGTGCAGTTTTCAGACATGAAAGAACTGAATTAGGATTGGTGGCGTCAAAGACGAGGAATCGAATCACATTGTTTTGATTAGAAGTCGGGTAACGATCACGAAAAGCTTCGGAATCTCCAGATGTATCAATCAGGGGTAGCCACTGCTGATCCTCATTGACATCGCTGTCAAGCATGAGGTGCATGTTGACACCAATGAAGCGCGCAACATTGTCTGCACGTTCAATGTAGCGGCTCATCCAATAGATTGAATCAGCAACTCGACTGAGCATACGCTTCCTCATCAACAATCCATGTGTCTTTACTACCTCCACCTTGAGATGAATTCACCACCAGCGAATTCTTTTTAAGTGCGACTCGAGTCAATCCACCCGCTAGAACACTAATCTTCTCTCCATAGATGACATAGGGTCTCAAATCCACATGGCGTCCTTCGATCTGGTCACCACAAATGGTAGGAACGCGAGAAAGGGAAAGTGTGGGTTGCGCAATGTAATTTCGGGGGTTTTCTTTTATTTTCTCAGCAAAAATTCTAAGTTCTTGCTTACTGGCAGCGGGCCCAACAATCAAACCATAGCCGCCGCTTTCATTGGCTGCCTTGACCACCAACTTAGAAATATTCTCCAAGACGTATTCCATCTGTTTTGGCTCGGCGCACAAGTATGTCGGAACGTTGGGCAAAATGGGTTCTTCATCGAGATAATAGCGAATAATTTTTGGAACATAGGCATATATCACCTTGTCATCGGCAACCCCACAGCCAGGAGCGTTAGCAAGCGCAACGTGACCCTTCTTATACGCCCGCATCAAGCCCGGCACGCCGAGAAGAGAGTCTTTCCTGAATACTTCGGGGTCGAGAAAGTCGTCGTCAATCCTTCGGTAGATCGTGTCGACCTGTTCAAACCCAGATGTGGTGCGCATCCACACGCGGTCTTCCATAACGACCAAATCATCGGCTGTCACGAGTTCAGCGCCCATTTGCTGAGCTAAGAAACTGTGTTCAAAGTAGGCAGAGTTGAACGGTCCTGGGGTCAAAACGACACAATTAGATGAATTCTCATGATTGGGAAGAAGGTAGTCCAAGGCATCTCGCAACTGAAATGGATAAGCGTCCACAGAGCGAATGCGGCCAGTCGCGAAGATGGACGGAAACAGGTTTTTCATGACTTGCCTGTTTTCAAGGACATAGCTCACGCCCGACGGACATCGCAGGTTGTCCTCCAGAACATAGATTTGACCATCGGAGTGACGCACCAGATCTGAACCAGTGATGTGTGTCCAAACATCCCTGGGTGGCCGCATACCAATACATTGCTTGCGAAACCCTTCCGAGCTCAGCAGGATTTCCTTTGGAATCACCCCGTCCTTAATGATGGACTGCTTGAGATAGAGATCGCTGATGAAGAGATTGAGCGCCTTGATTCTTTGCTTAAGACCCTCTTCAACTCGAAGCCATTCCCGACCCGTAATGATGCGCGGAATCAAATCAAACGGGAATGGTTTTTCAACGCCACGTTTGTCCGAGTAGACATTGAAAGTGATGCCCATCCGTATCATCGCCAGTTCTGCTTGATGCTGGCGATTAAGAAGTTCCTCCGAAGCAAGTGCATCAAGACACTGAATCATCGCTTCGGCTGGTTTCCTGGGAACTCCTACTCCTTCATAAAGCTCATCGAAAAAACACTCAGGCTGATAACTTCTAAAGTTCACAGCAACCTTGGAGCATATGGTATGCCACTGCTACTGGTAACCTACACAAACATCTGCTGGCGTATGGTTTATCAAATTTTGATAGGTGTTATAAGCAATATTTTGCATCATAAAAAAACAGTTCGTATATAAAACGACAATGTTTGGAGTCGTTTGAACATCTCTTGTGTCGGACTTAAAGGGGGCTCACTCTGATTGGAAAGGCTTTCTCGCATGGAACCAAACTCGACGTTCAGAATCCCAGAAAGACAATGTCGTGCTGCAACTCCACCCCATCCTTCAAATGCATTGCCCTTGTTGATAGCGAGGAACACGATCTCTCTTGAGTGCACCGGTAGCTCAACTGGATAGAGCATCTGACTTCGGAACCAAACGGGCCATTTTGGCTCAGTTCCACTACCATCTGCGGGGGCTAAAGAGCCTCAAAAGGTAAGGCGGCACCTGCTGACAGATGTCGCTGCCCTGCACCTCAACTTGCAATCCCAAAGTTTGTATTTTTGAATCTTTATTGGCTAACGACCGGTCTTCGTGGGGCTGCTATGTAATCGATAGACTATCTAGCCCTAAAGAATGCTCGGCTAGTCACATTGTCCAAGAAATAAGACTTAGGTGCATTTGGGATTGGAATCCATGGTCCTGTGATCTCATTTGCTGTTTCGAGTGTATTGCCTTCCCAAACAATCACTAATTGATTCTCCCGAGAGCTGATCGATACTGATGCAACCTCTTTGGCTTGAATCTCAAGATTGTCCATGGCCCACCACCAATCGTTTCCAGCGTCAAAATATCCGAAAGTCAATACCATTTTTGCTGCCCCTCCTGGTGCGGGTAATAGAAGACTCACACTCTCATTAGTGTTGTGATCATGAAAATAAGGGCTGTTGGGATCGGATTCCCATCTCATGATTTCGATCGGAGTGTCGTCGTCAAAGGCCACTTTGATATTGGCGGTTTGGCGGTAATAGTCGTCGAATTCAGGACGCCATGAAGAATCAAATGTGAGCTCCATTTCTGTCTCTATTTTACTGACATCGAGTGACCAACTGAGGAAGGTATCCAAATACCCATCAGCGTGGGGCTGATCATCCCATTCATCCCCATCTGCGATAACAATAATTCCATCGGCTTTGGTGAATTCGGAGCGCAACTGGTCCCCAGCGGTTTCAGTCCACCAAACTTTGTCTGCAAAACTCCAGCCTGCCCATTCAGTTACACCATCCCGTTCAGGATCCCCTATCCCAGGTACACCAGAATCATCAATGGACCATCCTGAGGGAGTGTTTTTTGTCCAAACACGCTGCCCTGCAACTGCCTCATCCACTGGAGGGCCAAGTTCCAGAGATTCAAAATTTTGATGTGCAGGTATGGATTCAAGGTTGACGTCTTCATCGATCACCGGATGGCTTGTCAGAGTTATCGTATCGATAAACACGTTGGCTTCACCCCATCCCTCCCCCAAAGAGTAGAACTCGAGTGATAAACCCGTCACATGAGAAATCATCTCCTCGAAGTCCCACGGGGAGTCTTGCTCAAGAAGGACCCAGCCTGGATCATCGAAGTAAGCGGTGTATCTAGTAGAACCCGTGTCCAGTTCAATTGGCTCAATGTCAATGTAAGCTAACTGATAATCATCCCCTTCTTCTCGATAAAGGCTCAAACTCATCAATCCTAAGTTTTCGGCATCTCCTGAAAGTTGAATTTGCCAGGAGAGGCTTTGGTATTGCTTTTCAAGGTAATTACCAAGGATCAAGTCAATCTGTGGATGGTCCTCTGTGGGTGAAAGATAATAAAAATCGTTGGATAGAGGCAATTCTATGCCTGCACTGTTGGTGTCTTTTTCTGTCCAAAAACCACCACCGTTAAAGGTTTCATCCATCCAAGATTCGTTATCATATCTTGATACTTCCCAATTGGAGGCAGCTGCTAAACTGTCAAAACCTTCAGCAAAAATAGTGGCAGCTGGGCTGGCAACAGGAAAAAATTGAAGTTGGTCTACCCATCCAGCGTCCAGTCCTTCGCTGTCGGAAACGTCCTTACTGTAGACCCATGACACCATATGAGTGCCGGTCGGAATGTAAACCTCAGTTTCCCTCCAATCGATTTCTCCAGAAATTTGTCTTTCTCTCTGATCTCCCACCCAGCATCCAAGCCAATCATAATCCTCTTCGGAGGATACTTTCCAAAAAAACTTCAGAATCCCGGGGCCAACCAGCAATGTGGCAAATCCGGAAGACTGCTCATGACCAAGTGAAGGTGACTGAACTGCATCCACCGGATCGTGGGTCCAATGGGATTGCCCTTGCCACGCTAATTCGGTTTCGAAGTGTTCGAAGTTCCACTTCGGCTGGTCCAAACCATCGGCAAGATCAATGTCTTTGGCAAGAGTCAAGGTGGCTGATTGACTCTTGATCGACTGTTGGGCTCCGCTAGAGAAAATTTCTACGTAGTACTGGCCCTGATCGGAGACATCAAAAGGGGCAATTTCAAGTTTTGACTGGTCCGATCCTTGTATGGCCTGACCATTGAAAAACCACTGATATTGGAGTGTTGGCAAACCAACAGCGCCCACCGAAATTAGGACCGTATCACCCAGTTGGTGAAAATTCGATTGGGGCTGTTGAAAGATCGTTAATTCCACGAAAGAATTTTTCACTAACTGATCCACCCATCCTGCATCTTCTCCTTCGGCTTCCGAAGCATCCTTGTTATAGTCCCATCGAACATTGTGTAGCCCCAAAGGCACCAATACTTGTTCTTCAGACCAATCCACGCTTCCAGAGATGGACCTTTGCAAATCATCATCAACCCAACACTGAAGCCAGTCGTAATTCTCCTCAGAGGAAACTTTCCAATAAAACTGGATGGTAGCAGGTCCCTCAACAAGGGTTGAAAAGGAAGATATTTCTCCATCACCAATGGAACCAGATTGAGCGGCATCCAGAGAATCGCTCGACCATTTAGTTTGGCCAAACCATGTTGATGGACTTTGACTTGTCTCAAAGGACCAGTTGGGTTGATCAAGAGCACCAGAGAGCGAAATGTTTTGAACAAACGTAAGGTAGGCAATGGCACTTGTTACTTTTTCTTGGCCCATGGAAATCTCGACGTAGTAGGAGCCTTCGTTAATCTTCTCTACGGCATCGATCTGCAACGAGGACATCTGCGCCCCCTCGATTGCAGCTCCTTCAAAAAACCATTGATAAGTCAGTGGCCCCTGCCCACTGGCTTCCACGTGGAAGATGACCCTTTCGCCTTGCAGGGCTGAAACTGATTCTGGGGACTCTACTAACAAGGGCTTTCTGCTTGGTTCAATGCGAATGTAATCAAGCCAAGCCTTATCTAAACCATCGCTCAAGTTTTCATCTTTTTGATAGGTCCATCTTAAAGAATGTTCTCCATCTACTAGAGGAAGCCGGACTTCCTGCCAGGTCTTTTCCCCGGAAAGATGCCGCATGGGTTTTCCATTTATCCAAAAAGTGAGGCGGTCATAATTCTCTTCAGATGACACTTTCCAATAAAAACTTAAAATCCCAGGGCCAGCGACCTGTGCAGAAATAGTGGATGTTTGCATATCACCCACGGATCCAGATTGAATGGCATCGAATTTATCGAATGAGTAATCTCCTTGACCATACCACCCAAGATCACCTTCGTCGGTTTCGAAGATCCATGTCGGCTGATCGAGCCCATCGGCAAGACTGATAGACTGCAACAAGTTCAGAGAAGCCGTCTGACTTGTTGATTGTTGATTGTCACTGGTCACCTGCACCGAGTATTGACCCTCATCTTCGGGCCCTACGTTCTCAATGGTGTAGTTGGCGCTAATGGCACCGGCGATTTGTTGCCCATTCAGGATCCACTGATAATTCAATGGTAATTCTCCATCCGCCTGCACTGAAAAAACAACTGTCTGACCAGCTGGCCCCTGCCATGACTGAGGATCTCGAAGAATTTGGAGCTCTTTTCTTGCACGTATTTCAAGATTGTCGATGGCCCACCACCAGTCGTTTCCAGCCTCAAGATAGCCAAAAGAAACGATCATCTTCTTGGCTCCACTCGATGCTGGCAAGGGAACCCGGACACTTTCATTAGTATGGTGATCATGGAAATATGGACTATTTGAATCCGATTCCCATCGCATCACCTCCATAGGTGTCGCGTCGTCAAAGGCAACCTGAACCACTGCGGTTTGTTGGGCATAGGGGCGCCATGAGGAATCAAATGTTAACTCCATTGGTTTATCTAATTGCGAAGTATCAAGATGCCAGTTCAAGAAGGTATTAAGAAGCCCTTCAGCATGAGGTTGATCATCCCACTCATCACCATCGGCAACGGCAATAATGCCTTCAGCCTTAGTAAATTCGGAACGTTGCTGATCCTCGGCAGCATCCGCCCACCACGATTTGTCAGCAAAGCTCCACCCGGCCCATTCGCTCATCCCGTCTTGAGTGGGGTTTCCGGCACCTGGAACACCCGAATCATCAATGCTCCATCCTATTGGAGCCACTTTGGTCCAGGCGGACTCAGAGATCAGTGTTTCATCCAAATTTGGGCCAAGCACCAAACTTTCAAAATTCTGAAATGCAGGTAAGGAAAGCCATGCCATTTCGCCGCCATTCTGGCCTTGGTTATTAGACTGGCTACTATCCCCTGAAAGACCCGTAAGGGCTTCAATCCAATCGGCGTAACTCGAAACCCGAGCGTAAATACCATAGGCGTATGGGTCAGCGCAGCCCTTGCCCCAGCTGACCACTCCTACCTGTATCATCCGATTATTAACTTCGATTACCAGTGGCCCCCCACTGTCACCCTGGCAAGAATCCTTGCCACCCTCAGTAAAACCCGCAGCCAGCATGTTTGGGAGTATGGCGCCCCCATAGGCCTTGGGATCATTGGCTTTTTCCAAACTCACAATGGGGAGGGTTACCTTGTGAAGTCGATCCGGTCCATTTCCACCGTGGGATAGGGTCCCCCAACCAGCAACGACGGCATCCGTTCCTGGAGTTGGAATTTCTGGGTCAACATTGAAGCTCAATTTGGGATAGTTACCAGGCAGCGGTTGAGCCAAACGAATCAACGCGATGTCGTGCTCCATTGTCCAACTGTCATATCCCGGATGAACAATGACCTGCTCGGCCTCATAGTATTCGGTAACTTCACTCAGATAGAGTTCACCAATTGCGAGCTGGATATCTTCTGCAGGCAGCGCATTACCATCGTCATCGACGAGGCAATGAGCTGCAGTTAGAACCCACTCAGACCCAATGAGGCTGGCGCCACAGGACCAAGGGCCTTGAAGACTGACAATCCATGGAAATTCGTCTCGGCCAGCTTCTTGACCACCTACAATTCGCGGCTGAAACATCGAAGCGTCCTCACCGTGCATTCTTTGTATCAGCAGGGAGCTGATGACGACCAAACAATAGCTGATAATACAAGCCCTCGGACGCATCTACGAACTATAACAGCCACGATAACAAAAGAAAACAAAACGAGTGACGATGAAACAAAAAAGACAATACCCAAAAAAATCATCCGCTTGTTGCGAAGTGCCAATAATAGTGATCAGAGTCAGGAAGAATCCTGTCAGTGAATTCAAATTTTTCCTTAGAATCCCAGCAATACCCTATCCGCCAGCAATAAGGACGCTCTTGCACGCCAAAACCGGCATCATCTTCAAATGCATTGACCTGGTTGATGACGAGGGACATAGTGTCGATCTGTTCTGAGTGCACCGGTAGCTCAACTGGATAGAGCATCTGACTTCGGATCAGAGGGTTGGGGGTTCGAATCCCTCCCGGTGTATGACTTGAAACCTATCTACAGCGCAGCTTGGGCGGCTGTGTAGCCTGAGGCTGCCGGCAGATTATCCGAAGCCTTTTTCTTTTTGTTTTCTGACATGGCTCAATGTTTCTCTATTGGTTTCATTGGCCACCAGGATCCGGAAACACAAAAACTCGCATTCCAATCAGGAACGCGGGTTTTTACAAATCCGGAGGAGATTTACTTTCCACATTTACAGTGGCTCATCCGACACTATGAAGTGTCGAAGGCACCTTGGCTCTCCCAGCCAGGTTGCCAGGTTCTGCAGCTTGCAGGACCGTTCCTGATGACGAAAAAAATCTATTTCGATAATTCAGAATTAGGCAATTCTCTTTTGTGTCATAAATTTAGGATCATTGCTTAGTGCTTGAAGTGAACCAAAGTGTAAACTACCGGTTAGCGGTCTGGAAGTCATTGATAGGCAGTGATTAAGAACCTGAGTTTTCGACCCTTAAATTTGGTGGGTTTTTGCTTATCTGTTAAAATATTTTAATGGAATCAGATGAGCAAAACCAACATCCCAAGAACTTGAAACCTCTCAAATTATTCGGTGGAAACAAGTTGCCTAAGGACTGGACCGTAGAGAAAGCAGTGGCTCAGATGGACAAAGTTTCGAAGCGCTCGTGTTCGGTGGAAGAAGCTATGATAGCCCTTGGGCTGAAGCCAAAAGACGACCTTGTTTGATATTTTAATTTTCGTTACTGGTCTTAAATGGATAACTCGAAAAGCAATCGTCGCTATTTCCTATCCGTTTGCGGCTTACTAGGTTCTTCAATGGCTCTTACTGGGCGAGATTTTTCTGGCGAGGTAGGCACACGGTATCCCGATCCCTCCATAGTTTCTTTGGATCCCCGATTCGACAAATACAAGCTCGGTAACACACCACTTCAAAGGCTGTATACTGATCCTAATAGATTGTGGAACGAAGGTTGCGCATGGAATGCCGTAGGCAAGTATCTTGTTTTTAGTGATGTTCC
>Ga0163179_10002172_pt1 | contig 13743 bp, 18 predicted proteins | sample AtlANTMetagenome_FD_109643 | JGI IMG/M metagenome (GOLD analysis project Ga0163179, IMG submission 109643) | Marine eukaryotic phytoplankton communities from the Atlantic Ocean - Atlantic ANT 2 Metagenome | ecosystem: Environmental > Aquatic > Marine > Oceanic | place: North Atlantic Ocean...
GTTCCGGGCGAAATTTACCGGGAGACGATTCCCATCTACAAACGGCTGTCCGAATCGAGGGTCGAAATCGGCCGCATCTTGGACTTCCCCAACCCCCACTCGTTACGCGTCGCGATCAATATCGCCAACCAACCGCCTTAAACGCGACTCCCCTCCCGCGCGTCAGCTGCCCCAGAACGGCGTCTGCAGGACGCCGCACCTGTCCAGCTTTGCCTCTTTCGACATGATGTCGAGGGACCCCGGATTTGCCTCGTAGATGATCGAGGTGCGGGCGTAGAGCGGCACGGGGAAGAGCTTGTTTCGGCGCCTGAACCACGTCTTGAGGCTGGTGAGGTATTTCAGCAGCACGTGGACTTCTCCCGGACGGAGCCTTTCGGCGCCGACAATGTGGGTTTTGCTCTGGACTATTGAGTTGACCGTCCCCTCTTCGTCGAGGAAACGGGCGACCTCGACCAGCCCCGGCCTCATTTTCTTGTGGCCAATTTTGTAGTAGGCCATTGTCGCCCTCGGGGCGCCCTTGTGGAGGATGCCGTTGCGGATGTCGCCCCGGACGTAGCGCGGCGTGGCGAGGCCGAGCACGAGGACGTCCGGGTGTCCGTTGTGGAAGGCGAGCTTTACCGGCACGCATGCCCACGGGTTGCTGTTGAGGCTCTCAAAGGCGGCAGCGTACCGTTCCATGTCGAGCTCGAACGTTGCCCCGAGCGTGCGACCGGGGCCGACCGTGATCATCGCCTTTGTGAGGCCGCGTATCCCGGCGTCCGGCGACTTACGGTTAAAGTAAAATGTTTCGGCAACGGCCATGTGGACTTGCCTGACCGTCATCTTGCGCGGCACGCGGAAGGTGAGCGAGACCCGCACAACGGAGCCCTCGATCCGGGTGGCCGCGTGCCCAATCTCGAGGGTGGTGGTCGAGCGCTTCCACATCCCATCTTCCCAGTGGTAGAAGAGCGGGTCGCACTCGAAGGGCGACTTCTGGGCCAAGGGCTTCTCGCGCTTTGTCCACTTTTCTCGCGCCTTGAACCGCTGCATGTCCGTCTCCTTCCCACCAGCGTCGAGAAAGGCAACTGGCTCGGTCACGACAAACACTGCCGAGAGCTTGTCAAAAATGCGCTCGGTGGCCTCCTTGAAGGACGGGATGCGGTCCTGTGGCCGGATGGCGTACATTCCGGACGAGAGCAACGCCACGGGCGCGTATGCCGGGTGCACGCCGTGCTGGATCTCAAAGAGGGCGACCCAGGTCCCACAAAAGTGCTCTGCAAAAAACGTCCACGCTTCCATGGCGGTTTTAAAAATTGGCATCCCCGGTTGGAGGGTGGCGACCTCGCCGGGCCGGAGCGGGCGGGCGGCGTTGATCCAGTTCTTTTTTCGTGGCCACGCGATAAAGGATTTCTCGCCGGCAGTCACAAACACCGGCCCCGCCGTCTCGACGTAGAGCGCGCACCCGTCGGGCCCCCTCTCGGCAAACCCCACGGTTCCAAACGACCGTTGCTCGATCCAGGTCACGCCGTTGCCGTTCGGGAGCTTCCATCTTCGGCGCCTCCGCTGAACGCACGTTTCCTGCGTCCACACGACGCCTTTTGCGTCGACGTCCACCGCCGCCCTGTCCTCGGGCTCGCCAAGGCTCGGCGACAGCGACATTCCACAGTCGACCGTTAAAAAGTATGCCCGTTTTTATTTTTACCGACTTTGTCGATAAGAGGGTGGATTTACTTTACCTCTTCGAGGATGCTCGGAGCGTCATGCTGGACCTCGGCGACCGGCCGGCGGACTCGGCGGCGTTCAAGGCGATCATGTCGCAGGCGTGCTCGTACTCTGGTGCGCCGACCCCGTCCAAAAAGTTTCACAGGGTGGTTCTGCCGCAGTATATAGTGAAGACTGCCACCTTGCCCCCCTGCGAGGCGATGCTGGGCTTGGCGATGGCCGTGTTCCGGCTCAAGACACGTCACTTCCGGGCCCCCGAGCTCGGCGGCGACGGAAACGTGGTTGTGGCCGTCAAGCGGGAGGGCGTCTACTTTCTCTTTTTCAGCGACGCCTACCACTACGTGCCGATGCACCACCATCAGAGCCCGCTCCGGGCCCACCACTTTTGCTTTGTCCCCAAGCCGAGGGGCGGCGCGGGCACAACCGAGTACGCCGCCGACTGCGCGGTGCAGACCTACCGGCTGCTCGAGAAGTACCGCGACTTTGCGATCGTGTAAGGCACACACGATGAAGGACATTCAGTCCAAAATGTTGCAAGAGGACCAGCTCCGGAGTATGCGGCCGGCCTGCTGCCGCGATGAACCCCTTTCGCCGGCGGAGCAATTTTCGCTGCTGCCGGCGAAAATGTCGACCCGCGAGCTCGAGGCCGAAGCGATTCGGTTCTTTTCCCCGCCGGCGTCGACCCTCACGTACTCGGCGCTCGACTTTGTGGCCGACGAGCTCGGGATGAAGAGCACAGCGCTGCACAGGGATGAGGTGTTGCTCGCACTGCACTATATCTCGATTTACGGTGGAGGCTATAACGAGCGCATCAACCGCCTTGTGGTCGACGTTGATCCGTGTGCGTCAGTCTGTCGCGCCTCTGATTCTTTTCCGTGGAGGGCGCCCGTCCCCGAGGAAGCGCCGCCCCGGATTCCAGGCAGGGGCCCCGGTGTCGGCGGCGGTATCACCCAGTAGCCTTTGCCTATAAAAATGGATATGAACGACGAATTTAGCGAGATTGGGGCGTGCCGGCCGGTCGACCTCAAGCCGATCTACACGAGCGACCCGGTCAATTCCGCGACAAACCTCTCGTGCTCGTGCTCGAACGACTTTTGCTACCTGTGCTCGTACATCGACAGCCCACGCGGCCCAGACTCGATCGATCTGAACGAGCACATCAAGCTGCTCATTGCAGAGGGGAAGGAGATACAGGCACGCCTCGCCCTCCCGCCCGCCCACCCCTGCCCGGGTCTGACGCGCCCACCCTTCCCGCTGTCCGGCGCAGGCGATTGCGCGTGCGGTCAAGGATATTTATGACAAGGAGATCCGGGCCGAGTGTGTAGATGACCAGGGGAATACCAACCCCGAGTGGAGCCTGAATAGCATTGTCCGTCACCTGCTTCACTGCAACAAGGGCGTGTTCGAGTCGTACACCGAGCAGGTGCTGCAGCACCTCATTGTGCGCCAGTCGCAGAGCATCGTTGACTCTGACGGCCGCGTCGACGGGATCGAGCGCAAAGCGCTTCTTCAGAGCATCGACGCCTACAACAAGTGGAAGGCGCGCGTTGGCGTCTCCGCGCGCAAGCGCCCTGCGACGGACATGTCATAGTCCCCATCTCATCTGATGCTTCGAATTTTGCTTATAAACTTCTTTTCTTCCGCGTCTCCAATTGGGCGACCCTCCTTGACGAACATCATGCACACGGCGTGAAAGAATGGGTCACACTTGTCCCTGTTGTGCTTGGCGTAATAATAGAGGCACACAAAGATCACTATCTTCTCGGTTGTTCCTTGCCTTCTCCGATACCCGTCCGGGAGTATATCGATGCCGTTGCGGAAAAAAGTTGCAAAATGCGCGCCAATTTCTTCCGTAAAACGCTCTTTTGTTGTCCCTTTGCCCTTGGCTGCCCGCTGTGGGCGACCGGCTTCAAAGAAGGTGTTGTAGACGCGCTCCATCGGTTTTGGCCCGTTTTTCAGAAACACTTGGTTTTCGGAGGGGATTTTTATCCCTTCACCAATGTCATCAACATACTCGTAACGATCTCTCTTGATTCTTATGAGTAAAGATATATTTTTCTTGTCAGTTGCCTTTTCATCTTTTTCGGTTACGGTTGCCACCTGCTGGTCTACTTCTACCGAATATGTCCTGTTTGGGGAGGGGTATGCTCCCGCGGGAAATCTAAAGTAACCTTTGCCAAAGTCTGTCGATACCAGGTATACGTCGTTTTGCACAGGGTTTTCTTCTTCGATGGCCTCAGACTCATCACTTTCAGATTCATCTTCAACATTATCGGCAGTCAACGGCCCGTTATCGTCGCTGGCATCAGCCTCATCACTTTCAGATTCATCTTCAACATTATCGGCAGTCAACGGCCCGTTATCGTCGCTGGCATCAGCCTCATCATTATCATATCCATCTTCAACGTCATCGGGAATTGTTAAATCTACACTTTCATTAACCTTTTTGTAATACTGGACAATCCACTTTTCGTCTCCGTTCTCGTATATCTCGTTCAGATACAGCTTCTTTTCGCGCTCATCCTTGCTATCTTCAAGGAGGCTACTGCATGTTTCGCTGCTCTGGCTCCCATCGGGAAAATAATAGCTGTAAACAAAATTAAACTTGTACCCGAGTCTTGCCAGCTGTACATTGACGAACCGACTGCTCCTAACATATTCGGACTTGATGCCGTCGTACATCTGTTGTAGCTCTTTACCCACCGACTCTGGCAAAACGCATTTTTCAAGCGGGACGAGTTCGCTCTGCCGGTTTGACAAGCAAGAATACTCCACAAAGGCGTTGTAGTCGCGGTCCGTGTCTGATTTCTTGTACTTAAAGTCTCCCGGGCTCACGAACGCGTGCGTCATTTCGCCCAGCCTCCGGCTTTCTTTTCGCAAATCGATTTTCACCGTGAGGCTCTCCGGTGTGGTGCTGACACCCCTTTTCTTAAAAAAGGTTCCATCAATCTTCACGTTTGCGGCCGTTGCGGTACTTTCGGGGTCGGTCTCGTCCTTGCTTTTCACAATCTCTGTCCATACCTTTGGCTTGACCCGCACGGACTCGCGTTTTTTTTCGTTGTACAACTCGTTGTAGGTTGCGTCTTTTCGGGTCAAAACGACCCCCCTGGACCCGCCTAGGAACATTTCAGCCACTTTCTTGGCGAAATCCTTTTTAATTTCAAGCTGTTTTACGAGCTCGACCGTACCGTCGTTTTCCCCTGCATCATCAAACTCGGTGATGAGATTTTGGTACCGAATTTCGTACGGATGGTGGCGGGATTTGACCGACGCGTCGTCGTAGACACAGAATCGGAGCCGTCTGCATAACTCCTTTGTTGTGATTTGATACCTATTGAACTTTTTTCCGTCGTCTTCTCGGTCACTCAAAATTATCATTGTGCCAACCAGGGTCCTACCTTCAAAGTTGTATCTTAGAAAGTCATACATTTTCTCCGGCAGTTGCTCATACAAATTCGCGCCGTTTCTGGAGTACATCTCGGCGCCTGTCCAGACAACTGCCATCCCATCAAATCTTTCGCTGTAGAAGTACTTGTCCATTTGGTCGTCAAGATCGAGCGACAATCGCTTCTGGTGAGGTGGGTGGAGGTCGGTGTACTTGAAAAAGTCTCCGAGCGGCAGGTCGCCAAAGGGCTCATCCTGGCGGAAGTTGATGCCGAACGCCCACTCCGGATACGCGCCTCTGGTCCCGTAGAAATGCTCAATTGTGAGCGGGAGCTCTTCTTTTGAAAATTTATAGAGCTGTGATATATTTTCTTCCACAAAATCATAATTCGACAAATATTCCTCGATAGGGTGGTCTTCTTTCTTTTTTATTGCATTATTTTCAAAATCAAAGATCATATTCCTCACCTTTTCCGTGTACCCAAACCGGTTAAATGGCTTGCCATGCGTATCTGTATGCTGACTTACAAGGGCGTTTCTAAAGGTGCCGACATCTCCCATTGCAAATCTGGACGCCTGCGATGCGTTCCGGAAGCAGCCCAAACTTTTTCCGCAGCTCCTTTTCCCGCCTGTTTATAGTGGCGACGCTGGTGCCAACAATGTAGATCTGGCTGAGCGTGGCCATGTAAAAGACGGCTGTGCCGCGGACGCCCGTCAAGAGGGGCAGCTGCCGGCCGTAGACCCGCTGCAGGTCCGAGTCGAGGACGCCGGCCCTCGCCGGCGGGGCTATATTGATGACGGACACGATCGGGGCCCGCCGCATCTCGCTGTACCACTACGCGGCTACTCATTTTTAAAATAACTAGAGCCGAAGAATAACGGTGTTGGCCGTATTATATTGCGATATTGCGTCCGGGGCGGTGGGGTCGACCAGGGCGCCGTCGGCGACAATCTCGGAGATTGGCGTGTGCAGCGAAATTCCCGTATCGCCCTGGTTCCACGCGGACAGCCCTCCCTCGTCGTTTTCGTAGAGCATCGGCTTGCTGGTGCCCTCGGACTGAAACTCTGCCCTCGACGGCGTCACCGCCTTCTTGGCCGTATCCGAGTACGACTTATCGTTCTTCTTCTTCTTTGTAAGCGTCGATTTGGCGGACCGTCTCTCCTCGGGAAAGCCGAGCAGTTCGTTCTCTTCGTTGCCCATGGTGCGGCGCGGGGTGCTATGTATACGAACTAGTTGCGCCGAGTATATATGCCGAGGCGAAGTAAGGGTAAATCACGACAACATGGACCCCATCCTCCGCATGGACGCCGGCAATTCGAACGTCCTCAAAGAGACTGTTCCCGGCTCGGTCGAGGTGCGGTACCGGGGCCTCAACCGGCTCAGCGCCAAAGATGTGATGGGTGTCGCCGATTCGAAGTGGTTTGTGACCTTTGACGGCCCGGGCCTCACGCTGACGCTCACCAACGGGGCGTCGCAGCCCGAGCAGGAAACGATCAGCTACGACAACACTGTAAACGCCCGAGGCACCCTCCTGGTCCAGCGTGCGTCGTCGCGGAACTTGACTGGCGACTTTGCGTCGAAATGGCTCTCCGACTCGAAGAACATGGACGTATTAATCGAGTCGACGTGCTTTCACCTGATGCAGCTCCAGAAGGCGATGCTGCACATCAAGACTCAGAAACCGCATCTTTTTCTGAAGAGCAAGAAGAAGCGTTATAAAAGGCCGGTGCCATTAGCTCGGAGAGCAACTTCAGCGTCTCGCAAAGATCGGAGGCAGAAACAATTCCGGGGATGATGAACTTGGCGTCTTTCGATCCGTCTTTTGTGGTGTAGATCTCTGGCGTCACCTTGTTCGGCAGCCGGACGTGCGTGAGCGCAAACCCCGGAAACTTGTCCGAGCCCGAGAAAAAGGGCTGCTTCTTGGCCCACTCGGTCGTGATCGGGAAGGTGAACTGGCCGGTGGCAACGAGGTTCGGCAGCGACTCGGCGACCGGGATGGTCCCCTGCGTGTGCCGGACGTACCACACCGACGAGTACCATGCCTGCGCCGGCATCTGCTGCCCCGCGTGGATCAGGTTGTTGCTCTTTGGGAACTGGAGCACGACCCCATTGTTCTCCTGGCGGATCCGCTCGCTCGCCCAGCTAAGCACCCTGCGTTTAAATATTTTCTTCGCTGGCAGCAACTTTTTCGCCAGCGCGCGCCGGTCGCCCGTCGAGCTGACGTGCAGCACCACGTTGGCCGGGAAGAGCGATTTGAAGTGCCCCCGCGTGCGGTCGTCGAGCTTGTTGAGCTCGGCGCGTACGGCCCGCGAGAAGAAGAGCGGGAGCGGCGGCATTATAGGGTTATGCTGTTGAGCCTCGCCTCGAGGAGCGTTTCTGTCGGCGGCGGCCCCTGGCTCCCGCCGCTCCCGACGACGGGGTGCCTGGCGACGGGCGGCCCGACCTGGTCTGGCGTGAGCGCGGCAACCTCTGCGCCGGGCACCGCCGCGCGCCCCGGCTCGTCAAACGAAACCTCTTCGCGGAACAGCGCCTCGATGTCGTCCTCGTCGTCGCGCGACGTCGAGACCTCGGTGGCGTCGCGGACCGCCTCGGAAAACTCGTTGAGCTGCTCCATGTGGTCCTGGGCGCTGTCTACCGTGGCGATGGCCTTGTCGACATCAAAGGCGCCCTTCCTGTTGTGCTTGAGCGCGCCGGCGATGGCGTCCGTGTAATTTTTGGTGAGCGCGGCCATCTCTTCGGCGAGCTCGCGCTCAAAGAGGTTGGCCTTCATCGCGGACAGCTGTGACATCTGCCCCTGGAGCGCCTTGACGGCGCGAGCATGCTGGGCAATCTTGACCTTGTTCCTCGCCTTGAGCGCCAGCCTGCCCTGCTCCTTGCTTTCGGAGAGCCGGAGCTCGATCTGCGCAATCTTCTCGTCGAGCTCCTCGCTCGTCCGCTTCAGCGCCTCCATTTCAGCTTGTCCCCCTGGGAGAAGAGGGTGACGACGACGCAGAGCACGGTCGGGAGGACGAGGGCGTTGGCGATGGCGGTGGCCTCCTGGCTCTGGTAGAAGATTGACCCCGCCTCGTACTCTACCTCGTACTGAGGCCCAAATATCCCGGTGAGCAAAGCCACGTTCAGCTGCCTGCCGTCATTCCTGGTTTCGACCGACCCGGCGCCGGAGACCCGGTTCAGCCAGATGATCTTGCTGTTGTCGGCGACGACTTTGCCCCGGTGGTGCAGCAGCGCGAGGTAGTTGCCGGTCACGTTCACAAACTGCGCGCCGTCGAGGGGCACGTACCGTTTGAGCGTGGTCGGGACAAACTGGATGGCGTCGCGGGTCGCGACGTTTGTCATCCGGAGGTTTGTGTAGTCTATGCCCGCCGTAAACTTGAAGGTGTTGGCCGTCACGTTTGTGAACGAGGCGCCCTTTTTAGTGACGCGGACTTCGTCGAGGGTGTGGGGCTCGAGGCCGACGACCGAGATGCCGGCGTTCTGCAGCACGACGGTGCTCCCGTTGGCGCCGCCCGTGACGTAGACCGTCTTGACGTTGACGGGGACCACGTACGTGGTCGACTCTGCGAGCACCGCCTCGCCGTGGAGGTCGGAGATGGCGTACGACAGGTTTCGGGACACGGGGAAAAAGCCGTTGGTGATGCTCAGGTTTCCCGGCATCTCGCAGTTTGGCGCCGCGCCCTCGTAGAAGCACATGCGCTGGCTGCCGTACTGCTTGACGTAGACGACGTTGACCAGGAGCGACGCCAGGCTGAGGCAGCTCGGATACGTGACCGGCGCGCGGCATAACTGCATAGTTTCACCCTGTGTCCTGTTTGAACCGGGGCATATATAAAGGTGGCCTTGAGCAAGTTAGCCTCTCCTCCTTTGCCAGCATGGCGTCGCCCATCCCGAACCTCGAAGACGAGATCAGCCTCCTTTTGGAAGACGCCGCCCCAGACCCGCAGGCGGCGATGAAATTGTCGGAGCCCGTCGACATTGCCGCCAAAGACGGTGCGGCCGCGCCTGCGGCGGAAGACGGCGCGGGTGCGGACATAAAGGCGGCCGCAGAGGGCGGCGAGGTCAAGACGGACGTCCTCGCCTTCATGTGAGGAACAGCTTAGTCGGGATGTACGAGTCGAGCAATATGTTGACGGCGGGGACTGTCATTATGATGTACGGCAGCGCCCCGAGGCTGCTGCGCTGGTCGCCCTCGCCGTTCTGGGTGTTCTGTTCGCAGTTTTCCTCGACGTGCATCACGAGCTGGTCGGTGACCACCGCGGCCAGCCCGGCCGAGATGAGCGTCAGCAGCGTCCCGCCGAGGGCGTAGGAGGGGTTGTAGAAATTATAAAACTGGATCCAAATTGCGCACGTGACAAACCCGAGGTACGAGTAGAGCCAGGGCTTCATCGGCGGGGGCTCGGTCTCATTGCCAACGACGCCCTTGTTCCAGTCGTCGAGCACGGTGTAGTAGGTGGTTGAGTCAAAAGTCATGCTATAACACGGCACGAGGAAGAAGGTCGAGTACAGCACGATAAAGACACAGACGCTCAGCGCGAGCCGGACCTGCTCGAATGACGCATCAAATACTTCGGAAAGCGCCATTGGCCCTTAACTTTGCGTGTGCCAGCGTCTTCTGCGACACCGAGGAGGCGCGGGTCGTGTCGCTCGGGCCGGTCAAGCTCCGGAAAGAGGCCGCGGGCAAGGACACGATCTTTGACCTGTCCGTGCCGTACCCGTACCTGGTCGAGACGGTCCCTGCTCCGTGGTTTGCCCACACGCAAATACTCAAGACCGGAGTTGGTCAGGGTCTCGGCACCGCGAGCTCGGAGGTGTACCTGCTGCTGCTCGAGGGGATTGACCTCGTGGCCTTTTACAACCGGGAGATTGTTGGGCGGGCCGACGCCACAAACTACATTGACGATGCGATGAACGTCAAGCGGCTGATCCTGAAGCTTGCATTGCTCAAGAGCAACGCCCACTTTGCGACGCTCCGGGCCGGCGGGGTCATCTGGGCGAGCGAGGGCTTTGAGTTTCTGCTGTGCGGGGCGCTCGACGAGGCGTACGCCGTGTCGGCGGTGGAGACGATCGTCAAGGCAAAGGCCATCTCGCCGGACGAGCTGAAGCAGGTGCTGGCCCCGATCGCGTGGTACAACAACGTGCACGCGCTCTTCAACCTGCGGCAGCTTCCGTTCAGGGACGCGTGCGAGCGAAACGCGTTGTTTGCGTGCTACCTGTTTACGCTGACGCGGAAGCACGCCCCGTGGCGCGAGCGGCGCGAGACGCGGCACGACGCTGAGACGGCGGCCGTCCTCGAGACGCTCGGCCGGCAGCTCGTCGGCGTCGTCGCATTTGCCGAGACCATGAAGCACTTTTCCGACGCGGCGTCGCTCTTTGTGAGCATGGTGAAGATCAACTCGGCGGTGCCCAAGGTCGACGTGACCGGCAAGCTGTACGAGTGGGCCGACGCCGTGGGCGTGACGCGGCCACCAGTGTCGCGGGCGGCCGAGTTTTTCCCACAACCATGAACCCCGACGTCGAGCGGCGGCTCAACTGGCTGGTCGACCGGTGGTGCGCCGAAAACCGGGTGCCGGTCTACGGGTACGACCATGCGCACGTGTGCACCTCAGAGTGCAGGATGCTGGGCGACCGCCCGCACTTTATCTGCACCGCGTCCCGCAAGGTCCACGTGTGCGGCAAGGCCTGCCGGAACACGTACACGACGAGCGAGGGCACCTTCTGCGCGCTGACGGGGTACGAGGTGCACGGCCCCGACGACGAGACGTCGACGCTCGTGGTGCGCGACTCGTGCGGCAAGTCGACGCGGCACTGGGGCGACCGGATCCGGACCGGCAAGAAGCGGCCCCGCCGCGCGAGCGGTGCGTCCGGGCCCAAGAACTCGATCGTTTTGTTCGAGCGCGCCGTCAACCTCTTTCTGCTGTCCGAGGAGCGGCAGGCGCTGTACCGGGGCGAGATGGAAAAGTTTTCGGCCGCGGTGAAGAAGGCGGCCAAGAAGCAGTGCGGGCCGCTCGTGATGCGGGACGCGTCGGCGCTGGTGGCGGCGATTGTGGCGAAGCACGAGCCGCTGTGCACGCCGCCGCCGTGCAAGACGGTGCGGTGGGTCGGGTCGCTCGCGCGCGAGATTCACGATTTCTGGAAGCAGCTGAACTTCAAGTATACACGAAAGTCGGTCAACGCGCTCGTCGCGGTGTCTCTTTCCATGATGGCAAAGAAGGAGGGGTACTCGTGCGACAGCGTCGTGTACGTCCGGCACTCGCCGACGCTCGCGCGGCACGTGGTGAACGACATGCAATTTGGAAAGTTTTCGGGGCTGACGTGCCGCCGGATGAGCATTGTGCACCGGGGCTTGATGAAGGCGTGCCTGACGCCGAGCGGAAAGCAGCGGATCATCAGGCCGCTCAGTTTTCTCGGCGAAAAGTAGAATTGGCCTTTTTAGGCGGGGGCAAAAAAAGGTACTCCTGGAGAGATTCGAACTCTCGGCCACAAATTTAGGAGATTTGCGCTCTACCGCTGAGCTACAGGAGCATACACAGCCAACGGCGGGGCTTGAACCCGCGGCCCTTAGATTAAAAGTCTACAGCTCTGCCAACTGAGCTACGCTGGCTCTGGGATTCACACTCCTGGGAGGATGATAAATATCCCCGCAAATCAAGTGGGAGTGTCACATATGGGCCCCGTTGGGGTTTAAAAATAGAGGTGGGTTTTTTTACGGGGATGGCCATTTTTTCCGTGCTCCGTTTCCTCTGCGAGTAGAATGATTATAAGTTCTTTTTCCTGCGGCAGATTGGAATACGGCAATGGACGCGCTGTTTGCGGCAGGGAAACTCCTCGCGGCGGGGCATGTGCTCTACGGGTGCGGGCTGCTCGGCGGCTCGCTCGAATCGTCGCTCGGCGCGATCGCGGTGCTGGTCGCGTCGGGGCTGTACGTCGCCGGCTTTCTCGGGATCCTGCGGCCGGTCACCTTTCAGCTGAGCGAGACGGCGTCGGCCGTGTCGGTGGCGGCGTCGATCCACCGGCTGCTGCTGATCGGCGAGGAGCATAATATGTATGCGTATTTGGCGACCGGCGTCTGCCTCCTCGGGGTCGTCTGTGTGATCGAGCCGTTCATGTTCTCGCAGAGCAACACGCCCTTTTTCCGGCGGCCGGTGATGGCGCGGGTGGCGCTCGAGATGATGGCGGCGTACGTGCTGGGGCTTGTGGCGACCGACGGCACCGAGTACGCCGTCGTCACGCAGAGCATCGGCTACCTTCTGTGCGTGACGAGCACGTCGGCGATCCTGATGGTCGGCGTGGCGCCCGAGGTGACGTGCTACGGGCTGGCGGTGACGCGCGGCGTGATGGTGGCGACCGTGATCGCGTTCTCGTCGCTCTTTGTGCTCAACGACAGCGACCGCGCGCCCATCTCGGACAACTACCCGCTGTTCTCGTCGATCGCGCTGGGCACGATGGTGTGCAGCCTGCAACTTAAACTTCGGTAGCCCTGCGGCGGTTTCGGCCGATGCTGACGACGTAGACCCCGATGCTTGCGGCGGTGATGAGCATTGCCGCGCGAAAGGCGCCGGCGCCGAGGTGATCCACCCTGTCAAACTTTTGGCACGCGGTGAATGCGCTCGAGCGGACCGGCGGGGTGTCGCACGTGCGCCACGAGCCGTGGTGGTTTTGCGGGCAGATCCCGGCGGCGCCGACCTCGGACCACGGCACCGTCGGCGGGTAGCAGCCCCAGGCCGACATGAGCGGCCCGTCGGTGAAGACGTAGCCTGCGGTGATGACGCCGGCCAGAAGGTTGACGCAGAGCCACACGGCACGCTCGGTGTGCTTTGCGTCCCCAACGCCGAACGGCACCGCCAGCAGCCAGTTGAGGACGCTGATGCACGAAAAGGTGAAGACGGCGACCGGCGGTTCGGCCACCATCACCTTCTCGACCGCAAAGCCCGCCGACACAGTATAAACGCCAACCGCGGCGACGAGTGTGGCCCAGCACGAGGTGGTGAAGCCGTTGTGGAGGCCGATCCCGAGCGACACGGCGAGCAAAATAACGCGGATCGACCACAGCGAGGTTATCCGGCGCGCCGACTGTTCGTCGAGAAGGTCGCACAGCATTAGATCGCCAAAACCGGTCACGAAATTGACTTCGTTGAAGAAGGTGACGGCAGGCCACTTCATCTCTGCCGTGCTGCTTGGCTCGTGGCCGTCCTTTTATAATGGACCTGGAATTAAAATGCGAAGAGGGGGGTGTTCTCGAGAAGGAGAAGAAGTACAGGTTTTGTTTAGATGCAGATGAAGAACAGAAATACACGGTCAAAATTTTGTCGTTTGCAAAGTTGGGATTGATACCCTTTTACATCACCAAGGAGAGCGTCGACTTTTCGGACGAGAATGGCCTTTACTTCCACATTTTTGAAGAAAAAAAATGGGAAGACTATTACACCCAAGCCGGCGACAAGTTTAAATTTAACGAGAATAAAGAATTTGTGTTCAAGAGCCAGGAAGGGATCAACTTTGAGATTGACAAATGGTGCTGTTCGAAGGTAATAGACAAGGACACTGCAGTTATGCACTTGTGTGATTCGATGAAGCCTGCGTTCGGCTCGTTTTCCGAGCGTGTGATGGCGATGCACTCTCGTCTGACCGACAGCATGCGGGAGGAGATGGTGGACAATCTA
>Ga0163179_10002173_pt1 | contig 13740 bp, 11 predicted proteins | sample AtlANTMetagenome_FD_109643 | JGI IMG/M metagenome (GOLD analysis project Ga0163179, IMG submission 109643) | Marine eukaryotic phytoplankton communities from the Atlantic Ocean - Atlantic ANT 2 Metagenome | ecosystem: Environmental > Aquatic > Marine > Oceanic | place: North Atlantic Ocean...
CACAGTACAAGCGGGCCGTGCTACGACTTGGCTACTGGATTTCCCGACCCTTCTTATTCTCGATGGACGCAGAGAGTGCCCACACCCGCGTATTGGGTTGGTCGCGAGACTGGCCACGCTTGGCTGGAGCCATGTTTTGGGGGGGCAGCCCACCGGCAAGTGCAGAAGCCCAATTCCTTGGACGTTCTGTACCATCACCCGTCGGCTTAGCCGCCGGCCTGGACAAAGATGGTGACGGCCTGCTCCTCTGGGAGAAACTAGGATTTGGTCATATTGAAGTGGGTACTGTCACCCCACGACCACAACCTGGGAACGAAAAACCCCGGGTCTTCCGACTGGTCAAAGATCAGGGCATCATCAACTGGATGGGCTTCCCATCGAGCGGTGCAACCGAGGTTTCAGAACGGCTAGGGGCCCAACGAGACGCCGGAAAATGGCCAAAGATCCCCGTGGGCTTCAATTTGGGGAAAAACAAAGACACGGCCCCAGATGCCGCAGCGGATGACTACGGACTTGCCGCGTCTCAACTCGAACCACTTGCGGACTATTTCACTGTGAATGTGTCGTCCCCAAACACACCGGGCCTACGCGCACTTCAAGTGGTATCCAGCTTAGAGCCTATCATTCAAGCCACACAGGCAGAGGCCAAGAACAAACCCGTTCTCCTCAAACTGTCACCAGACTTGGATCCAGGGCTTCTCGACGAGGCCGTCGATCTCGCCTGTGCATGTGGCCTCCAGGGCATCATCGCCACCAACACAACCACCAAGCGCCCAATTCCGGCGTCCGAATCCTATGAACGGGGTGGCCTCTCTGGCGCTCCGCTCTACCCGATTTCCAGCGAGGTCGTCAAAGCCGTACACGCACGAGCAGCCGGGCGACTCGAGGTCATCGGTGTCGGTGGTGTGGACTCCGCAGAAAAGGCCAAAGAGTTACTGGATGCAGGCTGCAGCTCTGTGCAGCTTTACTCCGGTCTCATCTTCAAAGGTCCTGGACTGATTCAATCCATCAATCGCGGGATTTGAAGCGCCCTTTGAAGCGAGAATCCGAACGCTCAGGGTGCGGAGTTCGGCGCTTCCGTTCCGTATCACCCACGCCTTCATCAGGACGAAAGGCCTTAATTTCCAAGACCTTTCTCGAGGTCGGATTGGCAACCCATTCCAATACAGCCTCAATGAGACGAAGCCCACCGGGCTCCACTTGTGGGAAGTGACCCAGATCATCAAAGCGCCATGTAATCGCATTGTGGTGAAAGTCGCCCAAGAGACGCGCCACCCGAAAGGAAATGACCCGGTCTTTTAGTCCGCAGGTCACCAAGACCGGACATGGCTTCGAGACGACTTCCGGGCGGGAAAAGACCATCTGTCGCGTCAGTTTATTGGGCCAGGGTGAGAGTTTGGCTTCCAGTTCATCCTTGTCCTCTTCAGGTACACAATTGAAACCAAGATCTCGATAATGTCGGCCTCGCAAATCCAAATTCCGTCCTAAAAGCACCGGAACTATCTTCTGGAGTGCAGGACCGATATGGTGCTTTTGTGGCGTCATGGAGACCTGTTTGGGTGCTGCAGAATTCACCAACACCATCGAATGCAACTCCACCTCGGAAGCCACCATCTGTGCGATTAAACCACCCATCGAATGCCCAATGACACACGGAGGTTCACCAAGCTCTTGGACGGCTTGAAGTACCACATCGCGCACCTCGTCCAGACTCGGGTTGCCGCCCACATCGGGACCATGACCGGGGAGATTTATCGCAAAACTCGAAAACCCGAGCTCCGACATCCGCTTCTGATCACGCTCCCAAATCCAGGCACCATTGCCAATGCCGTGCAAAAGTAAAAGCGGTGGTCTATCGCTTTTCTTCTCAGCTTCCACATGGACGGTTTTCAACTGGGCGAGTACGCTCATAGAAACTGCCTAACCCATCCCGCAGAAACGGTCTGGTCCTACTCCTCATGAACTTGACACCCTTTATCCAACCTGGACAGCTTGCTCGCTTAGTCGACAGACTTCGTTTTCTCACCGAACATGAACTGAAAGGGGGACAAGCCGACATCCAGGAAAAAGGAAAGCGTCTACTTGCACAGCTCGACGACCACCCGCTGGCCATGAACTTCAAGGCCTTTGAGATACTACCAGAAAGTGCGCTACCGGCTCCAAGTCCGTCATTTGGTCCCGTGGCACAATTGTTTTCTGAGGGAAAAGCAACAGAAGCACTCGCCTTAGCTGCAACGACTGTTCATAAGACCCCTCACCCGCGTTCCTGGGTCAACTACGGTGACTTGCAGGTCCTACACAAGGACCTTCCAGGTGCAGAAGCGAGCTATCGCCGCGCCTTAGAGGAGTTGGGCAAAACACCTCCTATCGAGCTGCGCTTCGGGCGTATTGAAGCACTTCACCAGCGATGGGATGCCGCCCACAGAAAGGCAATATCTGCGCTTTCAGACAATCCACTCTACGGGTCAGCTCGCTTTCTATGGGCGGAATCCGCCAATGCCATCGGCCGCTTAGCCGTCAATATTCCTATTTCAGAACGCGTCTATTACGGGCCAGCGGGAAACCGTCTCTATGACAACAGCCTATCTGAAGCAGCAAGAGAAGCATGGCGTTGTTGGGCGGACATTGACCAGCAGCTAGGCGCCACTGAAACACCGCCTAAAAAGTCGGCCTACGAAGCCCTCATTGCATCTTGGCGCCAAAACAGAAACCAAAATAGTGACCCGGGCTACATCGATCCAAGCCAAGATGCCGACAACGACCTCCAAATCCTTGAATCCATCGATGCACGAGGACTACTCGGGCCGTATCTCTGGACCATTGGATTAGGTCATTCCAACGCCGACGTCTTCCGAAGTTGGATTACCAGTAACCGGGGTCGAATGACGCAGTTCTGGGAAAGCCTCAGTCAATCTGAAAAAGACAGATAGTCTTCAGATACCCGTGCATTGGAAGGTAAGCGTCACCTGATCGCTCGACGATGACGCGCCATAGCAATCCGTCACAGTCAACCCAATGACAGCCGTATCGGAATTGGTGCTTCCATAGGTCGCACTGGGTCCGGTGAAGGTGGCTGTGGGCGCGGCAATCGTACTGTCATCCAAAGTGACATTACCGGAAATGACAGTCCATGAGTAGGTCAACTCATCGCTATCCCCATCCGACGAACTCCCTGCAGACAGCGTGTACTCACTGTTATCGCAGTCGTCGCACTCATAGGACGTACCGTAGCTCACCGACGTACACGTCACCGACTCAGCATAGGTTTGATCACTACCGGCATTGGCTGATGGAGTACTGTTCTGCGAGCGATTGGCCACACTCAAGCTCAGTACTTCTGGAAAAGAATTGGTCCCGCCATCATTCACCGTCAGCGTAAACACATAGTTTCCACTGACGTCCGGAATGAACATCGGACTCGCATCGGTGGGCTCTTCAATATCCGCAGTGGTCAATGCAGAAGCACCTGGAGCGGAAGTCAACTCCCAACTGTAGGTCAACGCACCGCCGTTAGGCGTCGAGTCTTGATCGTAGGATCCCGAACCGTCCAAGTAGATGGGATCACAGTGATCCAAGGTACTCGTTCCACCATCATAGGAGGCGACAGCGACCGGCATTAACTCAACATCACCATCACAATCGTTGTCCTTGGTGGCATCAATTTCTGGTGCGTTGAGATAGATGTCCGCATCCATGTCATTGCAGTCACCCTCGGCACCGCTCATCCCATCACCATCGTGATCGAATGTGCTACACAATTCGTTTTCAGCTCCTGGCGAACCTAAATCAGTGCCTGAGCCCCATTCGTTCGTCGCTGCACACCAGTAACTGGCATCGGGTGATGTGGCGCCGTTGGTGTAGCCCCACGGATCCAACATCACGCTCGCACCATCCGGATCAGGCATGGTGGATCCATCATCCCAAGAAATCGAATCGATGGTGACCCCACCCATAGTAAGGGTCAGATCATCACTCTCATTCGAAAGTCTTAAATCCGTATACACGTAATCAAGAGCGACCCCACCATTGCTGGCGCTATCGCTGTTCGCTCCGAGCACCACATAGCCATAGGCTGGGACAACGAGACTCTGAGTAATCGTATGACTGTCTCCATCTGAGGAACTCACTACCGCGCTTTGGAGTTCGAGTTCATCCGCTGTGGTGTTGTAAATCTCAATCCACTCCCCTTTGGGATCGGCAACTTTTTGAGGATTGGACATCACTTCCACAAAGCGCACAACGCCCTGCTCCCAGACGCCCTCATCGGTCATCCCATCGCAGTCGTCATCCAAGCCATTCTCTTGGTCTTCGTTCGCTCCCGGATTCACATTGGCGTTGGTGTCATCGCAATCGTCTTCACACGTCGCATAGCCATCACCGTCTTGATCAAAGCCCTCGTCGATCTCTCCATCGCCGTCGTTGTCCACACCATCACAGACTTCCTCGGATAGACAGTCCGCAACGCCATCGCCATCCGTATCCGCATAGCCCTCGTCGATCTCCCCATCGCCATCATTGTCTAGACCGTCACACTCTTCTTCGTCTAAACAATCCGCGACATCATCGTTGTCGGAATCCGAAAACCCCTCATCCGTCATCCCATTGCAGTTGTCATCGACACCGTTGCAATCTTCTTGGCGGCCCGGGTAGATGTTTTCATCGGCATCATTACAGTCACCATCCGCGACACTGACGCCATCGCCATCCTCATCGACCGGTATCGGAGAGGTATCTGTTTTTTCCGTATCGACCGTGTCGTCGGTATTGTCCTTGTCACAGGACATTGTCCAAACAAGCGTCGCTGCCATAACAATGCGAGGGAACCGCTGCATTTCTTTCTCCAAACCTGAACACGCGTCACCAATGGTGCGATGGTACGTCCAAGAGAAAATACCCGAACACACCCCAACTACACAAGCCCCAAACCATACTCAATAGGTCTGAAATGCTTGACAGACCGAAGCGGGGGGATAGAAAGGCCGGGCAATCGCTGATGCGGGAGTAGCTCAGTGGTAGAGCCCCACGTTGCCAACGTGGCTGTCGCGGGTTCAAATCCCGTCTCCCGCTCCATTTTCGCGTCACCTTCTGGTGGCGCGATTTTTTTGTGGAACTACTCCGCTTTTCCGTCTACAAAACGTCGCCCTTTCCATTCCGATTCCAGCGAAAAGATGGCGCGCAAAAGAATCCATACGAGCACCAAGTTGCCCAGTAAATGGCTGAAGGCGTAAGCACCGCTTCGTCCGTCCATGCGCTCTATCCGCCAACGGAAAAACACAATGAGGCCACAGATCGCCGCCGCCCATATCGTCCAAAAGAACGAAAGGTGCCAGCCTAAAGCTGCCTGCACATAGACCAATGTCCCCAGCACCACAAACGGCAGAACTGTCCCCACAAAAACAAAGAGAATAGCCCCACAACCAATACCCAAGCGGCGGTCCATGCCTTCATAGAGGTTCTTGCTGTAGCCGGAAACAATCTCGGAGAGGGAGGTATAGAGCCGAACCCGAAAGGCACCCGGCGCATGCAAAAGCGTGCAGGGTAGCGCTCGCGTATTGAAGGCTTGAGCGAGCCGAACATCATCCAGCACCTCCGCCTGTACCGCTTCATGGCCCCCGACTCGCAGGTATGCATCGCGCTCCACCAAAATGAACTGGCCATTGGCAAAGGCAGTTGGGGAATTGGAATTATTGGCCTCGTCCAGATTCACAGCACCACGAATCAGCCACCCCACCACCGGCACCACTGTCACCTCCCAAAAACTCCTTAGATCCCAATCCCCAAAAAGCGACAACAAGGCACTTCCTCGGCGCTGTTGTTCAGCAACAGCCGCAGTCACGGTCCAAGGCGCTAGGCAGACATCTGCGTCAATAAACAACAGCAAGCGCCCAACGGACTCGGCGGAGAGTCGCTGGCAAGCCCACGCCTTTCCCGCCCATCCGCTCGGAGGCTCTTCGCCACGAATCAACCGAAAACGCACATCTCCACCTGCCGCACGCGTAGCCAAAGCACCCGTGTCATCCTCGGAGCGATCATCCACGACCAGAATCTCGAAATTCGCATAGTCCTGCTCAATGGCAGCCCGAACACAATCCTCAATACACCGAGCTTCATTGCGAGCAGGAATGCAAATACTCACCAGTGGCTTGTCTTCCAGATCTCTCGATTCCCGCTTCAAGCGCCATGCACGCCCCCACTGTCCAGCCCCCCAACAGAGCGCAATCCAAGCAAGGCTCATCAAGCCAAGATAGGACGCCGCCAAAACACTCGTAAAACCATCTTCTCCCCAAGTCATTCGATGGGCTCCAAGGTCCCGTTCACAAGCCGGAGAACCTGATTGGTATGCGACCCCGGTTTCGAAATCGCATCCGAGACCACAAAGGCACCTACTGGCAAAACACGACCTGGCGCCAAGGAAACTCCAGCACCCAACTGGGAACGCTCTCCCATACAGACCCCCAAAAGGCCCAAAGGCGCTTCCATCAAGCCCTCTCCCTGCAGGTATTGCACAGCCCCAGCAAAAGACTGGTCCATCCCATACGCACCACGCTTGATACCCGAGGCACTGCCCAAAACAGACAACTGCGTAGCACCACCCACCGCAGCTGCCTCGCCCAACACCGAAAATTTCAACAGTGCCTGCCGCTGCACAAGCGCATTCCGCCCTACAACCGCCCCTTCACAAACTGCGAGTGCTTCCACCGTGGCACCAGGACCAAGGATACTGCCACGCACTACTGCTCCTGGCCCAACCACGGCACCCTTACCGAGCACAGACGCCTCTACCACAGCACTCGGGTGAATCCGCGCCCCCGCCCCCAGCACCGTAAGCTTCGCGCCAATCTTTTCATGTCGCAGACTAAAGGCCCGGAGAGCAGCCCAACACAACCGCAACAATGCCAATGGCGCGGGTCGTCCCACGGTCAGCCCCCACACCCTCGGACCCAAACCGAGAAGATTTGCCCACAGCAAATCCACCCAATGATCGATGGGTAGAAAGAGTCGGTCGCTGACCGCTAAGGCAACATCTTGGTCTCTGAGCGCCAAATCGAGGACTTTCTCTTCACCAGCGAGCTCAACTGTGACCCAGGAGTGCACATCCGACCACTCCTCAGCGTCATGTAGATAGGACAAGACAGGTCCACTTGAAGCCGATGGCAAGGCCCTCAAAAATTCACCGAGTTGTCCATCCAACACAAAATGGCAACTCTTTCCCAGTGCCCGGCCTTGTTTCCAAGCAGCCTTGAGTGCCTCTGGTCGAACCGCCACGCGTTCACGCAACATCAGGGCCGGTCCACAAGGTGACCCGCTCTCCATTTGGAAGCCGGCCTCCCCAACAGCCCACAAAGAAAGCGTCTCCAAGCGTTGATCCCAAACCGGCATCTCTCCGGCATTCTCCAAGCCCTCAAAACGCGACGTGACGGGATGTTGATAGACGCTCACCACAGTTGAATCACCTTTACCTTGTCGTCTGACGCCAATACCGTGAGATGCTCCGATGCCCACCTGACCGCATTTTGATGCATATCCGGCCGGGCCAAAGCATCTTGGTGCACCACCAAATAACGCACACCGCTAAAGCAACGACAGATGTCTGGCTGACTTGTTGGCCGAAATTCGCCGTAACCGCACTGACGGCGAATGGTCTGACAGTCACCCGTCTTTGACTTTTTGGCCACGGCACGAAGTTTCTTTCGAGCGGCATCGGGTGAATCCGACACCACCTCTCCCAAGACACGCCATAATTTTCGGGATGTGTGATTGTTTGGAAGATTCAAACGCCCTGCCACAGGCTTCTCATGGGCCGTCTGTTCATAGAGATAAGGTCGCCCGCCGACGATGGGATAGTTCATGACAGCCCCAGGAGGAGCATTTTTCAAGACTTTAAAGACCGAGGAAACACCTGCTTTTTCCACACTTGGAAGACCCGCTACCGGGGACAGGAGTCGCAAGTCCACAAAAACCAAAAGCGCGAAAACCCACCACCTCTTTTTCCACGAGAACACCACACCGGATGCTGCAACGCACAACACAAGCATCGGTAGCATTCCCAAACGAAAGAGAAGCGAAAGCGACGCAAAGCCCGGAAAACCTTCGACCAAAAAATAGGGCATTGGAAACACAAGCCCATCCGAAAACACCCACGCTTGGCCATTGCGTACAATCACGGGTCCCATGGCGAGAAGACCCGCAGCCACCCCACTTAAAGCCAACGCCCCCATGCCTTTTCGGCGGCGTACAAAGATCCAGCCTGCACCCAAAATCAAGGTCCATCCCAAGTAGTGGGAATGAATAAATTCCTCGTTGTCCCGTGAGATTTCACGAAAATCCGGTGAACGCCAATCTCCCGAAGCCACCCAACCCACCGGATCCGCTGAACCTGTACTCCTTCGTACGGTCTTGAGTTCCCGCTGACTTTTAATCCCGATCTGATGTCCCTCGTCGATACTACTGCTCATCGACAGTGCAACAGGCAACACAACCACAAGCGCAAGCGCTCCAGACAACAACATCCGTTTCGCAACAAGCCTACGCGATACTTCTGGACGCCCCACAATCAAGAGACTCAACCAAAAGATCCAAGCACACACACCCGCATACCAGCCCCCAACGCAGGTAAGCACCAAAGCTCCAGCGGCCAACACTCCCTTCTTTGCACCTCCATGGTCCGCAAAACGCAGCAAAGCCAACACACACAAGGCAAGCCACCCTCCAGCGATTGCCTCCGAGGTGCCATTGTGAATCCCGGAGATCAAAACAGGCGCACAAAGAAAGCCGATACCTGCCACAAAACCAGCACGGTCATCCTTAAAGAAATACCGGGACAAGAGGTGCGCTGAAACACCCGAGAACACCAGATGGCCGACAACGAGGAGTGTGTAGGTCAAGGTGAGGCCGAGTACGGGAATAAGCGGGGTAGCGAAAAGGGCATTCAGGGGATCAGCAACCTGAAAGGCACTTTGGCGTGGAAAATCAATCAACCCTATTTCAACAGGAAGACTTCCACTCCAAATCCGATCCTGGAAGAACCACATTGACCAGAGTGAATTCCACAAATCTGTACGCGTGCTACCCGGAAGTACTGTTCCCGGTTGAATACAAGCGGGCCATGTCACGACAAAAGCAACAAGCAAATAGACAAGAATTAGTCTGTAAATCGGTTGTTTTTTGTCCAGAGACCACCTCGAAGAGATGCAATCACATACATCGGTTATACGCAAAGCCCAATGGAGGAGACCATGCGCTACGTCATTCTAATGCTCGCTCTCACGGGATGTCCCAAATCGGAGGCACCCACCGCGCCCAAAGCCCGAAGCCCGCAAATCGGTGCAAACCTGCCCCAAGACGCGACATCCAAGGATTTCATCGGAAACTTGGTCGACACTCAGTTCAAGAACTTCCGTCCGGTTGATGGCGGTGGTGGAGCAAGTCTCAACTACGATTTGCTGTCGTTTAGACCGGACGGTTCCTGGTCCGCCAATGGTGCAGTTGATTTCGGTGACGAAAAAATGGAATGCATCGAATCAGGTGCCTGGGAAATGGAAGCAGCGACTTCAAAAACGGAAGCCGTGGTCAGTTGGAAGCTCGATAGTACAGATTGCGCGGGCCAAAAGCCCGGCCGAGCACTTCGTGCAAAAATCACGCTTTCCAACGGCGGACAATACAAGTTCCAATTTCGATAGGAAAAGCGTTTCCAATCCGTTGCCAAATGGACCTTCTCGCCCCTTGAATAGGGCCTATTAGACGGTTACGACCGCACCCTGTTTCACTCCATATTTATGGGAGCGCACATGCCCATCCGCGTTGCAATCAATGGCTTTGGCCGAATCGGCCGTTGTGTCTTTCGAGCTGCTTGGTCCGATTCCGATATCGAAATCGTTCACATCAATGATCTGACCAGCGATGAACTGCTGTCCCACTTGTTGGCGAACGATTCTGTCCACGGCCCATTTGGGCCTACTGTCTCCGCTGTCGACGGCGGGCTCGAAATCGACGGACGTGTGATTTCCACATCGGCTGAACCCGACCCCACTAAACTGCCATGGGCTGACAAGAATGTGGACGTGGTACTGGAATGCACCGGACGTTTTAGAGAGCGTGAGAAGGCACAGATGCACTTGGATGCTGGTGCGAAATACGTCATCATCTCGGCTCCCGCTCCTGGAGCAGACGCAACGATTTGCGTGGGAGTCAACCACGAGACATTGGATCCCAGCCGCCACAAGGTGATCTCCAATGCATCTTGTACGACAAACTGTTTGTCTCCACTCGCAAAGGTGCTCAACGACAACTTTGGCATTGTTCATGGCCTAATGACTACGGTCCACAGCTACACCATGGACCAGAACATGCTCGACGCACCCCACAAAGATTTCCGCCGTGCACGTGCTGCAGCAATCAACATGATTCCCACCTCGACCGGTGCCGCTAAGGCAGTTGGCTTAGTGCTTCCCGAGTTGGAAGGAAAGCTGGGTGGCATGGCGATTCGCGTTCCAACCCCGAACGTGTCCTTGGTGGACTTGGTTGTGGAGTTGAAAAAGCCCACGAGTGCGGAAGAAATCAACGCTGCGATTCAGGCAGCAGCAGACGGCCCCATGAAAGGCATCCTTGAAGCAGCCGACCGACACCTTGTGTCTGGTGACTGTGTCGGAAACAGCCATTCTTCTGTGGTCGACATTCCTCTGACGAGCGGCATGGGGAAAAACTTCTTCAAGCTTCTGTCTTGGTACGACAACGAATGGGGCTTCTCCAATCGCATGTTGGATTTGACCCGTTTGGTGTACGGACTGGAACGCACATGAGCACAATACCGCAACTGGACTCTCTCGAACTCTCAGAGAAACGGGTTCTCCTTCGACTGGACCTCAACCTTCCACTCGACAAGGGCAACATTTCTGATGAAACCCGTCTACAGGCAGCACTGCCCACAATCCTGGCTCTTCGCGAAGCCGGTGCTAAGACGGTGATTTGCTCCCACTTGGGACGTCCTAAAGGACAGCGGGTTCCAGCCCTGTCGCTGCTTCCTGTGGCAGCTCGCTTGGCCGAGATTCTCGAAGCCGAGGTCCTCTTCTCCCATGACACGATCGGAGACGATGTCGAATACCTGAGTCGCCAACTCAACAATGGCGAAGTGCTCATGGTAGAGAATCTCCGATTCAGTGGCGGTGAGACCAACAACGACCCGGAGTTCGCACTTGGGCTCTCTAAGCTTGGGGATGTGTTTGTGAACGACGCGTTCGGCGTCCTACATCGTGAACACGCGTCAGTAACAGGTGTAGTTAACCATCTACCTGATGCCGCCACTGGCCCGTTGGTTACCAAGGAAATCGGCGCCTTAGATCAGTTGGTTAAAGGCACCGCGAAACCCTATGTAGGCATTCTCGGAGGCGCGAAGATTTCCTCGAAGATCACTGTATTAGAGAGCCTCATGAACAAGGTCGACAGTCTTCTGATTGGCGGCGGTATGGCCTACACATTTCTGAAAGCCCAAGGCCATGAAGTCGGTGGCTCTTTGGTCCAAGATGACAAGGTACGCTTGGCTAAACGCCTGTTGGAACGCTGCCAGGACAAAGGTGTGACTGTCTTTCTTCCAGTCGATCACGCGGTGGCCTTGTCGATGGATTCAGAAGAAATCGACTACGTCAAAGAGATTCCATCCGATATGTCTGCATTTGATATCGGACCGGAAACCGTGGCCCATTTCGGCAAGGTCATCTCTCGCGCGTCCACGATTTTCTGGAACGGACCCATGGGTCTCTTCGAAAAAGAAGCATACTCAAGCGGTACCAAGGGCATCGCCGAGGCGATTGCAAAATCGGATTCCTATTCGGTTATCGGTGGCGGAGATTCTGCAGCTGCCGTCAAAAAGCTGGGGCTTGAAGAGGCCTTCTCACATATCTCGACCGGCGGCGGTGCCTCCTTGGAATTTATCGAGGGCCGGGACCTGCCGGGCCTGAAGGTACTACGCAATAAGGGAGCTTAAATATGGGACGCCGAACCTTAATCGCTGGCAACTGGAAAATGAACAAAGCGACCGGTGAAGCAGATGCACTCGCTCGGGAGCTTAAAGCTGCCCTCGCAGACTGCAACCAAGCCGATTTTGCAGTTGCGCCTACGTTCCTGACGATTTCAGAGGTCAGTGCACGTCTCAAGCACACCGGTATTCAAGTCGGCGGACAGGATCTGCATACGCACAGCTCCGGTGCTTTCACGGGCGCTGTTTCAGGAGAAATGCTTCGTGCAGCAGGGTGCAGCTTTGTACTGTGCGGACACTCCGAACGAAGAAGTGTCTTTGGAGACACAGATGAAACCGTGAACGCAAAAGTTCACGCTGCATTCCGTTCAGGTCTCCAACCCTACTTGTGTATCGGGGAAACCTTAGAACAACGAGAATCCGGACAAGTGCAGAGTGTCATCGAGCGGCAACTCACCATCGGACTCGCCGGACTAGCCACCGATCAAGTCGCCAGCCTCGTCATCGCGTACGAACCAGTTTGGGCCATTGGAACAGGCAGAACCGCCACTCCAGAGACCGCTCAAGAGGTCCACGCATTCATTCGAGGGTGGCTCCAAGACAATTTTCCTGGCTTTGTGGCCACTCAGATTCGCATTTTGTACGGTGGGTCGGTTAAGCCGGGCAACGCCAAGGAACTCTTGGCTCAGCCTGACATCGACGGGGCACTTGTCGGTGGCGCTTCTCTCAAGGCAGAGAGCTTCAAAGGCATTGCACAGGCTGTTTAGGACAAAGTATGGAACTCTTCATCAACATCTCCCACGTGGTGCTCTCGATTCTCTTGATTCTCGTGATCATCCTCCAACCCTCCAAAGGTTCTGACATCGGAGCCGCGTTCGGAGGCGGAGGCGGAAGTAGCACCATGTTCGGCCCTCGCGGAGCCGGTAGCGTGCTTTCACGGGCAACCACTGTGATTGCAGTACTCTTCCTCGTCACCTCAATTACACTGGCGAAATTGTCCGTTCCTGAAGAAGGCTTGGGTAAGAAAAGCATGGGCGCCGGAAGTGAGCTTGAGAACGATCTTGAGTTGCTGATGCCCACCTATGATGACGAAGAGACCACAGAAACCACGCCGAGTTCTACTGAGCTTCCCACAGACGAGAGCTCAGCAACGCCTGACTCTTCCCCCATACTGGACACCCCCTCCGTCTTGGACAGCTTGAACGGTACCGCTCCGACTGCAGAGGGACTGATTGGGATCAACCCCAAGACCGGTGAGCAAGGTCCTATTAAGATCGTCGAACCCAAATAATCGACACGGTAAGCCGAGTGGTTGCTTGACACGCTACGGGTGAAACCATAAAACGGGGGGGTCTACGCGCGGATGGCGGAATTGGTAGACGCGCAAGGTTAAGGACCTTGTGGACATTTGTCTGTGTGGGTTCGATTCCCACTCTGCGCACCACCTAAAAGAGGACCCTTCTTGCGGTCCTCTTTTTTAGTTTTTGGGTGGCTTACAGCCAGCCTTGCCACAGCCTGACTTCTTGAGAGGCTCCGCATACAATTCATGGCGGTGCCCCGAGATACGCATCCCAAGACCTTTGGCGATTTCTTCTTGGCGAGACTCGATCAAATCATCTTCGAACTCAAAGATATTGCCACACCAACTGCAAATCAAATGGTCATGGTGCTCGCCAGGATGCACCAATTCATAGAGCGCGTGATCCGAACCGAAATGCCGCTCCTTCGCAATACCTGCTTCCACAAGCATCTTCATGGTTCGATAGACC
>Ga0163179_10002174_pt1 | contig 13738 bp, 11 predicted proteins | sample AtlANTMetagenome_FD_109643 | JGI IMG/M metagenome (GOLD analysis project Ga0163179, IMG submission 109643) | Marine eukaryotic phytoplankton communities from the Atlantic Ocean - Atlantic ANT 2 Metagenome | ecosystem: Environmental > Aquatic > Marine > Oceanic | place: North Atlantic Ocean...
GCCAAGGTCATCAAGGTCAAGAAAGACAAGCGGAGCGTTGAGTTGAGTATCAAATCCGTCAGTGATGAACGCCGAAGGGACACCTTACAGCGTTGGAAGAATAGGCAACGTGCAGGGCAATTATTGCGTATTGTGGGTGAACGCTCGGATTGGGATGACGCCAAGATTGCTGAAATGAGCACAGAATTAAGTGAAACGTTTGGGGGGCTCTATGCGGCATTTGAAGAAACCGCCATCGAGAATGATGCCCTCAAAAATGAAGGGTTTGAGGGTGATTGGACATCGGTATTCATCGAGACCGCTGTTGAAAACATCATTCCGGAGTTCGTCAATATCCGTGCCATTGCTGATATTCAGATTCATGGAAGTGAGGGAATTGAAATCATTCGCAAGGCACTTTCAGCAGCCGAGAGTTGTGCATCAAAAGATGATGAGGTCCAAGTATCAGCATTCTATGATGGGGCGCCGGAATACAGAATTGAATTGCAAGCACCTGATTGGGATGTCGCTGAATCACACTGGGATTCGGTTGAGGCGGCCATAGCTGAGCACATCAGTGCCGAAGTTGGTAAGGTCGAAATCTCTCGACAATGAACCCTTGAACAAGAGAGATGTTCAAAGGCCTCACAATGGAGGGTTGCGTTATGGCTCGGACCCGATTGCAGAAATGTACCACTTGTGGGGCGTATGGCCTGTCTGAGATCTGTAAGGAATGTGGTGCACCAGCTCAAGCTGCAGTGCCGATGCGGTTTTCTCCGGAAGATGCTCGTGCAGACCTGCGTCGGAAGTTGAAGAATGTCGAATCTGAAGATTGGGTAGATCAACTCCCATCTCCGGAGGATGAGGAGGAATGACTGCCTCAATCCATTGGGTTGAATCAACCGGATTGCCGAAACATGATCTCATTGTTGCTGCAGTCCCTGGTGTCGGAAACGTGGGGAAACTTGTGGTTGACACCCTTAATCAAGAGCAGAATGCAACCTTAATTGCCCGAATTATTCATCCAGATCTACCGCCACATTCTGTTCTTGAAGACGGTTTATTGGTCCCCCCTCATCTTTCAATTCATACCGTAACATTGGCAGATACAAAAACCGTGGTGACCATTTCTGGCAATGGTCAACCTATGACGCCACGTGGTCAACACGAAACGGCGGAAGCCATATTGACACTCGCAAATGAATACTCGACACCCTTCGCTGTTGTGCTTGCCGGTTTGAGTGCCAACCCTGGCGATGAACAAATTCATCTTGCGAGTCCCTCGGACGATGTGAAAACCGCATTAGAGCAGCGCGGCGTTGTGGTCAGTACGGAGCAACCTTCGGGAGGAATGCTCGGTTTGGCAGGTCTGATCGTCTCACTTGCTCCATTACATCAGGTCATGGCAGCTGCATACTGTGCTGAAACTGTGGGTACCAGCGTGGACGTTGTAACTGCAGACCGACTTGCTCAGCGGCTCAGCCTAGATTTTGAATTGGGTCTTGATTTGCCCATTGACAATACACGAGAAATGGCCGCTCGTTTACTCTCGATGATGGAAGGAAAGGAAATTGCAGGCATCGATTTGAGTGAAGATGACTCTGGTGCAGGGTTCTACGTTTAGACTCGTCAGACTTATCTCAAGCATAAGTCTCGACGTGCTGTAGCCGAGATCGCATAGCCCGGTATTGCGGTGGATTCGAAATCCACTGTTCTCGTGACGCGGGAGTTCAAATCTCCCTCTCGGCGCCATCAAACTCATGAAGCAAAGACCTCAGCCAACCCCATGGAGGTCGGAATTACCCACGAGGGCGAGCGCACCACACAGCAATATGATGCACCAGTTTCCATAGCGACTGTTCTAGAGAAAATGGAAATCCCTCCTTCGACTGTGCTTACCGTTGTCGATGGACAAATTGTGCCACACACCTCGACCATTACCGGTGATCTCGAGATCGAACTCATCATTGTATCCAGTGGTGGCTAATCCTCACGACGCTTGAGAATCGCCAGGCGAGTATTCTTCTGGAACTTGATTTCGGGTCGTCCAAAGAATTCCGAGTAGACACCGTTCAGAATGGCGATTTCATCTCCAGGTCGCACCGAGCGGGCACTGGGGGGCACGGCAAAGGCATAGGCGACGATATCGATGCTCCCAGTGCCATCTTGAATGGTCAATCTCCACTTTGGTTTTCCCGAACCTGAGCGAAATTTCTGCCAAGTTGTGTCCCGAATCGTCATCACTCGCCCGACCACACTTCCAGCAGTCACCATGCCGACGATACTCTCACCATCGGCATCCTCGGGGTCGATGATCTCAATTTCTGAGAGATCATCCAATTCCACACTCGGTGTCAGATTCCATTCTGTAGGTCGACCACCCTTGATTCGTACGTGGGCACCATTGGCAATTCGACGAGTGATTCGTTTCGGTTTCGGGAAAAAACAATTCTTGACTTCGACTCGGTCTACACCTTGCTGTAGATTGAATTTGATCTGGATATTGCCTTGGTCATCACTTTGCGGAGACAATAATCCGGTCACTTCACCACAGATATCAATTCTAGTTTGCAAATTTTCAGAACTAGTAATCGTCCAACTCCGACCTTCATGTTGCAACTTTTCAAGTGAAGGTAAATCCTCTCGATTATCTCCATTCGGACAAATGCTTCGGTGATTACAACTTACACATCGAGCCAATGGGTCTGAATCCACACCGATGTGTTTTCCACCAGCCTCAAAGAGCTGTATTTGTGCTGGTTCAGCAGGATAATCTGAAGCATTCTCACTTCTGTTCACGAAGAGGTGGTCATAAGTTTCACGAAGTTCACGATCTAATTGTGATAATCTATCCTCATCAGGGGCTTTGATTTGTTTTACTTTGTTTGAGCCAGCATACCAAATCCGCAAGTTTTCTACACGCGATGAGCGTCCATGTGTTTCCCACCATAGCCATGCATAAATTTCGAGTTGTAAGACATATCCTGCCGATCGGTCGTTGTCACCCATTGCGGCTTTGAGGTCGATGATTGAGACCAATCCATCCCAATCGTAGACAAAATCATATTCACCCCAGAACCAATGCCCAGGATGAATTGTTCCAAGGCTAAACGTACCAGCATCAGGGTCCACGAACCAAGGTCTAGCAATTTCCCAAGCTTCCATCAGAGTACAGTCGCCAGTGGTTGCAGCAGGATGGGGTGAATTCCAATCATGCGGGAACCCATCAGGTGCAGGCCATTGCGGACGTTCACCTGCTCTAAATTTCGAAAGTTTAGGTCCCCCATTCGTCTTCAAGCAGCGCTCGACTTCTTCGAGATGAAAATCAATGGTTGCATAAGCCATCTCTTGCATCAATTGGTCATCTAAATCAGACCCACTTCCAATCGACATGGGATTGTCTTCAAATTCTTCAACATGCATCTGTTTGACATGCGGGAAATGAATGTCACATCGGGCTCTAGCCCAATCACGCAGTCCATCTATAGAGTCTAGCCCTGCTAGAGTTTGTAGACCTGGTGCATTGTATCCTTTCTCAGAATCTCGCACTGGGCGCTGTTCCTCATCGAGTGGTGTTTGCAGAATGTCCCATGCATCCTCATCAGAGACTAGCAGAGGCCCTTCCCGAAACACTCTGCTGACAACATTTTCGACAATATGTCCACGCATCATTGCAGGAACTTGTGGGCCACGAAGAAATTCGATACGTTGATGGAACCAAGATCGGGGGCAGTTCTGGTACTGAATCAAACTGGTAGCAGAGAGTCGCTTGAATTTACTGACCAACAGGTCCTCTTCATCGACAATCTGTACGGGCACGACGTGAGGCTACGCACCAACGTCCTTGAACCATACGGAAAGTGACAATCATTCTTCTTCAGAAGAATCAGGCACCTCGACAGTCAAACGTGTATTTCGGGGGTCAATCCGCAGTTGGGGTGTTCCTTCTCGCCATCCAATTTCAGCAGCCATCAATTTGACTCGGTCACCAATTTTCAATTTGTCAAATGTTTCCGTTCGCCCCATGCCAAATGCGACGACTTCAGTGAGCCCAGTCCCATCCCACAGATGTGCGGTTGACATTGACCAGTCCTTTCCTTTGGCATTGGTACCACTATTTTGCCCTCGACTAATTACGGTTCCACAAATATTGGCACGAGTGGGAATGAGGCCAATCCTTGCAATCTCGAGTGTTCCTGCATCAGAGATGGGGGCCACTTTACTGTCATGATCAAGGTAGAGACGAATCATCCCTCTCCACTGACCTGGTGCCGCGTTAACGATGACCACTTCTCCTTCATGCTGGTGTAATTGAGGAAACTGGTCGATGCCCATTTCTTCGATAACAGCTGTTTTGTCACCTGCAGTAATGGCTGCACCAATCACAGGGTCACCGTAGTGATTTGCAATCGGGCCCCAGTGCCCATGCAACGTACCTTTCACCGTGACTCGGCTGGGCAAATCGGCGATAGAGCTGAAGGGTGTTTCCGGTTCGTAAGGTACAATCTTTGGGATGAGTGAATGAAGTGGTTGTAGTTGCCCCCCCCTAGGGTAATCACAGGTTTCCGTTCCACAGCAGATTTCACAGCCGAGTACCCCTTCCCCAGAGGGTTCAGTTGCATCAAGGTGTAAATCATCAATACTTGTCGTAGACATCTCGACATGAATCGACTTCAGGCGTTCAGTTTCTGCAGAAAAGTCTTCGATTAACTCAGCCGTGTGCACAAATCCATCAGCCAAGTGCCAAGAATTTGCAGCATCGACATCTCCTTCTTTGACACGATTTTGAGGTTTGAGTGGATGTTCGCGTGTTTCATGCCATAACCACTGATAGAATCGTAGTTGGTGAGCGACCCCCTCGTGATTTCGACCATGTCCACGATTGGCCTTGATGTCGATAATTTGTACAGTACCTCGCCACCGATGAGCAACATCGAGTTCACCGGCAGCCCAGCCTTCTGGATGGAACAAACGCTGTGCCATGCTGATCCTCGGATCTTTGGCCCATGGGCGGGCAATTTCCCAAGCCTCCCACCATGTACAAGGTTCGCCTTGCGTCTGCCAACCACTCCCTATTCCGTCTTCCCAGCAAGGGGCGGGTGTACCGAATGGGTCTCCACCTTCTCTGAACGCTTCCAGATGTGGTCCACCGTTCTGCTCCAAGCATGCTTTCGCTTCTGTGATTTGCAATTTGATAGCATTTTTTATCATAGCATTCAATTTCTCACGTTTGAGTTCAGCAACATCTCTGCCATCGGCCTTCCATAGACAGTCCGTCCATGCATCCTTTGCCATTGCCAACATTTGATCTACAATCGGCCGCATCAGTGTGCGAAGCCAATCACGGAGAGTATCCAATGAATTGATTTCCATATGTTCTCCAGCATGGCCGGGTGCCCAAGTGGAATTTCCCTTTAGCATGCCCTCACTTGGATCGGGCCTTTCCATCCAAATCCCCGTCACAGCCTCCTCGACAATATGTCCGAGCAGCATTTCGGGATGTGTGGCGACCCGAATGCCGAGTCTGCGAGTCAAAAACCAGTCGCGACGACATCGTTCCCAAGTGACCAGTGATGATGCACTCAAGCGTCTCCTACTTCTTGCGTGAATTCCGGTTGCTTGTGGGATGACTGGCATTGGATCAACCCGCATAGAAATATTCGCCACTCGATTTTTGCTCGCGATCCTTGCGACTGTCGAGTTTGTTGATTCTAGGTCGATGACTGTCATGATCTCGACGGAAGGTAATCTCAACTTGTTCTAAGAATCGATTCATTCCCTTGCGCAAGGGGAGTGGCCCAATGGCCTTGCCCGAGACTCCACCTTCGCCCTCAAAGACAAGTAAGGAATCACTCACAATATCGATAAAGTAGATGTCGTGGTCGATTACCATCGCTGCTTTTTCATTGACTTCCATGGTTTTCCTTATGGCCTTCGCAGCCTCCATTCGAGCATTTGCATCGAGGTGGGCACTGGGCTCATCCAATAGGTACAAATCGGCCTCTTTACCTAAACAAATGGCAATGCTCACGGCTTGTAGTTCCCCTCCTGAGAGTTTGCGCACATCTTGTTCGATGAGTTTGTCAACTTGTAGTGGGCGGATGACTGTGGTGTGGAATTCACCCTGGCGCCACTTCATACCAAGCTCACTGTCGAGCCAAAGTTGGACACTACCGGCAAACTCTGGTTTGACATGCTGGGGTTTGTAGGATACCTTGGCTTCCATGGTGCACCAACCGCCGTCCATTTCCAATTCTCCGGCAATCATCTTGACCATGGTCGTTTTTCCAGTTGCGTTTGGGCCAACCACTCCGACCACTTCGGAACTGTGGACCTTGCCATGTTCGGTTTTGAGATCGAATGTGCCTCGTGTCTTCTCTAAATCTCCCCATTCAAGAATCGGCTCTCCAATTTCTTCACCTCGCATTCGGCCTCGAAGGAATTGGATTGGTTTATCTCGAATACGAATATTTTCTTGCTCCAAGTAGCCATCAAGGTAGGCGTTGATTGCAGTCCGTGTTTGCCGTGGCGGCGTGAAAATCCCATAGGCGGCCCGCTCCCCGTAAACCACGTGAATCAAATCACAAATCACATCCAAAATCGCGAGGTCATGCTCAATCACGATGACACGTTTCCCTGATTGTGACAATTCCTGGATGATTTTCACAACACGCATTCGCTCGTGAATGTCAAGGTAAGAGGAAGGTTCGTCGAAGAAGTATACATCGGCATCTTTCAGCAAGGTAGCGGCAATGGCCACACGTTGCAACTCACCACCCGAGAGCTCGGGTAGATTTCGAGAGAACAAGTGGTCTATACCAAGGTCTTGGCTGACTTGCTCAATCACGCCTCGTTGATCGATTCGTTCCAGTAACGCACTCACTTTACCATCAAATGCCTTGGGAATTTTATCGACATATTGTGGTTTAACAGCGATCCTTACACCATTTCCGGCGACATTGGTCATGAAGTCCCTAAGTTCACCCCGGGGAAATGCTTCGAGGACATCCTCCCAAGGTTGTTCGCCATTCAACCAGTCTCCGAGGTTGGGTCTCAATGTACCTGATAGGAGATTAATGGCAGTCGATTTACCCATGCCATTTGCACCAAGGATTCCAACCACTTCGAGTTTCTTTGGAGCAGGAAGGCGAAACAATCTGAATCCATTTTCCCCATAGCAATGGGTAAGGTCAGTGTCTAATTCTTCAGGTAGGTTGATGATTTTGACTGCATCACCCGGACAATGCTTTGCCCGAACCAGACATGGAGGACATGCACTTTCCAAAATCTTGCATTTGTTACCGTTGACCTGGATACATTCTGCACCACAAGTTCCAGCATATTTTTGCAAATACATGAAAGCAGGAGAATTCGGTTTGCATCGATCTTCAATCAGGACTGCAATTCGCATCTTCTCCCCCTCCCTGTTTGCTCGCGCTTGCTGTCGTTCTTAATCGGTTGCGTTGCTCACCAAAGGTGAGCATACATTTTTGTTGGTTCAGAATGAAAAGAAGCGGTGGCGCAAGTATACACCTGCAGCCAGAGTCAACTTCTCAGCCTTGCTTAATTTCACGCGCTCAGTGAAAACATCTCCACCCGTCTTGACAATTCGGCGCAGGATACTGCTGTAAAATGCCATCATTGCTGCAGGACTATAGCGGCTTTGTTTGGGAATGAGAGGCAAGAGTTTGAATCCTTTATCTCGATAACTGGCAACCCTTTGGCTGTATTCTTCTACAAAGGGTTTCCAACCAGGGTGATCAAGCAGTTTTTCTCCAGACATGATATCATCCTCTGTGATACCATATCGCTCTAAGTCTTCCATTGGCAGGTAAATTCGATCCCTAGCAGCATCTTCTTGGACGTCTCTAAGGATATTTGTTAGTTGCATTGCAATGCCCCATGCCTCAGCGAATTCACGCTCGGCAGCCGTACATTCCAATCCATAAATGCCGATACACACCAAACCGACCGTTGAAGCAACTCTGTAACAGTATGAGTACAACTCTTCAAACGTCTGGTAGCGGTTGGTGTACAAATCGTCCTCCATACCACTGATGAGATCGTCCATGTATTCTCGAGGAACTTCATATTTGGTGACGACGTCCTTCAATGCCAAGAAAATTGGGTCAGTACTCGATACACAATTGTATGCTGTTGAGAGTTTTTTCCGGAAGAAGAATAGTTGTGCTAACTTATCCTCAAATTCGGTTCGCTGGATCACTGGTTTTGCTGCTGCCAATTCCTCGAGCTTTCGACGGTAATCGATGGCCTCGGGGTCGTTGGCACCTTGGCCACCTGGGAAAATATCGACGTAATCTCCATCAGCGATGTCATCGGCTCGTCGACAGAATGCGTAGTAGGTGCAAATCGCACGTCGCTGGTCAACTGGCAGATACTTGAATGAGTGATAGAAGTTGGCTGCTTCTCGCTTTGTCAGCTCTTCACAATAATCGTATGCTGCCTGCAACATTTGTTGTGGGAGTTCCTCTTCTTCCCAAACTGCAGCTTCGATATTCTCGAAGGGATTGATCAGTTCTCCACCTGAACTCACGACGCCCATGAAGTGTGCTGATTCAGCAGCCAACTCGACTGCAGTAATACTGGCGGCACGGACTGCTTCTCGAGTTACACCAACCGCCGCTCTCAACTGCTCCAACCGTGAGTTGACAGGTGTACCTTCCTCACCCTTTCTGACGGGTTCATCCTCGATGAGAATGAACTCATCGATGAATTCGGAAGAGCGCTGGTTCACGGTCTCAGACATACGCGTCGGTGTCAGGGTGGGATGATTCCTTATTGAATCCATCCCTCAAAAGTCCAAGTGGTCCCCTTTGGGGACCTAAAGAAGAAAAAGTTCTTGTTGAATCAGAATCAGCGATTTCGATTCGAAATCATCAATCTTCGACCGCCACCCGGCAAGATAAGCGAACGTTTGGTTTTTGAAATCAAATCCTTCATTTCGGCCCTTGAGACCTTTACACGATTTTCGGAGTCCAACACATTTTGTTCTCGGAGCATCGCTACAGTTCTTTGTCCAATTAAAACAGGGAGCATACAGGCGGCACGAAGGCGGAATTGTGAGTATGGGAGCATGGAAATATATTCCACCGCTGCATCTAAATGTGCATCAGTCAGATCCAGATATCTGTCGTATAGTGGGCGAAATTTTTCCATGTTTTCAGGTTCAATCAAATCACTGGGTTTTAGACCATATTGTTGCATTGAGTCTACTGGTATATAGCAACGACCAAATCGTAAATCTTCAGGTATATCTCGCAAGATATTGATCATTTGTAGCGCCTTCCCAAAGCGAAGTCCCAACGAGAACAACCGTTCTCGTTTTTCGCCCACTGAGAAGGAATGATTGAGGATATGATTACAAGTCATATGCGTCCAAAAATCACCCACACTTCCAGCCACTCTATACGCGTAATCGTCGAGTTCCACATCGGTTTGTAGGGGTGATACTGAACCGGTTTCGTTGGCTGGGCCGAATCGTTGCAAGTCCAAGGTCTGCCCAGAGATAATGATCGCTAAACACTCTCGCATCAATACCTTGTCCTCTTCATCAAACAATTCCAGAGCCAAAACAGCCGGCCCGACATTTTCCATCAATCTCGCTTCACCCTCATGCTCCTGTAATGAAGCAATCTCGGAAAAATCCGGTAACTCATTTGAATCTCCTTGCACGACAGAGTCATATTGAGTCAAAGCCTCAATCAAGCGTTCTGCTGAACCAGATTTTGTATCCGCAATTGTATCTGCGACTCTAGCGAGTAAATAGAGTAGACCAACCTGCCTGCGAATATTCTTTGGCAACATCTCTAATGTCACAAAGAATGAGCGTGAGGTATCTTTCAACAGGGTATCAATTTCCGCATTGATTAGTTGTCCCATTTCTCCCCCTCGTCCATTCTAGAAGGCTTGTGTTCTTGACACTGTGGGCATCACGATTTAGACAACCTTTTCAAAAGAAGGCATGACCCTCCCACCCGTAGGGGTGGGACCATGGACTGTACTGTGTGCGGGGAAGAAATCCCTGATGACTCTCTTTTCTGTCCTGAGTGTGGTGCCAGACAAGACCCTTCAAATTCAGGTGCGATGGGTAGCCGTAACTTTGGTGTAGTCAGTTCACAGGCGATTCAAACCACTCATGACATGCAGTCTTCGGACGCCTCTGGTGGGTCAGCTACAGCTAGTCCTACGGATTTCATGAATCAAATTGCAGGTCAGATGGCAGGCGATTCCATATCGCCAACTCAGCCCCCGCAGCAACCCTCTCCTCCCCCTCATTCTTCAATCACAGACCAAGTGGTTGACCGAATTGTAGAGTCGGAAAAAGCCGAAAAGGCAGGTGCTCGCAATGAGTGGTTGGCCATGAACCAGCAAACGGCTAGTGGTGTACTGGCAGGTTTGGCTGGAGGCGAGGTGCCAAGTCATTTGGCCACTTCAAGTGGATCAGCACGCTTTTTGGATGATGGTGATGACGTTGATCTCGAGAAGAAGCGCACAAAATCCAATCAACCATCGACTTCTCTTCTGCGAAGAATGGCAGAGGTTGCAACTCGACGTGTTGCACGCAAGCGTGGAGTTGCAGTCGAATCTCCTCAGGTTGCACTCACCGATGATGATACCATTCAGGTCAACGTGACTTACATTGATGATGGTCGTGTGTTGGATACTCCTCCTGATTTATCCAATGCCTTTGAGCATGCGATTGCTACAGAATTGGCACTGAAGGGTTTTGATATCGGCATCGAAATCACGTTGTTCCGTTCGATGGATGGAGACATTGAACTGGTTTGGGGTGATTCACCTGATGGGGCTGATGACGATGATTTCGACGATGACGAAGAGTTGTTCGCCTGCGATGACTGTGGTTACTATCCTATTCGAGAATCGGATTCCAGTTGTCCACAGTGTGGCGCTCAATTCATCGATGATGATGATGATGATGATGATTACGAGGAACCCGCACCACGTCGCGGTGGTCCACCAAGTAGTGGCCCCAGCGGTCCTCCTTCAAGAGGCCCCAGTGGTGGCCCAGGTGGTCCACCTCGTGGCCCTTCCAGAGGCCCAGGTGGAGGTCCTCCAAGTCGCGGCCCCAGTGGTGGCGGCCCCCCAAGTCGCGGTCCCAGTGGCGGCCCTCCAAGTCGAGGCAAAGGCGGCCCTCCCAAGCGAAAGGGTCCACCTCGGTGATTACAATATAATCCATATTCCAAGGCACATCAAAACGGTCGCCATGGTCATCTCGAATCCACGTGCATGTTGCTGAAGTTTTGAGAGTGCCTTTGTTTCAGAGATGAGCAATGATACCAAAACGTACCAACCTCCATCGATCAACATCGCAATGACTGCAATGGTTAGTCTCTCTACCCATGTGAATTCAGGCTGAACAAACTGACTGAATATAGCAATGAGGAACACTAGAATTTTTGGGTTAAGAAATGCGATCAGGAACCCTTCAGTAAAACCTCTGCGTGGTGAGCGCTTGTGTACGGATTCTTCGTCAGAACCTTTGAACATCATTGCTGCTAGAAAGAGGAGAAACATTCCACCGGTGATTTCCAACAATGTCGCAGCATTACTTGCACTTGCCTTTAATTGGGCAATTCCGGCAATGGCTACAAATGCATAGATTCCAAATCCGATTCCGTGACCAATCCCACACGAAACACCTCGCGATTTACCACCTTCCATCGTATTTCGAAGAAGGACTACCAACGAAGGCCCAGGCGACATCGCGCCCAAAACCAACACCACAAGAATCGGTAAGAGTGCTGAAATCTCCATGTTAGTTTACCGAAGACCTGCGGCCTTGAGGCTTTCCAGCAACACCGCACCAATTTCAGATGGGTCATTGGCGCAACGTATACCGGCAGCCTCCATTGCAGACACTTTCTCAGTTGCAGTTCCCTTTCCACCACTGATGATTGCGCCAGCGTGCCCCATGCGTTTTCCAGGAGGTGCCGTCATTCCAGCGACAAAGCCGACCACAGGTTTGGTCATGTTGTCAGCGACCCATGCTGCGGCTTCTTCCTCAGCATTGCCACCAATTTCGCCGATCATCACGACTGCAGCAGTTTGCTCATCATTTTCGAACGCTGCTAAGCAATCGATAAATCCAGTTCCATTGACGGGGTCACCTCCAATTCCGACGCATGTACTCTGACCTTCATCGATACTCATCGCTTGTGCAACGGCCTCGTAAGTCAGGGTACCTGACTTTGAGACGATCCCAATTCGGCCTTTGGCGTGAATATGTCCTGGCATGATGCCAATTTTTGCGCCACCAGATTCTCCAGGGGTAATGATTCCTGGACAGTTCGGACCAATTAGACGAACATCAGGATACTTCGCAACATGCTCTGCGGCTTTGACCATGTCCAACGTTGGGATCCCTTCGGTGATACAGACGATTACACCATTGCCACGAACTGATGCAAACGCATCCGCTGCCTCGATGATTGCAGCACCAGCAAATCGTGGGGGGACATAGATGACACTCGCATCAGCATCAGTGGCCTCTATGGCTTCAGTCATCGCATCCCAAACTGGAGCTTGTACAGAGCCCAAGTCTACCGTTTGTCCACCCTTTCGTGGGGTGACGCCACCGACGATATTTGTACCATATTCGACCATCTTTGTCGCATGGAACGTGCCCTGATTTCCAGTGATTCCCTGCACCAGGACCTTTGCATCTTCTTCAATCCAAATGGCCATTACTGCTCACCTCCTACAAGTTCAACGATTTTTTTGGCACCCTCGGCGAGGGTTTCCGCTGTGTGAATGTTGAGGCCACTCTCAGAGAGAATTTTCCGACCTTCCTCAAAATTGGTACCGACCAAGCGAACCACAAGTGGGTCCTCCAGTTCCAGCGCTTGAGTTGCAGCAATCACACCTCTCGCAATGATATCGCATCGCATGATGCCGCCAAAGATATTGACAAGGATCCCCTTTACATTCGGATCTTCCATGATGATGCCAAAGGCAGTGGTCACTTGTTCCTCATTGGCTCCACCACCCACATCAAGGAAGTTGGCGGGTTCTCCACCGTAGAGTTTGATGACATCCATGGTTGCCATCGCCAAACCAGCACCATTGACCAAGCAACCGATGTTTCCATCGAGTTTGACGTATGATAAATCGGCAGCCTTTGCCCGAACCTCGGTTGGTTCTTCCTCTGACAAATCACGCAATTCCATGATGTCAGGGTGCCGGAATAATGCATTTTCATCAAATCCAACCTTTGCGTCCAACAAGACGATTTCATCCGCTTCGGTACGGACCATGGGGTTGATTTCAACCATCGAACAATCCTTAGAAACAAACAATTCAAACAAGCCAGTTACATTCTCGACGAATGAATCAACGGCTTTGCCAGTCAAGTCTAGCGAGTTTGCCAATCCTTCTGCATCTGTTTGTTGCAAGCCAGCGACGGGATCAACATAGATTTTGAAAATGGCTTCAGGCGTTTTTTCAGCAACCTCTTCGATATCCACTCCACCCTCTTTTGAGGCCATGATGAGTGGCATTTTTTCTTCACGGTCGACCAATATAGCAAGATAGTATTCGTGGGCAATATTGCAGCCACCTTCGACGTAGAGATTGTTAACCATCTTTCCATCTTCACCTGTTTGTTTGGTGACTAGGATATTGCCGAGGATATTTTCAGCATATTTCTCAACATCTTCCCGACTGAATGCGATTTTCACTCCACCTTCCATGACTTGATTGCCACTCTCTGGATGATACA
>Ga0163179_10002175_pt1 | contig 13738 bp, 17 predicted proteins | sample AtlANTMetagenome_FD_109643 | JGI IMG/M metagenome (GOLD analysis project Ga0163179, IMG submission 109643) | Marine eukaryotic phytoplankton communities from the Atlantic Ocean - Atlantic ANT 2 Metagenome | ecosystem: Environmental > Aquatic > Marine > Oceanic | place: North Atlantic Ocean...
TCTTTTTCTTGTTCATAAAGCTCTTTTTGAAATTCTTGTTGTTTTTCTAGTTTCTCCATTTCAAATTCTTGTTTTTTCTTAATTTGTTCTAGTTCAAAAGCTCTGCCTTCTTTAATTAATCTCTCTTCGTATTCTTTTTTTTGTTGATCATCTAATTTTTGATAAGCTCTAGCTTTATCTGTCACGGCTTCATTATAATCTCTTTTGTCTTGATCTTTTAAATTGTCATAAGCTCTTTGATCATTTAAAAATTTAACTTGATTTTCTTGATCCATATCTTGTAGATTTAATTTAAATCTTTTATCTTCTGATTTTTCTTCTGCTCCTAAAGCAAGTTTAGTTGCTGCCATTCTAAGATCTCTATTGTATTTAGCTTTTGCATCAGCACCTTTTATTAATTGTTGAGTAGCTGGTTGTAATCTGTTTACTGCATCTGCAAAACTAGTAGCCCCTGCCACACTTGGTCCAGCAGTAAGTAAAAAACTTGTTAAAGGATCCATACCGCCATATTCACCGGCCCCTGCTCTAAGTTCTTCTATATATTCAGCTTGAGTTTTTGGCGTACCAACCAATGCATCTATGTCCATATTTTCATATACCATAGGTTTAAATTTACTAACTTCTGGTAATGGATTAGCAAGGTCTATACCTTCTTCAGTAACTCCCATTGCTCCTTTCATTTCTGCAGTTCTACCTGGTAAAAAACCATTAGCGGCTTCTGTTCTATCTACAATACCAGTCATAATACCGACACCGACGTTACCACCTTTTCTAAACATTGGTCTTTTAAAAGTTCTCATATTAAGTTCCTGGTTGATTAAATGCTCTGTAAATACCAGCTAATGTTCCACCAGCTCCTATCGCTGTCATCATAGGATTAGGACTTGGCATGGTTGTAGTTTGCGTTTGACCTGGGTATCCAGCTATCAAACTTGTAACTCCAGAACCATAAGCATTTGCTGCTGTTAATGGTTGTTGTAACTGTTGTTGAGCTAACTGTTGTTGTGCACCTAATTGTGCTTGTCTTTGTGCTTGGTTCTGTGCACCAAGAGTAGACAACGCTCCTACATCTTGACCTAAGAAAGCTTGTTGTTGACTACCTAATCCAGTTGCAGCAGCGCCTAAACCTAATTGCTGTTGAGCTAACTGTTGCTGTTGATTGGCTAAAGCTTGTTGTTGACCAAAAGCTTGACCAGCTGCTTGTTGTGCTTGGCCAAAACCTTGTTGTAATAATTGTGCTTGTAATGCTGCTCGGTTCCTGTCGCTTGTTGCCTGATACTCTGATCTCATAACACCTTCACGTCCTCCACCAAGAACACCTTGTCCTACAGCTTGAGCTGCAATACTTGGAATACCTTTTGCTGCTTGTGTATCAAATTCTGTTAACGTTGCGTTAATAACATCCTGTTGATAAGGAGACATAAATTGTTGGTAAGCTTGTGGACCTACAAATTGACCAGCTAAACCTGCTTGAGTTTCTGCTTGTCCAGCTAATGTCCCTGCTTGAGTTTGAGCAGCACCTGCAGTTGTTAAAAATGGTTGATAAGCACCAATACCTTGAGTTGCTAATTTTTGAGCTTGAGCCTGTAATGGATCTTGACCTGCTGTAAATTGTGGACCAAATACTTTTGAAAGATCAGCTGTTTTATAACCACCTGCTGCAGTAGCTAAATTACCTAAATAAGTTTTACCTGCTGCTTCTATAAATTCTGGGGGTAATATTCTTGTTTCTGTTACGTCTGCCATTATACTACTCTCTTTTCTGCTTGTTTCATTTGATCATATAATCTTTGGGCACCTTTTTCAATGTTGCCATCACCTATTCCTCTAACAGCATCTGCTGTCATTACAAATTCGTTTTTACTTAACATAGCAGGTACATCATCTGCTTTTTCTTTTATACCAACTGGTACAAATCCACCAGTCTCTCTATAGTCTCGTTCTATAGTACCAGCTTTATTTCTTCTCATTTGACCCATAGGCATACTTTGTAAACCACCAAAGGCTACTTTGTTTCTTTTTAAAGGTAAAATAAAAGGCATATTTTTTCTATCAAATTTTTTATCTGGATTATATTTATGTGGTTCTCCTTTTCTTGGAAATTCAGGTCTTATAGGATTACCGTCTTTATCATATCTAATTTTATGAGGACCTTTTATTACAGGTAAATCCTCTATTGATAGAGACTCTAATCCTTTTTTAGGATTACCAGATTCTAAACCAACTCTACCACCTATAGCATACTCAGATATATTAAGATTAACTTCTTCTTCTACTTGATCATCGCTAAAATCAGGATTTGTTTTACTAATGTAATCTCTTAAATACATTTTTATTTTTTCTGGATCTCTTTTAGTTGCTTCTATTTCGTCTGCACCCATACCTGTAGCAGCTAAGATACTAGTTAATGCCCCTGCGGTAAATTTACCACCAGTGGTTCCAAGAAAATTTTTTACTGTACCAAAAAGACCTGGACTTGTAGTAGCAGCGCCTTTCATTGCTGCTGTAGCACCAGGTAAAAATTTTGTAGCTCCACCAAATAATGTTTGACCAACTCCAGTTCTAGCTAAACCAGAAAAGGGTCCAATACCAGCTAAACCTAATCCACCAGCTAATAAAAGTCCTTTACCAATAGGTGATTTAATAACTTTTTTAACTGTCTTACCTATTGATTTAACTAAACTTCCTAGTCCGTATAATTGTCTGGGTTCTTGCATTCTTGATATTGCCATAATTTAAATATACTTATATTGTTGAGCAGGCATAGATATCCTGAAAATACTACACTTTATTTGATTTTTGTATCTTCGTCAAGTGGTTTGGCATGCTTTGCAGGTCGAGTACCCTGATATAAATCGTCAAAGAAACGACCACGATATAAGAACTCTCCGACGTGAGTAATAGTATCCATTACATATACATGTACTTTACCACCCATATCTGTCCATTTTTGACAGAAACCAAAGTCTTCTCCAAAATATCTTTTAGTTTTAAGATCATGCCAAGTATCAAACAAGTTATAAAAGTTATCTTTCTTTTCTTCTTTACCATTAATATAGGTAGGTTGATATATCTCTAATTCAGGATAATTTTTAATCATGTCTTCAATAACATGTCTTTTAATTAACATACATCCAGTAGGCGCATGAGTTACTTCTATAATACCTTTATCAGCTATAATGTTATATTGATCTTCTACTTTAATTGGATAAGTAAAACCTGCTCTTGACATATCTTCTGCAGAAGTAATAGCATCTTCTTTATTATTAACTCTTCTCCATACTTTATCCCAATCCATCATCTTCATTGGATAAGGACATGCAATAACATCTTTGTCAGCTTTTAACATCTTTTCAATAGTAGAAAAATTAAAATCAATATCAGAGTCTATAAATAATAAATGTGTGTATTTATCTTTATGATTTAACATTTCAGCTACACTTAAATTTCTACCTTGTGTAACTAAAGAAGACTTTAGTAAAGTAAAACTAACTAATATATTTCTTTGTAAACATTCTTGTTGAAATTTTAAAACAGCTTGACAGTAATGCATAGATACATCGCTATGACAAGGGGTACAAACCATTATTTTATGTGGAGATCTTCCTCCCTCACCACCTACATTTATTTCAATCACATTACTATCTCCTTCAACTTTATTAGTTTTTACCGTTTGATAGGTATCATTACTAGCCTCTGTTTTCTTATTTTCGTCAAACCAGATAGGTGTATTACTTAGTCTTGGCATTAATTGCTCCTGTTAAAAATCTTGTCCATGAGGTGCCTATTTTATTCCAATTGTAATAGGCATTAACATAATCAGACTGAGTTTCTAAATGTTGATATATAGTTTTTTCATGTAATATATTTGCTGAAGCTTCTATTGCAGAGGCAAATTTCATTGAAAGCCTTCTTAAATCATTATCAAAAGGTATGTACATAGGAAACTCAGCACCTGTTTCAAACAAAGCACCAAGATTAGTTGTAACACAATACAATCCTCCAGCCATACATTCTAATAAAGATATACAAGATGTTTCTTCAAAGATACTTGGGTATGCATACATATTGTATTTATGCATATTACTTTTTATAAAACTATTTGGTTTATACCCTATGTAATTTACATTAGGTAGTTGTCTTGCTTGTTCATATAGTTCTGTATATTCATGATCATTCTGATCAAAGAATTGTTTTCCATAAACTTCACAAGATGAATATACATCTAAAGTAATTAATGGGTTCTTAACTAATTGCATTGCACCTAGTAAAACAGATAGTCCTCTCCATGGAGTGTTTTGATGAATTATTCTAATAGGGTCACCTTTTTTATAAGGCTTTGCTTTTTGTATTTTATCTACGCCATTTTTAATTACCAAACATTTTTCTGCAGGTAAACCAAACATCATTCTAAATTTTTCAAAGGTCCAATGAGAATTAAACACATACCAATCATACTTGTGATGATTAGATTTATCTTGAAACCAAGGAGCTAAATTAGGTTGATCGTATGAATTTTTTTGCCAAAGTATATTTATTTTATTTGGATGTAACGGAATTTTTTCTGGCACAGAAGTTGTAATCTGCACTTGATCTAATAATTTTTTATCAACGTATTCTTCTAAATAGTTGAATTGTAATTCTGTTCCACCCTTAGGGTTTTGGTTTCTTATTATCATTGTTCATTACTTTCTGGAACACATCTAAACCTTTAGGTGATACATGCACTGTAACATCAGTTACAATATCTGATCCTTCCATTTTTTCTTTAGAAGTTTCACCTGTCTTTGTATTTCTATAAGTTGTTACAGTCGTACAATCGATCTTATGTATGTTATCCGTTTTCATTCTCTCTGTTTATAAGCGCATAACTAACTACTACTTCAAGTTTATTAGCTGTTTCCGCTTGAGCTTTTATAGCATCTCCTGCTTCTAAATTCAACCCCTGTTCTGTGGCATTGATTGTACTTGTAGCAGGTATGTCCTTTCTAAAAAATTCTACATCTGTACTAGCAGATGAATCTCTTAAATCACAATTAACCAACACAGCCCCTGTACTGTTATTAGATACATATACAGATTTTATAATAGCAACAGCTGACGTTGATATAGTCAAAACAGTTGTCATAGCTGTCCCGTCTAGTATCTTAGATGCATTTTTATATTGTATACTCATGATAAAAAATAATTAAAAGTATCTAGTTCGTTTTTTAAATCTTGTTGAAAAGAAAAATTAAGTTGTTGTTTCATGGTATTTAAAGATTCCATAATCTGTCTTTGATTATCCACATCATACTCTTCTTTTGGTTCAGGTATATAATTAGTTATCTTTGCCATTATTCTGTATCACCTGGACTAAATGGATCGTTGTAGTTTCCTGTTGATGCATCATAACCACCACCATAACTTTGAGCTCCTGGATTATCTGCATATCTTCGATTAGCATCGTCTCTTGTACGATCATCTCTTCGTGTTTGTCTGTCTTGTTTTTCCTGTTGTTTTTTTTCTACTCTTTGATTATAAACTACATCTTCTTGTCTTAATCTTTCATTTAATAATTTTTGGGATTTATTAAATAAATCTAATTGATTAATTAAAGTAGTTGGTTTACCAGTAGCTGGATTTATTGGTATATCACCTGTATATTCTCCAGCAACAGCTGCTTCTATTTCTTCATCAGTCATTCCATATTTTTCTTTTAAAGTGTTGCTGACCACGCCTCTTCTTTTATCATAAGATTCATCTAACCCATAAGTTGGTTCATCACCATATCTACCACCTGTTAGTGTATATAAACCACCACCTGACACAGGATTGTACCCTGCCATAATTCCTTGGGGTGTATTGTAATTATTTGATACAATTTTACCTGTATTGTCTAACATAAAACCACCGCCTAATAATTCATTTTGAAAAATACCGGATCTATTAACAGGAAGTCGATCTTTTAAAAAATTAAATCCTTTACCTACTAACTGAGCAGGTAAACTTTTTGAAACATATTGATCAAATAAACCTGGAATTCCTTTTCTAGGTTCTTCAATATATCCATAATCAGGGGTTCCAAAATTATCCATTGGATCAAATGGAAAAGGATTTATATAATCTCTCTGTGTTCTTGTCATATTTGGATCAGGGTTGTAAACACTAAATCCTTCGTTGCCGCCTAATTTTACTACTTTTTCTTCTTCAGGTACTACAGGCATCGTAGTTATTGGGCCAATGGTAGGCGGAGTAGGTTGAAAAATAGGTGAGATGTTAGGCATACCTTGGTTCAAATATGCTTGAGCTAAATCAAATAAAGTGTTTGCCATTATCGTCTTCCGTCTGGTTGTGCATCTAATCTAAGTGTGCCATATCTCCATGACTCACCTACTGCTGTGTTGGCTATCTGTACAGAAACTAATCTGCCTCTAGCTCTTGTGTCTACCTTATCAGTCGTAGAAGTTATTGTAAAGGGGCCAAGAGGTGAGCTAACAGCTACATCATCAGGATAACTACTTACAAATAAAGTTACTTGAGCATTACCTGTTTGATATTTAAAATCAGGTATAAATCTTTTGACTGACATAAAGAATTCTCCATCACCTCTGTAATCTGCAACTCCTGTTGCCTGACCCAAGGCGCTTCGTCTAGAGGTAATATCCCAATCTCCGGACCTAATAAAAGCATCTATAGAAGTGGTTCCTGTACTATTAACTTGATCAGTCCCTACTTCATGAGCATAGTAAATACTAGCTCCATATAAATTTGTAATACCTAATATTTCTGGAAATACAGGTGTAGCTGTACTAGTATATTCTGTTGCATAAGGAGCATTAAATACTCCTTGGTCTTGATAGGTAGTTCTAGCTAATGATGAAGTAGTCCAAACATTTTCTGAATAATTATAAGTTACACATCTATCAACTTGATCTGATCCTGATTTTGGATAAAACCAATTTATTTCTGTATATAAAGAATTAGATGAAGAATAAATGACATCTCTTGAATTTAAATTAATACCTAAATTATCTCCGTCTGTACTAAACACAAAGTCTTCAACGAGTGATGGTAATGATTTAACTGTACCATCATAAACAAAAAAACCACCCTCTGCTGACATCCACCATACAGCACCGTTTGCATAAGACATAGCATGCTGGCCAATACATCCACAGTTAGTACCAACTTGTCTAACAGAAAAAGTAAACGGTGGACCAACAAATTGAATTACATAAGCTGCAAGATCAGTTGCTACAAAAATATAATCTTTACCTTGTATAGCTGCTCTAATCTCATTACCGGTATCTAGTCTAAAAGTCCCTGCAGTGTTCGTTGCTGTTGGTGCATATGTATTTAAATCTTCTTGATTAGAAAATCTTACAAACATAGGGTCTTGTGTTGCAGTATTACCTATAGTTGTTTCCGTACCCATGTGAAATAAGTGTCTATCTCTATCTGATACAATAGAAATTCTTGTAGCTGTTGGATTGTTTGTTGTGTTAAAATTAGTTGTTGATTGTGAAGCTCTGTTACCTCTAGGTGTTCCAGCTCCAGCGTCCCAAGTAAAAGTTTTACCATTAAATATTGTTGCAACAAGAACTTCACCAAAGTTATCAAGGCTCCAATTTCCTGCATCCAGAATTACATTGCTTACTGTTCGTTCTGTTCCCCAAGTAGAATTTCCCCATAAGTAAGTTCCCCAACCATAACCTGCAGTTTGAAAAGTAGGACCTACTTCAACATAAGGATTAACAGTTGCAGCACCAGCTGCAGTCATACCTGAGCCTCCTTCATTTCTAGAAGCTAGTATAGTGAGCTTGTCTACGTCTGGAGTTGTTTGTATCTCATAAACTTTTTCTAATTCTGCTGCTGTGTAATCTGAAGCACCTGTTACTGTTACACCAGATAATGTTATATACCTTCCTTTAGCTAAACCGTGAGACCCTTTATTTATAGTTACAGTATTTGAACCATTAACAGTTGTTATAGTGCATCCTGTAATAGCTGTATCTAAAGGTGTAATATCAAAAAAATCATTACCATAATATAAAAACAAACCTTGTGATGTTCCAATAGCTGAATATTTTTCTCCAGCAAAAGAAGTAAAGGAATGTTGTTTTCTAGCCGCTCCTGGTAAAGTTAGTGACCCAGCAGTTAATTGATTCCAACCACCTATCTTCTCAGGTAGTCCATATCTAAATCTTACAAAATCACCATCTGTCCATTGTCCTTCGGCTCCAGATTCTGTGTCTTGTTTGTTAAAACCAGGCTTGAAATTTAATTTTTGTAGCATATAGTACGTTATATAACAGTTTTATAGAGAATGAAAGTAGCATAATTATGGACCATTTAGAAGCAATTGTTGAGCTAAAAAATATAATAAGTCCTTATTTCTGTCAAAAAATAATTTCCCTTGCTGATAAAAAATCAAATAAAAATCTTAAAATTGGTGCAGGGGATACAGATACAAAAATAAGAAATGTACAAGGATATTCTTTAAACTTACAGACTCCCACCAATTTATTTTATTGGAACTATGTAAAAATAGAAATACAAAGGTTGTTTATTCACTATAGAATTAAGTTTCCTAGAATGGAAACTAATAAGATAAATCAAATAGACTTATTAAAATATAGTAAAGGTGGTAAATACGAAATACATACAGATAGTTATTCTACTAGTCCTAGATCTCTTAGTGTTATTATGAATTTAAATAATACATACAAGGGAGGTGATTTAATTTTTTCAGATCAGAAAAATAATGAAATTAAAAGATTAAAATTAGGTAAAGGATCTATTGTATTTTTTCCAAGTAATTTTATGTATCCACATATGATAGAGCCTATTACGAAAGGAACAAGGTATAGTATAGTTGCATGGCTGCAGTAAATTATAAATTAATTAAAAATTTTTTTAATGTAGATGAGCTAAAAGTTTATCAAAAATATTGTTATAATAAATTAGATCAAAATAAAGATTACACATGTGATGAACAATGTTTTTCACCCGCTTGGTATCATGATCCTTTAATGACTTCTTTATTAGATATAAAACTTCCTATTGTAGAAAAAGAATCTAAATTAAAATTGTTTCCTACTTATGCGTATTGGAGATATTATATTTTTGGTGGAGTATTAAAAAAACATACAGATAGACCAGCATGTGAGGTATCTGTTACTGCCTGTATAAAAAAATATGATAACTGGCCAATTATTGTTGAAGGCACATCTTTTGAATTAGAAGAAGGAGATGCTATATTATATGCTGGTTGTGATCAAGAACATTGGCGTCCAGGTATTTATAAAGGTGAAGGGATGGCTCAAGTATTCTTTCATTACGTAAATAAAAATGGTATTAACACACATCATGCTTATGATAAAATAAATAAAGAAGATATTATATGAAAGAAAAAACAGTTAGCATAAACAATTTTATAGGTACGTATGATAATTACATTACTGATGAAATGTGTCAGAACGCTATTAAATTATATGAAGATCAAAATAAATTTAATAAGACAGTAAATAGACTTCATTTTGAACAAGCACCTATACTACAAAAACAAGACCAACAATACTTTGCAGCACCAGAAAATATAGATGTATGGTGGGAAGTATTAAAACCTATGATGGTCAATTTTGATTTAGCTTGGAAACATTATGAAAAAAATGTAGGAGCTGCAGATTCTTACGGAACACCTGATTTTAAATACACTACTTTAAAAATACAAAAAACTTTACCCACTGAAGGATATCATATTTGGCATATTGAACATAATAAAGGCTTTGATAATGAACCAAGAGCTTTTGTATTCTCCATATATTTAAATGATGTAGAAGAAGGTGGAGAAACAGAATTCTTACATTTCTCTAAAAGAGTAAAACCAAAAACAGGTAGAATAGTTATTTGGCCTGCAGCTTTTCCTTATGTGCACAGAGGTAATCCACCATTATCAGGTGAAAAATACATATTAACATCTTGGATGATGTTAAGATGATTAGTCTATTAGATAAAAAAGATAAATTAAATGAAGACCGAAATAGTATAAACGTCAGCTACACCCGACATGTTAATATTATATTTGGTAATTATCCTTATCCAGATATTATACATAATTTTACAATGTTAATTAAATCTAATTTAGATCCTAATATGAAGAACTACACTAATGTAAAAGGAGGAATGACCGATTGGAACTACTTTTTAGATAACCCTGATTTTACTAATTTCATAACTTATTTAGTAAATAAATATCAAAAAACACACCCGGATATATTTAAATACTTTTTACAAAGAAAATTTGTTGAAAATGCTTGGGGTAATGAAATAAAAAAAGGAGACAGTTTGAACTATCATAGCCACTCTTGTACACATGGTATATTGTATTTAACAAAAGGATGCGATTTGATATTACCGGAATTAAATTTAAAAATATCTCCAGAACCAGGGGATTATTATATATTTCCTTCAGAAATACTACATGGTTTTGATACTTATGAAGAAGACTATAATAGATATAGTTTAATATTTAATATTAGAGGTAAAGATCATTTTAATTTTAAAAAAAAATTAAGAGCTATAAGAAGTAGGTCTCTCACCTAATCTAGAAATTTTTTCAGCTTCCGTTTCAGTGTTAGTTACGTTGCCTTGATTATCGTAAGTATTTCCATCATCATTATCCCAATCACTTTGTAATTTAGATAAATGAGCTGTATCCCATTTATTAGAAAACTGACTAATATCTCCGATGTTTGCATCTGCAAATGTAGAATGAGGTGTTTCATCTCTATATTCTACTTCATCAGAAGAGTTAGAAGTACCATATTGAATAGCCCAGATATTAGAAAATTTAGAATCACTCCAAAAAGAATCATCAGAAATAACATAAGAAGTACCTGCTGCATCACCAGATTGTTTGATAATTATTTTATCTTCGAATACTGCTGTCCATTGTGAGTTAGTTGCCATAATTTCTCCTAAGTTTTTATAATATAAATAATTGTTAAATAAGGTTGTAATATTGATGGGTTCACAGTGGATCCAGAAAAGTTACTTGTTCCACTTCCAGAAAAGTTAGCACTCATGTTGTGAGAGTGTCCACTACCTGAACCAGTATTAGAACTACCTTTGTTAGTAGTTGATCCTGAAACAAAAGCGTACAAACCTTGAGAACCTCCACTTTGACCTACATTAAAAGGTGTGTTGTGACTGTGAGAAGCAAGTTGTGGTGTTGATAAAGTTGCGTTAGCTGTAGAGCCTCCAACGTTTCCAGTTATATTTGTAGTCACGTTCCCTGCAGGTGCAACTGGAGTAGTGTTGGCTCCACCAGTTGAAGCTAAAGCTTTGTTGTTAGATTTTCCGACTGCAACGTTATCTTGTAAGTCTGGTACAAGAAAAGTTGAGGAACCATCTCCAGCTCCGTAAGTTGTACCTACGATTGCAAATAATGCAGAGTAAGTTGATCTTGAAACTGCTTGACCATTACACTCTAAGAAACCTGTCGGCACTGAAGCAGAAGACCACGGCACAATAGTTGCTGTAGGAATTCCTTCGATACCTGTAAGGTTTGCCCCTGAAAAATCGTATTTTGTTGCTTCGTAATTTGACATATTATTTCTCCGTGTAAGTCCATCCTGTTGTAGCATCTCCAGAAAAAACTAATGAAAAAGCTGCACCTTGAGTATTAACCACAAGATCAGATGCTGCATTAGCTATATTAGAAGAATTTCTACCAACAGTCAATGCGTTAGTATTGAAATCATAACCTTGATCTACAAAATGTACTTCATCTCCTGTAGCAGGTGATGCTGGAAGCGTCACTGTGACTGCTCCACCATTTGTATTTACTAAAAGTTTAGCACCAGCTTGAACTGTTTCTGCTGCTGATACTGCTCTCCAGTTTCTTTGTTCAGATAATTTTACAACATTTGTTCCATCAGAATATAATGTGTAATTATTGCCTTCGCATAATAATACACCTGTTCCTGAAGCTGTTTTAAAAGTTAAAGTATTTCCAGCATGATTACATGCATCTTCAACTAAATAAGTTTTTTCAAGTGAGTTTGGAATACTAACTGTTAAGTTAGAAGCTAAGGTACCTGTTAATTTTATAACTTCATTTTTACCATTTGATAAAGCACCATTAGTAAAAGTTAAAGATCTAGCAGCGTTAGTAATATTAAAAGTAGTAAAACCACCAATCGCTTGTTCTAGAATTAAAAGGTTAGTATTTGTAATTTGTCCCCAAGTTCCTGAGTTTTCCCCAGTTGCTTGTACTGTAAGTTTTAAATTTGCTGATGTTGAATTCGCCATATTAAATTCCTTATATCGTTTATTTTATTAAAATAAAGAGAAAGTGTCAACTCTTTATGCAACGACTTCCCTCCATCCAGGAGGATCTATTGGAGCAGAACCTGTGTTTACTTCGTTCCAGATAAGACCATTAGCACTATTTATGTTCATAGTCAATCCAAAACCATTAAAAGTTGCAGTAACATCTGTAAATGCAGACACTGAAGCAACCCTTGCTAATAGAGGGTTTCCAGTAACATTTACTTGTTGATTTAAATCTACTGTAACACTTCCTAATCCAGCTGTTAATGGGAAACCTGTTACACTAGGAGCAACATCTCCTTGAAATCCTAAAGTACCCAAAGCACCTATCATGAAATTTCCAGTTACTGCTGCGTCAGGTGCAGGGTCAACAACACCTAAAGTTAATTGTGCTACGTTTAAAGTATTTGCAACAATAGTTGCATCACCAGTAATTTCTGTTGGAGTTCCTAAAGCTGCGGTCATTGCAATTCCAGAAACATCTGCTTGCACAGAACTTCCAGCATCACCCCAGTCGTTTATTGACCAACCAAGTCTACCCCAACCTTCATTATTAAATGCTTCTACTGTACCAAGACTTGCAACAACTGCATCACCTGTAGCCATTGCATCAGGACCAGCATCAACTATTCCTAAATTATTTGTAAGTGCAAAACCTGTTACTGGAACTTCAGCTATACCAACAGCTGTTGCAGTTCCAAGAGCTCCTGTTAATAATTGATTGTTATTTGTAGATGGACCTGTATTAGCGTCAGCTGTTGTAGTAACAGTTCCTAAATTAAATGTTGCTGAAATTCCTGTAGGAATAGTTGTGCCAGCAATGCCCCAACCTTGAAGACCCCATTCTTGTCTACCCCAACCTACATTAACTTCTGTTGAGCTTGACTCGTCTCCTAAAGATGCAGTAAGGGCAATACCCGTGACTGTAAAACTCGGGTCTGCTAAATCATTCCATTGGTTTTGACCCCAAGTGCCAGCGCCCCAAGTTCCTGATCCACTCATAGGAGTTTACCTCCTACGATTAACCAGAGATCCTAAGAATCGCTGCTGTTGATGTTGGTGCTGGAAACTGAACTGTAAACGTACCTGAAGTAGCTGTTTTATCTGCTCCAAAATCTAAAACACAAACTGCAGAGTTAGTAGTTGCAGATGATGTGTTGTAAATTAAAGCTCCTCTTGCTGTCAACGTAACGTTTTGAAACGACAGGTCAGCAAAATCTGCTCTTGCAACACCTGCTGTTAAAGAAGTAGGATTGTTTACAAGTGCTCCACCACCAGATGAGTAGTTTGATGAAGTAACTTCATTCCCTGTTGTGAATGAAGTTGTTGCTGAGTTAAGAGTAGCTGAAGAAGTATAAAGAGCTAACTTATATTTATCACCACTTGAGTTTGAAAAATTAGAATCACCCTCTAGTAATAA
>Ga0163179_10002176_pt1 | contig 13736 bp, 18 predicted proteins | sample AtlANTMetagenome_FD_109643 | JGI IMG/M metagenome (GOLD analysis project Ga0163179, IMG submission 109643) | Marine eukaryotic phytoplankton communities from the Atlantic Ocean - Atlantic ANT 2 Metagenome | ecosystem: Environmental > Aquatic > Marine > Oceanic | place: North Atlantic Ocean...
ACGACTCAATAACTGTTGGGAATTTAATCGTTCCATATTCACCTAACCCTTGACCTTTCTGAGGATATAAACCTTTTGCTTTTACGCCTTGGCCCTTCGAAAGTGAACCCAGGCGGAAGCCTCGATCTAGCCTTGAACCCAAGCCCTTAGCCATAGGTGAAGCTACCCGAAACGACTGGAATAGTAGTTACCAGACCTGCCACTCCCACTTGTCAGGGCTCCAGGAGCTCGAGAAGGAGCTGATCCGGCCTTGCGCAATACTTCGACGACAGGGCCCTTCTTCGCCAGGACACTATCTTCTGCCTTTATATTGGTCTGCACATTGACTCCGTCGTCTTTTTCGCTCTCTCTCAGCTTCGAGCCTGCTCCACTGAGCACACCACTAGACGGCCCTTGCTGCTGCCCGGCAACCGTTGTACCAGCCCTAATCCGCGACAGCTGGTTGTCTACAGCCTCTTCTCTATACGCATCGGCCTCAGATCTTGCTTGCTCGTAATCTGCTTGGGACTGATTCCATTTACCTTCCCAGTCTGCAACGCTGGATGACAATTCAGCTTGCTTAGCCATTGCTCCCTCATATTTATTAGTTAGGTCACTGAATCGACTGTTGTAATCGGATAGCTGCTGCTTATAACTATTTAGTTGACTCTCATAGCCTGAACTCTGAGCTTGAGCTTGTCTAGCCGCCTGACTACTAGCGTTAATAGTTCCAATCGTATCCCTCAGTCTCCATCCAACTGACAAGCCTGAATGTGGCGCTGCAGCAGCAATATCCTGTGGTGAATATCCAGCGTCAAGAGCAGCTCTGTAGGAAGCCATCCCGGAGCCACCGTGAGGGCCCTTGAATTGAGTAAACCAATTAGCCATTTAACCGAACCTATCTGAGTAATACCCGGACCAATTACCACTGGCCAGTGGATTAGTCCAACCGCCAGAGTGAGGCTTGCGATCAGGGTCGCTATTAATAATTTTAACCACCGGCTCACTGTCATCCGCGATAACACTATGTGCCATCTGCCGCTGAACATATGCAGCGCCGATTCCTGTGCGTGACATTAAGCGAATCTTGATGCGTAGTAAGAACCTGTTGCCCCCGCTGGAGCGGAAGGTCCCTGAGACTGGACAGGTGCATTAGTTCTTCGGACTGCGGCAATCCGTTCGACAACTGGTCCTTTGCGAGCGAGAACGCTATCTGTCGGAGAAATTTCTTCCTTTACCTCGACAATCGTATTTTTCTTTGGACCACCAGTTCTATATATAGATTTACCGGAAGCGAGATCCAAAGGACCTCTAGCACCGACAGTTCCGCCCGCAGTGCTGCCCCCTCTTAGCCCTGCTAATTGTCTGCTAACAGCTTCTTCTTTGTAAGCGTCCGCCTGTGCTTTAGCAGCCTCATAGGCCTGACTCTTTTCGTTAAACTTTCCAGTCCAATCAGCTACTGAAGCTTCTAATTTTCCAACCTGTCCTTGAGACGCAGTGTATTTATCAGTGATACTTGATATCCGATTTGAGTAATCACTCAGCTGATTTTGATAACTACTCAGCTGATTTTGGTAATTCTGCGCCTGAGCGGCCAGGGCTTGCGCGTTACCTCTTGACGCTGCACCGGCTCCATATGCCATGTCCAGCGCTTTTCTGCCAATCCGAATCTGTCCCGAATTGACGAAATTACTGATATCGCTACCTGTATAACCAGCCCTAATAGCATCATCAAACGAACGCCGACCCCAACCAGGCTGGCCATCATCCCATGTACGTTGATAACTAAGCAAGCTCACTAGAAAAATCCTCCCTGAGCGAATACATGAACCCGTGTATCGGTATTGGGACTAGATAGAGCTACATCAAGTCCAACGTATAAAAGTCCCCCAGAAGGGATGTATAGTCCGGTATTCTTTTTATCGGTTTCGGTAGCACTTGTTGTTCCGCCAAGGTTAGGTACTGGAACACAAAGCGGTGGTAATGGGATATTTGTTCTCTCACCCTTTGCGGTGGAACCAATCGTTGCGCTAGCTACTACTACCGTATTGATATCAGAAATACTGTCCTTAGTTGCTGCAACGCTAAGGAACGCAAGGACTGTCGAAGCAGTCGTAGAAGCCTCATTCGCAATGATTGAAAGACTGTCAACAATAGCTCCGTCATTAGCGGAGCAATCGATAATTAACGTACACCCTGCGCCTGTTGGAGTATTCAGGTCAGTCGAATCCGTTATCGCAGCCTGACTCCCAATCGAAGCATATGAATGCATTGGCCTGTCGACCAATAGCGGCATCTTATTTGAACTACTCGTCGCCAAAATTACACTCCATCTTTGTCAAGTTTAGCTCGCCTTAACTCACGTATGTAAACGCCTATGTAAGAAGATGCTTGGACATTATCTCTTTATAAGTATCTTGAATCATGCGATGTATTTCTATCTCACCCACCCCTTATCCATAGCCCCCCTTTCCTGCCATGGGCCGCCGCCTGATTCCCACTGTTGAACTCTGCGACCTACGTTGCGACCCTGCTTCCTGGCTTCGCCAATGGCATTGCGAATGTGGTCATCGCTGTAACCACTTCTCCTCATTGCCCTGAAATCTGCTCCTCCAAAACCCGCCTGGCCGTGCGCATCGAAGTTCCAACTCCGTCCATCACCTGCAGGTTTTCTGCGAGGGGGCGGACGATGAGGAGGCGAGCCAGCTGGTCGGGCTGGTTCTCTAGATGGAGCTGGTCGCTTGTCACCATATGTCGGCCCTCCATCTCCTGGCCATCTCTCACCCCAAGCTTGAGGCCGAGCGTCAGGCAACCCCTTTGGCTGCCTAGGGATAGATGAAGCTTCTTGTTCTGCTCTAGGGCCGACATTAAGTCCGCGCTCCCGAGCTTCGTCATAGGCAGTTCGAATTTGATGAGGGCTGAAATCACGCCTCTTCATTTCATCTATATCCTTACCCCCAAAACCGCTTCCTCCATAAGCGCCGTAATCCCAATTCAATCCTTTCGGCTTTGAATTCCCAGGACTATACGAATCAAAACTATTTCTCCAATATTGAAGAAGCCTTTCAGCTTCAGCACGCGGAGTACCAGGAGCTATCTTCATAATTTAACGACCTACTACTCTTTGGTTTGGATCTCTAAGTCCCTGAGCGATTGCATTTTCCCATGATCCTCTTTGTGTTTCATGGCCAATTGCACCGACAGGCATGCCACCGCCCAGGCTGAACTGATTCTTCTTCTCCTCTTTATCACTCTTCTTCGGAACATCTCGTTGAGGCCCAGACCCCAGTGGACTGATTCCTGTGTTCATTCCTTTAGCAGGCGTCCCCCATCCGACATTTGGCTGCTGATCAAACCCTTTCGCCGGAGCAAAGATATTTTTCCTGTCACCCCATTGATCAGGCTTAACAATGAACGGTTGCTCAGGTTTGAAGATGTTCTCACCATCTCCATAGGGATTAGTCCTGAAGACATACTCACCATTGCTAGGGATGAATGATCCGTAATTCAGTGGATTGTTGGGCACTCCACCTTTTGCGCCAGTAAAAAAGGTATTGATCGACTGATCGGCTGCCGTATCCCTGTACCACTCATTAATCCGAGGTTTCCGTATAGGACCCTGGCGATGCTTAAAGGGATCTTGCCCTTGTTCTCTACTCATGATCTTGACATCCCTCTATTAGCTAGTGCCATTAATTGTTGGAACTGATCTCTCCTTTGCCGTGTAAATTCACTAGCAGGATTAATCTCATAAACAGTAGGTCCGGGTGCACCGGCAGCCACATTTCCTGGATCGTCTGGCTGCCTGAGTGGATCTGGCCTACCTCCAATCTGTGGCTGCATATTGCCGCCGCCCGTAGTCCCAGTAAATGCAGCTTGAGTTAAAGCGCCTTCTTTTAATGGTGCCGTGGCTTCCATTCGATTCTCCTCTGCAGAGACAGGAGGGCGGGCAACACTTAAATCAGCGCTGGGCTTTTGTGCCTCTACTCGTTGCATGTACTGCGCCTGCATTAAGGCGGCTAACTGTTGATGTTCATTCATCGCTGAAAATTCACCAAAGAGTCCGGGATACGATCTAAAAACTGTTGCTTAAGCTCATTATATTTAGCCTCCCCAGCCTTAGTTCCCTGAGTCTCCCCCCACTGCTGGATCACAGGACCTACGAATGGTGCCTCTCCAAGTGGCATATTCTTCGCCTTCTCAAGACCAATACGTCCACCGAGTTGACCGGCCAAACCTTCCAGCGTTTGATCAACTTGCTCTAAGCCACCTGTAAGGGGACCCATCCTGTCGCGAAGGAAAGTCTCCGCAAGCTGTTGATTTGAAGGAGGCTGTGGATCCCCAGGTCCTGGCCAAAGAGGCTCATCCCTTGATGGAGGCTGTGGACTAAATACTGTCTCTAGTCCTTCTGGAGAAAGGATCTTGGTCATGTCTTCGACAGTCCGACCAGCGTCCTCAGCAAGAGCAGCTATGTCAGGGTTGACGTTTGGGTTGGGCTGAAGCAGGCCAGCTTCTGCCTTCCTTGCTCGATCAGCAAGGAACTGATCTTTCAAACTTGGATTCGCAGCTAACCATGCCTGAATATCAGCACGATCCTCATATCCCTCCATATCAGAAGTGACACGAACAGATCCATCATCTCGCTGATCATTAGCTCTTTGAGCCAAGTAGATAGCATCTTGGTCCGCTTTCATCTGCGACCAATTAGGAGCATGCTGCTGTGCCATCTCAACGTATGCAGCATCACGAGCGTGACTGCCGGGGGTAATTTGAGCGACATTGCCAGCGGCAGGATCTACCGAGACTGGTGCTGGGTTGAGTCCATCCTTCCACTTGTAAAGCGGATCCATACCCTGCCTAACTCTTAGCTGATCAATAGCTCGTCGCTGCCCGTAAAGTTCACCTTTATTAGCCTCTTGTGCCGAAGCAATCTCAGCAAGTCTGGGATCCATGCCTCCACCTTGGCCAAAGACACCTCTTACGGCCTTGACAACTTGCGCCGAGTCGTATGCATTAGCAAGACCAGCTTGTTGGGTAGTTAATGCATCTTCCGCTTGTTGCGCCTGCTTAAGAGCTAAGAGACTCTTCGCCTGAGCTAATGCATCGTTGTAGCCAGATGTTTCGCCTCTATCCGGGTAGAACACATCATTGTCACCTACATATCCTGGAACACCGTTCCTAGTTGTCTGGTAACCCATTAAATCATCTCCAATGTGTATGCAGCCATCAAACTATCTCCAATTCATGGCGCCTTGTGCTTGCAAGATTCGAGTCCCGACGGCGGTGTCAGCTGGGCCCGGCACCGCCATAATGAACTCGCTACCTGTCCGATCGAAAGCGTAACGACGAACGTCTTCTCGTCTGTAATTGGCCACATAAAGTGTCTCCGCAAGACGATCAACTTCTCGCAGATAGATCTCCCTATAGTCCTTATCAGCCTTTAGCGGGTCTGACTGGAATATAGACCTGTTCGAGTCGCCAACGATACGCTCAACCCTAGATGGCTGCGGCTGAGTCTCGCTTAAAAAGACTTGAGATAGTCTCCAGGTCTTATCACACCTAGATAGGTGATTAATTATCTGATCGTAATAATAACTATCAGGAACGCGAGCCATCGCCTCCTCTAGGCGAGCAATGTCACCTGCAGGAAGATTCGCCCCAGTGTTATACCCGAGATGGAACCTGCAACGGCTCTTGTCATAGGCGTTGAGTTCCAAAAATAATCAACGTAAGCTACACGTTATTCTAAGTTCTTAATTAATAAAGATGAGATCTTCTGCAATCACTTCGTCCCAGTCAACACGACCAATCTTCCGAAGCTGATCTAGATTCTTAAATTTCTCACCTGGCAACGATGTTCTCAGCTCAATAATCTTCTTAGCGGTGGCGTAGCCGATACCCTTCACCTGTTTAGCGATACCCTCCGCAGTCGCAACATTCAGATTTAATCTCGTATCTGCTGGGATAGCATTCTCTGGCAATTTATCTTCGTCCTTCTCACTCTCAGCACTCTGGGACTCGAGTATTTCGCCAGTTCGCCCTTTACCAGGCTCGTAGGAGACTAAGTCTGCTAAAGCGACATAGCTCACATGACCGCTGCCATTCTTAACCATGGCCCAGTCCTTGTCGTGATGGCCAATGAAGTCAACAATCTGGCCGTTCTTTGTGTTCTGGTATAACGCCATAAATTGAAAAAGAAAAGGCGCTCGGATTAACAAGCGCCTTCATCATAGGGAAAAATTATCCCTTAGGTTTCAGTTACGAAAGGAACGATTGTGCTGTCCAATTCAGGAGCAGCGTCGTCAACGTAATAACAAACTTCAGCGATGATGGGTGTTCCACCAGCAACGGATGAAGTGATAGTTCCCCCAGCTGCGGTTCCAGTGTTGTCTGTAACCCAGAGACTCAAGGTCAAGTCTCCAGCCAGAACTGCTGGAGTCACGATCCCAGTCGTTGCTGAGGTAGGAGCTGCAGTGGTACTAGCAACTGCGATAGCCGAAGAATCGGTCCCAATCACAGTTGTCGTAATAGCGCCAGTGGCTGCTGTGTTAACAGCACTAGCGATCTTCAGACGGTTGGTGTTTGTGCCAACAATGCCTGAAGTGGCATCCCCGATAGCCCGGTCTTTACGCATGTCGGGCACCCGAATACCTACGTGGTAAACGCATGCGCCAGCAGGCACAATCAAACTGCTGATGTCAGCGCGAGGCTTGTCATCGGCACGACGATCTGGGCTTGGGATAGTAATCCCGAATGAAGCAGCGCCTGTAGATCCTACGAGCGCGTATCCGATCTTGTGGAAATATGTCCTACCAGGCAACGCCACGACTGGCTGTCCCTGATAGCTACTGAGAGTGTTAACCCAGTTACCTGGATAAATTTTCTTTGCCATTGGTAAATACCTCCTCTATTAGTTAGTTGTAGACGAAGGAATAGGCCACGGTGATGAAGTCTTTATTGAGAACTTCAAAACCAGCAAAGAGCGACCAAATCATTATGATGAAACGTGAAAAATCATCATTGTTATTAAGTAGTATCTGCGCATTGTTACCACCAATCCCGACGCCAACGGCCTGTGGACCGAAGAATAGCATGGGTGCTGCTGTAGTGACAGTGCTCACGATTGCAGGGGTTGCATCGGCGATACTGACCTGTAATGACTTCTCTGGCAGGTTTGTTGACTCAAAGAAGCGGGTTCCTTCAAATAAGAATCCCGTTGGCATCACGGGCTGTCCCGCTACGAAGCCTCCTTGACCATATGCCGGGCCCATTCCTTGGAAAAAGCTAGCGTTAGGTGCTAACTCAGGCTGCATAGGATTGACCTGACCTTGTCCGGCGTACCTCGCGACCTCTCTGAATGCGTCATTTTGCCGTAAGTGCATCATTGCAGTGGGATCTGCGATGCATCTGTAATAACCGTCGCTGAAGGTGGGAACATTGCGTTTCCGCATGTTTTTCACAACTTCGAGCAGGTCCGTCTTGACGTCGAACTTAGCTGACTCGTTGGCTCCGTAAGTTAGGAATGGAGCCGCTGCTGCTCTAGTTAAACCACGTGGATAGTAGTAGCCGCCTTGACTGTCTGAACTTGCACCATTGGCTTCCGCTTTAAATAGTTCATCAGCGAAAACGCGATCTCTCCAGCGGCGGTAGTCATCTAAAAGGGTCAAACTACCTATGCTCTGATGGAAGACATTTAAGTTTCCAGTATCAAGCAGTAGGCGCTGAGCCGTGAGCAAGGTCTCACGAGCCACCTTGAAGGTCGATGGCGATGTAGCGTCTGTAGGATCGGCAGGACCCGTGTATTCCTTCAGCGTTACTAATACCTTGTCCTTAACAATATTTCTGCTGGACGCCGTCCCTAATGTTTGATCAGCAGTTCGTTCGCGGGAGTCCTTGTTACCAGGATTTCCCCAGAAGCGATAACGATCTAACTGAACAGTTTGGCCGGGTTGTTTCGCGAAGTCGTGCACAACCACGGGCTCTACGGCCATCTCGATGATATAACCGGGATGGGGCCTATAAAGCTCAGCGCCAAGCAGCTTGGGGAAATCATTGTCTATCCACATTGGGATGCAATTCTCCTAAGCGTGTATGGTGTAAATCACACGTTCTATGCGTGCTTAGTCACTACTATAGATATTATTTATAGGGAAAAACTGTTGGATGTAATTGACGTCCGAGGCGTGCTGGGGCTGTTACTTGTCGATGGCAGCCTCGTCTCATATCGCACTCCCAGCGGGGGATACGTCCAGTTGACCATAACTGCAGGGGCAAACAGCTCTGCCTACCTCGAAGAAAAAGTCAAAGAATTCCGTCAATTCATCCCTACTGATGCAAAAATTGTTCACTACAAGACAAGAGCGAGGAGCAACGGGAAGACAACTCCAATCATGAGATTTCGCGCAAGTACTAATAAGCTGCGCCCCATCTACAACCTGCTGTATCCGTCAGGCGAGAAAATGATCACCCAGACGGCTATAGACCTTCTAGGAGCTCAAGCCGCCGCATGGTGCTGGGCTGAAGGGGCTCAGCCGAATGTCGATGGCTCAGTACTCCTTACTCGCGTAGGTGCGACGGTCCCGGAAGCACAGCTGCTCTCTAGCTGGTTTGAGATGCTTACAGGTGCTACCTCAAAGATTAAGGAGCACTACCCCCGACCACGTCTCACCTTCAGTAAGACCAACGCAAAGAAGATGCGGCAGGCATTATCTAATTACGCTCCACATAGCCGTAAACACTTATTCACTACGGAATGCTGGGATGCAGGCAAAATTCGTAGCGCTCGCACTGAGCTACAGCTTGGGAAACGGGAAGCTGGCGCTGAAGGGTCGGCGCAAGCAGCCATGGCTTGAAGTATCCAGATCAGAAGTCAACCGCTCTTACTTAAACCATCAGCTCAAGCGCCTCCGCGATCTTCACGATGGTCCTATTGATTACTACAAGGACCGCATCCCTACAAACGGCTATTACGACCTGGAACGGTTCAGGCTCACTGGCGAAGGTCTTTGGCGAGCTTATGAGCTTCTGTGTCCTCGAGATAAGCCCATAATCTCCCGCCAAGTACTTGACCTAGTAGGCGTTGAAGGTCTCACGGCTCTATGGCTCGACAAGGGAAGGTTCGTCGGGCGGCAGGGACATCTCAGCGGGCGATGGAGCCCCAAAGAGTACGAAGCGATAGCTTCTTGGATTCGCGATATGGGCGTCGATGCCTGTGTTCGCCACAACCAGTCTGGGCCTATTTACATTTCAATGCGTGTAAAAATCATGGACAGTTTCATCGCTCTTATCAGTTCTTACACACATCAATCAATGAAAAAGAAATTAAAACCAGTTAAGGTCTAGCGTGATGGTGTCCTGAAGTTTGAACTATGTCAAGGACAACCCCCACCTCCAGGAGTTCAAGTTTTTATAGTTTCCTTGAACTAGCAATTGATCTCAGGAGCGAGTCGCTCTCGTGCTGAGGCCCCTGGATTTCTTTATTCCATTAAAATTGAGCTAACTGGGCAATAAATGGCTCACAGTTCTCTTACTAAATTACAAAGTACAGGTCTGTATAAAGAGGAACTCCATTACGGATATTCCGACCTGTCCGGCATTCCTGAACTGAGGAAGAAATTTCTCGAGTACTGCAGGGATAATCCCGATGCCGACGAATGTCGCCTCTACGAGGATTAATGACAAGATACCAAGTTCCAGATCAGACTGAATCAATAGCACGCCTCAAGGGTGGTTACGGAGGTAGCAGTAGTTCTACGCCCTCCTTTCTGCGGCCTGAGTTTGTTAAAAATAATAGTTTTGCGAAGGCGAGAGACCTCGGCACGGTCGCGAATCTAGCTGCGACGTTAAAAGGAGTGGTGGGCACTGAAAGAGGTTCTAACACTCTCTACTTCAAGGTCACATCTACCAATACTTCTGACATAAGAGTCTTCCGAAATAAGGTTTCTAAATATACCGATCAATATATTTCTGTAGGTCTCCTTGGCGAAGACAAGAAGCCCATACAAAGGACGACAGACGGTTTCGGTTATATCAATGAAATCATCAACACCGATGTACGGGAGTCAAGACTAACACTGCCTACTGGGACCTATTACTTTACTGTCAGCAACTCACAATGGCAAGCACTGCCATACAGCTTGACACTTCAAGTTATACGCTACAGATCGCTTGAAGGGTCCATAGATGGCGCGCTGATTGGCACATCACGCATAGCCCTGGTCAAGCTTCCTGGCACGGCTCTATTATCCAATCAAACTTCAGGAACAGTACCTGTACCTAGCAAGGTAAAAGCTCTTGCAGGCTTCTCTGAATCGCAGAGTGTCCCTTATATCACTTTGACGATTATGAAGGGAACTGCTGGGGGTACAATGGATCCATATGGGCGATTAAAAGCAACTTGGCGCATCTCCGGTCCAGCTACTGGAACGAACCAAAGTTCGGGAACTTTAAGCTCAGCACCTCCCTCCGGTGGAGGCTATCCATAGGCTGACAATTACCTAAACTTAATTGCCAGAATAAAACAATAGAGCAAACTTCAGAATGGCGTTTTCGCAGTATTTTGCAGAGAAAATCCTTGGCTTCATTAAAGCTCAGCCGTTTCCAACTGCATTATCTAATGTCTACATAACATTGCATACGGCAGATCCCGGCACGGCAGGGACGAATGGTGACGCGACCGCATCTATTACGGGAACCGTAAACCGCACTGCATTATCAAGTACGAATTTAGGTGCGATTACAGGCGCAAGTCCATCTGGTTTTGAAATTAAAAATACTATTGTCGTTCAAATAACGACTAGCGCTGTTAATACCGTCACAACAACAATTACACATTTCGGGATCTGGGACGATCAAACTGCAGGCGACTTCGTCGCCTCTGGAACCCTGACTAGTAGCGTTGACATAGCGCTGGGCGATACCGTGCAATTCAATATTGGTGCGATGGCAATCAAGGTCGTCTAGCGATCAATCAATACTTCCAAGCAGACGTAGGGCGAACTCCTGCACGTGAAAAGAACCGTCCGTTATTTCGCGTGTCTATATGGATTTGTCCACGTTCGCGTCCGTCTCCAAAACCCCCGCTCCATCTTTGAATAAGCCAGTCATGGAAATCGTCTATCTCGTCATCTAACGGATAGAGGTCTAATGCCATGCCCTTGGCGTGATACGAGCCCTGCATTCCCCTAACTTCCGTGTTGTAAGGCTCAGGTCTGAAACCACTAAGTATGCAGATAGGAGTGCCCCAGGCCTGACGTAATTCATTGAATTCACTGCACAGCTCCATCAAGGCACGCTCCTCAGCGCCTTTGACGGCAAGAACACGACGAGTGTCGTATTGAAGAACCTCCCCCACGGTGATGAAGTCAGCTACCTGGGAGGAGAAATCATGCCAGTCAATGTCGGAGTCTTCCGGCTTGCTGCTGCCTGCGGCCTCTCGACACCAATGCGGCATGTGAACCGCCCACGCCTCGCCAGTCTTCTCAAGAGTGACCAAAGAGTGGCAATCAGCGGGGATCTCCTCGACTCTTGTTACCGAGATACTCGTCCCTGCTTGAGCTAAAACCCTCCCCTCCTCCGAGAGAAATGCAGGGTCAATGGCTGCTCGCTTTAGGTAGGTGTCCTCGCGAGCAACAAAAGTCATTATCCCGTCGTCTTCTCTTTCCCATGACTCACCTTCTAGCTGGCGGCGTACTCCCAGGCCGTGCATATAACGTCCGTCAACCTTTGAATAAAGGCTAATGACTTCTGGCATGCTCCTGTATATCTCTGGCCTCTTAGCTCCCTTCCTCAGCACCTTGGATATCGCCTCAAAACCAGGGCGGCCATAGAAATTAAAACCACAGTTCCAGGCAAAACTAATTAAAACGGCTTGACGAATATCGCCAAAATAGTTCCACCCTGGAATTGATTCCAATCCAGGTAACAGCGTATCCTTGATCTGAAGCTCCAGAAGCCCTCGGCAGACTGTTTCGGAGCATTCGTCGCCAATCCGAACTGGAGAACCATCGAAATATCGAGTCAACCCAGCACAGATTGTGGGGACTCCAACAGGATCTAAATAAGCATCAAGAACGATACCCTCGTACTTCTCGATCATCCTCGCGGCCAATGCGAGCGTCTTCGATCGAATCACCGTTTAAACGAGCAAACCGTAATGACAACTTAGCCATTGGCTCGCGTCCTTCTGCCATCTCTATGGCGTAATGCTGAGCGTGCTCATCACTCAATCCTGACGCCTCCAGGCGCTCATAAGCCGTGAAAAAATCCTCCAGCCTTTTAGCCTTATCCTGCTCTTTTAAAGTCGAATAAAGCTCCTCGCTGCCAGCAAGTCGCATTTAGTCAAGAGGAGTTGTTATGTATTAATGTTATCTATTTATGCAAGGCCTAGTGACTGCATAATTGCTGCTGCCATCTGATTGCGATCAGTCACCCCTGGAGCCACAGATTGTCCGTACTGGAACATTTCCGCTTTCCCCTCGCCTCCTACTCCAGACGATTTCTGTATCTCAGCAGTCTTGTATGCCAGCAAATTATTGGCTTTTAACGACTCCGTATTCTTTAATCTTTCCTGAGATCGTGAAGCATCCCCTACTGCAGCACTTGTTTGTGCGTCATTAATCTCTCCCAGGACTCCACCCTTGTTTACAGTTTGCTGAGTTGTAATTCTTTCCTGATAAGCAGATCCAGCAGTTGGATCATTATTTAGCTCTGCTGCTGTGTAGTTAGGGGGGATCATCATAATTAGAAGCCCCGTTAGCCGGGGCGATAGATTCAGTTATCCGATTGCTGGAGCCAAAAGAGCGACTGGTGCTGTCTCGGTTGCTGCAAGGTCTAGTGGGAAATTATGAGCATTACGCTCATGCATAACCTCCATACCAAGATTAGCTCGATTCAACACGTCGGCCCATGTAGGAACGACTCTTCCTTCAGTGTCTAAAACAGATTGATTGAAATTGAATCCATTCAGATTGAAGGCCATCGTGCTTATTCCCATACTCGTAAACCAAATACAAACCACAGGCCATGCTGCTAAAAAGAAATGCAGCGAACGACTGTTGTTAAATGAGGCGTACTGGAAAATTAGTCGGCCAAAGTAACCATGCGCGGCGACGATGTTATAGGTCTCTTCCTCTTGTCCGAACTTATATCCATAGTTCTGAGACTCGGACTCGGTCGTCTCCTTAATGAGAGATGACGTAACCAAGGAACCATGCATAGCAGAGAAGAGAGCGCCGCCAAACATCCCCGCAACTCCCAACATATGGAAAGGATGCATGAGGATATTGTGCTCTGCTTGAAAGACCAACATAAAGTTGAATGTCCCCGAGATTCCCAACGGCATACCATCAGAAAAACTTCCTTGTCCGACTGGATATATAAGGAATACTGCAAGGGCAGCTGAGACGGGCGCAGAATAAGCAACACAAATCCAAGGACGCATACCTAGTCGATAAGACAGTTCCCACTGTCTACCTAGATAAGCGCAGATACCAATAAGAAAGTGAAAGACGACTAACTGATATGGACCTCCGTTGTAAAGCCACTCGTCGACAGTGGCGGCTTCCCATATCGGATAGAAATGTAATCCGATTGCATTACTGGATGGAACAACAGCACCTGAGATGATGTTATTTCCATACATGAATGAGCCTGCAACGGGCTCACGAATCCCATCGATATCGACAGGAGGAGCAGCAATAAAAGCAATGATGAAACAAGTTGCGGCTGCGATTAGGCATGGAATCATAATGACGCCA
>Ga0163179_10002178_pt1 | contig 13722 bp, 15 predicted proteins | sample AtlANTMetagenome_FD_109643 | JGI IMG/M metagenome (GOLD analysis project Ga0163179, IMG submission 109643) | Marine eukaryotic phytoplankton communities from the Atlantic Ocean - Atlantic ANT 2 Metagenome | ecosystem: Environmental > Aquatic > Marine > Oceanic | place: North Atlantic Ocean...
TGATGTATCTATGGGAATAATAAGTTTGATGAACAGTGAATCAATAGATAAATGTTATAAGTTATGCTGTAATAATGTTTCTGTATTAAAGAAGGTTTATTTAATAAGTCGTCAAAAAGATTATTTAATGCAATTAGATTTTGAGGATCCTAGTTTACCAGTGATTGAAGGTAGTTTTAGTTCTGAACTGATGAAAGAGCCGCGTTCAATATTATACATAGAATCAAGAGATTTGATAATAGTAGGATGTTATTTATCAAAAAGTGTATTAATATTTGAGGCGAATATGGAATATAGTATACCTAAACTAATACGTGTTATAGGTGTAAATGAGAATCCATCTGATATAAGTTATTTAGAAGATGAATCAAAATTGGATATTTACATAAGTACAAATAAGAGGATTCTAGAACCAATCAATAAGGTAACATTATATGATAGTGATGGTGTTTTACAAGTGTATAATCAGCCGAGGGTATATAGGTTGAATAAGTCAATAGGATATAATAATGTATTTGTAAGAGACGATGTAACATTGTTATGTGTATCTTATAGGAATGAAGTGATAGATGTATACGATATATCTGATTTTGATGCGAGTATAACTTTTCCAATAGTATCTGAGATAGAGACAAATGAGAAAGAGTATAGGATTCATTCAATAAATAGAGATATTGAGGACCATAATATAATAGAGTTGGATGATATTTATGATGAAAAGAATGTAAATTTGGAAATAAGTGGTGGTAAGGTAGCAATAAACAAAGATTTGCAGATAACTTATACTATAAATATGACAAGTCAAATTTTGTTAGATAATAAAATATAATTAAGAGTATGCTTGAAAGTCTTGAGAGTAAGTGGTTAGGTGCTTTATTTACATTAATAATAAACATGGGTTCTTCTTTTGTATTAGGAGATGTACATGAATTAGTGACTGGTATATTTTCATTAAAGTTAATGAAGTGGTTTGTAGTATTTGCTATATTGTTTGGTTCAACTCGGGATTTTGTAGTTGCATTATCAATGTCTATATTATTTGCGGTAATAGTGTGGGGTTTATGTGATATAAAGAGTGAAATATCTTTGTTACGTGTAAGAAAAATTTTAAGGGAGAAGTTATTGAATATAGTAGATGAATTAGAAGATAGCTAAATAGATTGGAATAATTGTTTTAAAGTTACCATAAAAATGTAATGTAGCAGATTCATTAAATAATATAGGAATATTAGGATTATTAAGAATGTTCCATGGTACTGAAGTGATTTGATATTTAGGAAGAATATGTTTGATAAATGCAGGTTGTTCATAGCATGGATGAATAGCGAATGGCATATTAGATTTCCATTGATTGGTATTGTAATCAAAATGCCAAAAGTGTGAGTATTTCTGATAATATAATTGAATCCATTCGCTTATAATATGTTGTCCTTGTTTGTTATTTCTTACAAACCATACGCCTGCGCAAAAATTAGAAAATGGATTATCACCGCTCATAAGGAATGTATCAGTAGATTTGATAAGATTAAGTAGTTTTTGAGGGTTATGTATGATAGCATCTGAATCAAGCCATAATATACCTTCAAACTGATGTAATAATTCGTTTGTAATTTTGACTTTAATCCAATATTGTGAGATAGTGTTATCATCTTTGTGTCGAATATATTGAAATTCTTTGATATTTGTACAAATAGTTTTATTTTTTTGCATCAATTTTTCTAGATAGTATTGATGTCTATTATCATATTGTATAACTGCGAAAACCATTTAATATGTTTAGTTGAATATACTTCAATATACTTTATATATAAGTATGAATTGAGATAGTATATTATGAGATTGTATATATGTGTAACATTAATGGGTTTATGTTCTTCATTTATGCTTCCTCGAAATGGGATTGGAAGGCAAAGTTTTGGAAAGAATGGAAAGAATGTAAAGATGGTAGATAGTCCATCAAATTTTCGTTTATTGGCTTCAAGAAATGAGGAGAATGAGAGTAGTAATGCGGTTTCTCGTATTTGGACCATGTCTGATTTATATAAAAATATTGAGTCTAAGAAAGTAAGTTTGGCAGTTTTTTCAGAGGATAGTAATAATAATCAAGTAACTGTATTAGATACTAATGGTGAAGAGCATTCCGTAAACTTATTACAAGCGGATTTACCAACATTAGTGGATTTATTTCGTAAAAATGGAGTACGTTTTGCAGTAAAGTCGCATGGTTCAAAAGAAATGACTGGTTTTTTGTCGGGTTTAGCGAGTATACTTATACCATTTACATTTTTATCTTTAATGTTTTTTAGCTTTAGGAATGGTGGGATAAATCCGATAAATCCTGGCGGTGGAATGGGTGGTTTACAGAACATGGGTAATTTAAATTTAGAAGGGAATACGGGTGTATCTTTTGCAGATGTTGCGGGTTGTGATGAATCAAAATTAGAATTGATGGAAATAGTTGATTTTTTGAAGTATCCTCAAAATTTTACAGATATAGGGGCAGTATCTCCGCGGGGTGTTTTATTAGAAGGTCCTCCTGGTACTGGTAAAACTTTATTGGCAAGAGCGGTAGCAGGAGAAGCGAATGTGAATTTCATATCTACAACTGGTTCTGAATTTGTAGAAGTGTATGTTGGGGTTGGAGCAAGTCGTGTAAGAAAGATGTTTAAGGATGCTAAGAAGAATTCGCCTTGTATTATATTTATAGATGAAATAGATTCGATTGGTAGAAGTCGTTCAGGTGGGGGTCCTGGTTCTAATGATGAACGGGATCAGACATTGAATCAAATTTTGTCCGAAATGGATGGTTTTTCTGGTAATACGGGTATTATTGTATTGGCAGCAACAAATAGAGCGGATATTTTAGATTCAGCTTTGTTACGTCCTGGTCGATTTGACAGGCGTGTACCGGTGGGTCTTCCATCAAAATCGGGTAGGTATGAGATATTGAAGGTTCATACGCGTGACAAGCCTTTGGATAATGATGTGGATTTGGATGAGATTGCTGGAAGAACTATAGGTTTTTCGGGTGCTTCATTAAAGAATTTGATGAATGAGGCAGCAATAGTTGCAGTAAGGAATGGTAAAGAAGTGATAGGGTATGATGAAATAGATTATGCAATTGATCGTATAACGGTTGGTATACAAAAACCGATTGGACCGAATGTACGTAAAGAATTGGTAGCATATCATGAGGCTGGACATGCAATAATGGCAGCTTTAATTCCGAATTATGATAATGTAGCGAAGGTAACAATAATTCCACGTACGAATGGTGCTGGAGGTTTTACATTATTTACTCCATCAGAAGAGAGAATGGAAACTGGTTTATATAGTCAAAATTACTTGAAATCACAATTATGTGTAGCGCTTGGTGGGCGTGTTGCTGAAGAATTAATATATGGTGAAGATGAAATAACAACTGGGGCATCTGGAGATTTACAAAGTGTAAGAGATTTAGCTCGACGTATGGTAACGCAATGGGGTTTTAGAAACAGTACAAGTATTGATGATTTTCCAATAGCGTGGGATCCAAGTGAACCGATAAGTTACGGTGGTAATCCTCTTTTATCATCTGATACAGAGAATGAAATAGATTATGAGATAACGCTGATTGTAAAACATGCATATGAAGTTTGTAAGAAGACTTTATCTGAGAATATGGAAATTTTAGAGGGTGTAAAAAATGCACTTATTGATAAAGAGACTATAACTGGAAAAGAAGTAGAGGAAATAATAAAAAAATATAAGTCTAATGTATAATGTTACTATTAACTAATAATGATTGTTTTAACAAAATATCGAATATCTTATTACTAATTTTTGTAATACTTATAATATTTTCTGCGATATTTATATCCAATGTTAATTTGCTGAATGAGAGTTTTATAAACAAAGAAAAGAAAACAAAAAATCATGATGATGAAGATGCTTTTAAAAAAGATACTGATTTCGGTGAACCAGTACCATTAAAAAGGGCCTTAAAGGCATTTTCCGATTTTCATAAAAAAGAACTTGAAGCATCAAGGAAGCATCATGAAAGGAATGCATTAGAATCGGTTGCATATCATTAATTGAAGATGGAATCATTCCATTTTTGAGAAATATTTTCCCAATTCGTTTCTTTATTGACAATACTATCTCGGATTGATTGAATTTTCTCAGGTGTTTTAAGAAGTTCAATAATTTGTATACCAACATTTTTCATATCTTCTCTATTATCAGGATTTCCAGGGAAATGAATTCCTTTTCTTTCTATAAATACATTATATTCACTCAATATAGGAATACATCCGGCACAAGTACTTTCTCTAATAGCAATACAGTCTGTTTCAGCAGAAGTATTGGAGAAATAAAGATGAAAGGATGATGTATATTTTTCTCTAATAATTGTATCTAAATTTTGTCTACCATGGTCAAAAACACCTGGTTGGTTCATAAGTTGTTTCATTTCTTCTTTGAACTGCTTATCGGTAACTTGGTCCATTCCATAATATATATGAAATGATGCTTTGGGTTCATAATGTTTGATAAATGGCCAAAGGAATAAAAGTATTTGATAAAGTCCACGTGTATAACAGGATGTCCAACAAAAACGATATTGGTCTCTTTCTATTATATTGTTGGTTAAAGTGAATTCATTAACTCTAACTCCATTGGATATAATGTGTATTTTTTCTGAAAGTTGATGATTAAAAGCTTTATGATTATATAAAATACCGTTTTTATGAAATTCACTTTTAACAAGAAATTTAGAAATTTTATGAATATTTTCAAAACATGATGGAACTAATGGTACAATATCATGTACATCTACAATGATTTGTTTTGCTTTAACTGGCCAAGTTAACAATGGATGCATGCCATAATTTCTCCATAAAATAAGTGTGTTATATTGCTGATTACATTTAAAGTCCATATAGTTAAGATAATTCCCAGTAGATGTGTCGGCGGCAGTGAGTTCAATAGTAGTCTTAGTAAAGTCTCCATATACACATACAGATAAACCAAGTTTAGTCCAATGTTCTACGAGATATTTAACCGCTTGTTCTGAACCACCAAGATTATTATCGTAAGGTGACCATTGTAAACCGTTTGTACCTAAGTAATATACGATATCATATTCTGATAATGTAGGGTTGATATCAATTTGTAAAAGTTTGGAATACATATCTAAGAAATGTTTGGGTATAAATAGGTGTAGATTATCGCTAATTTTTTGAATAGATTGATTAATAGGTTCTGACCATTCTGAACGAACAATGAGTTGTCTTTTATTGTAAGTGTTATGACTGTGTATCATTTGTACAACAGTTTTGGACGGGTCTAATTGTACCATTTCAACAGTATAATCTTTAAGGAAAGACCTTTCTTCTGCATGTTTTCTAGTGGAATCATATAATGCTCCATTTAGTATATACTGTTTTTTGTATGCAAGACAATTGTTAACAGAATGATTATTTCCGAATTTTTTGAATTGATATATTTGTTGAAGGTCTGTTTCATATGCAATCATGTTTGAGCATCCTGCAATTAATTTGTGGCTATTACGAAGAGCAGTTACCGCAGATTCAACCCGCATTGGAGGGTAATAGTCATCATCATCCATACAAATTAAATATTCTGAAGTAGCTAACAAATTAGTAATATTTCTCAAGTAACCTATATTCTCATAATTAACTTGACATTGTTGGTTATTAGTTGCTGAAGAAGAATTGCAAGGTTCCCATTTGTTTTGAATAACTAATGAATGTGTGATATGAACAGCATTAATTGAAATAGTTTTTAATATAGGGAATTTGTTAAGAATTGATAGAACGGTTGAGTCAAGTTGATTTTGAGACCATGATTTGTCTGCAGATACTATAATCCATTGTTTTATCTTTGAAAAATATGTTTGATTGGTAATACATTCTGCAAGTATATGTAAGAAATGTTGTCTGGAAGAAACGGTTGGTGTCAATATACTAACAGTTTCAGATACATTAGAATTTCTAATTAGTTTGTCGTGTCGTTTACCTTTTTTGCCCATATATGAATATTGAAGTTTGTTTTTATATTGATTCAAAATAAATCTAAATAATTATATGGAAGCAACAGTATCAACAGCATTTATTTACGCAATATTAGGTGGTATACTATCAGTATTTGGATTAATTTATTACCAAAAACAGAAAGATCCAGAATTTAAGAGAAAACCGATATATTATGCGGGAATATTTTTCATAGTAGCAAATGTGATATATCACATGTATTCTCAAAATGATGTATCTCAGATGAAAGTTAAGAATGTTTTTCAACCTCAAGCATTAGAAATGAAGACTGGACAACCAAGTTTTTGAATAAACTTATAAAAAAACACCCTGTATAGGAAATATAAAATATAGTGGGGAATATTTGAGGTAATATTTACGTCACATTCATATTGTAAATAAATTGTATTTTACTAAAATAAGATGAAGGTACAAAACATGATATTATTGTTAATATTTGCATATTTGGCATTATATCTAAAATATATGTTCAAGTTTCCGAATGATGGTACTATTCATATAGAGGATCAGAGTGTGAAACGTATAAGGAATGATGATAAATTAACAATATATGAGCATCCTCCAGATATAAAAGATAAGGGTTCAATATTATCGGAATTAAGATTACATAGATCATTCTTTTCAAGACAGTTTCATTGTATAGCACCGAGTGATATGCAGATTCAAATATTAGTATTTCCTCCAGAACAAACAAAAAATTTGTATGCGAATACTCATTTACTACGTTTTTCACAAACAAGTCCAATTAAGGTACATTCACCCCAATTAGATAAATATAAGAGGTATAAGTCAGCTGAATTTGTAGAAATACCAATAATTGGTGGTCAATCATTTGTAGTTCCAAGAGGTTGGTGGATATTTATAGATAGTCCATCTCATATAAAAGTAAAAGGTTTCTGATATTTTAAACTTTCTTAGAGGAAAATCTGAGTATGTATTACTAAGATGATAAAATTTAATTTTAACTCATTTGGAAAAGTGAAATTATTAATAGCAAGACTATCAAAATTAACAACTCAAATACAATTTGGATTATATAGAAATGAATGTAAAATATTATTTGATGATTGTGAAGTAATATCTGAAATAAATATATTAGAGGGTATTTTGCCTGATGAGGGAGAGTATTTTATGCTGAATATAGATAGTTTTCACAACATAATAAAAAACATTCCAGCAACAAGTGAATTCAGTTGTAAGTGGGATCATAGTACTGAATTAGAATTGATTACAAAGATAAGGAAGAGGAGTCAATGTAACAATTCAATAAAAATAAAGGTGAAACCGTTGGTATTTGTACATAATAGTGTATCAAGAAATATTGGACATGATACGAATACAAGTGTTCATAAATTAATTTGGATAATGGAGAAAATAAGCCCGTGTTTTGAAGAGGTAAATCTATCATTTGAGAATAATAATTTAAGAATAAGTGGAAAAGAGGATGAATATGAGTTTGAATCTGAAATATTAATTTTGGGTAAAAATATTGGCCAAATTAGTGTAAAGTTACCTTCTGTAATTTTTCTACAAAAACTTTGGCTATTAGAATGGAATAACTCTAATATTTGTTTTTTTATAGATCCAATAAGTCTGGAATTACATGTATCTTCCAAATCAAATAATGATGAGATATTATTAATGCTTAGATAATAAGATATTATCTTAGTATTGTATAATGAAGATAAGAAATCCAAAAATATGGGGACCACCTTTATGGGATATTTTACATTATATAACATTTCGATATGACCCAAAAGATGCAAAGAAAGTAGAGAGATTATTTATGTATCATTTACCAAATTTAATGCCGTGTATACATTGTAAGAATCATTATAAAGAGTATGTGAGAAGTAATCCAATAAAATTAAGAAATAGGGAAGAATTAAGTAAATGGTTGGTAAGAATTCATAATTTAACAAATCAACAATTGAAAAAGCCACAGTTTGCTTATTCTAAAGCAGTACAAAGATATAGTACTTCATCATATGCAAAAGAAAGAGTAAAGAATTCATTTATCAAATGGACAGCACTAATGCGTACAAACATATTATATGGAACTCCTACAGTACAAAAAAGCTATTCAACATTTTTGTCTTATATATTCAATTATGTTTAAAGCATTTTCTTTTCAACAACCTTTAAAAGAATTTCATAAAGTTTCTTGAATATTTTGCCCTCTTTTTTTTCACCTATCATTGGAATATCAACTGCATCATTAAGTTCTTCAAGGAAGGCGTCTTTAAAACCTTCAGTATTCAACATAGTTAATAATTGCTTAACCATTTCTCTTTTTTCAGGGTCATCTACTTTAACATCAAGTTTAACCATTTTATAAATAGAACAAATGTAATATTTATAGTGTTTTTTCCGCAGAAAAAATTTAAGATTTTTGGAAGTATAAAATGTTTTGTTCTTTATATCCTTTACTATCAAGTGTGGTAGCTTTTTTGAGTTCTAGTCCATAACGTCCCATATCATCTATGAATTTTTGTACATCAATTTTTTGTAGGGTATGTGTTTGATTTCTGATTTTAGGTATATTTTTGAATTTAAAGGTTTCATCAAAGAGAACTTTATTTTTTTTAAGTATAAAGTTAGATTTATAAATGAATTTTTTGAAAACAACGGTTGATTCAGTAATTCTATTTTTGACATATTTTTGGGGGTCAATACCTCTGAATGGACTTGCGGCATCTAACATGGGGTCAAATTTTTCAAGGTCTACAACATGAACTACAAACCAACCTTTTGGTCTTAACCATTTACGTATGTTTTTCATAAATTTAGTGCTATTAACGTAATATAGTGTGAAATAGTAACATGTGATGTGACTAAATGCGGCGCGTTGAAATAGGTCGTCTGAATTAATATCCTTGTTAATAAAACGAGGAATATTTTCAACATCGCCGATTCTTAACTTATTTTGTTTAAGCATAGCACTTGATTTATCAATACCCGTTAGTTCTAATTGATAAATGTTTTCTTTAGCTAACCATCTAAGATGGTCACCACCCCCACATCCAATATCTAAAAGTTTAGGGTTATTATATTCAGAAAGACTTGTTTTTTCAATAAGGTCTTTAACTTCAAATTTAGTTCTATCAATAATCATATCTGAAATAAGTGAAGAATATACTGGTGCATAAAAGTTATCGTATGGGTCCTTAGCTCTAACTTTTTGTACAGGGTTTTGGAAACTATCTGTATGATAAATATATTTAGCGAATAACCGTTTCATATAGTAAAATGTGATTATTGCTATTATTGCTAATACCAGAGTTTTTATAATGATACAAGGTGAAACGTTCATACTATTATTCACGATTTTTATCTAATTAAAGTTGCGAATATGATAATGCGGAAAGTTTATCCATGTTGTCAGAGCCGGTGGTAAGATTAGTACTTGGAACAGGGTCATCGAATGTGATTTTCTTATCTTCATTGTCATTCATTGATACAATTTCACCAGAATAAGAATCAAGTATATTAGTGGGTCCACCTCCTGTGTTGGTATCCGCTATTGGTAACTCAATTTCTTTTATCTCAACTGGTGCAGCTACAGGGGTAGTTTGCTCAGATACTTCTGGTGTAGGTACTGATGTAGGTAGTAGAACACCTGGTACTGGACTGGGAGGTGGTGTAGGTATTGGTGTAGGTGCTGGTGTAGGTGGTACAGATGGTGGTTCAGATGTGTCGGAGTTTTGGGCTGGTGTAATAGCAAAAGCGGATGAATCATTGTCCAATACTTCGGATTCGTCCTCATCATTATATAATGACATACCACCTCTTATGCGTTTAGGTAATTTATTTTGAAGTCTTGGTTCCTCATCATCATCATCATCAACATATTCTTTAACATGTTCTAATAACAATTCTCTGACAGGTAACATATCTTCAATAGTTTCATGAATACATGATTCTATTTTTCTCTCGAATATATTTGTATTTTTTTGATATTCACATGAGTCGTTTGATTCTGTAAATAAGTAAGCATATTTCCATACTTCTCTTCCAGTATTTATGAATGCTTGAAAGACAAAATCTTCAATGGTTGGGAGTTTTAATTCTGATTTAGTGCTAGATTTATGATGTTGTATAACAGCAAGTATTTTGGTATGTATTATAAATACACCTTGTAACAATTCTTCAAGATAATCACATTTGGATTGTCCAATAATTGATCGGGAGAATTGTTCGATAGTGGCATCATCCCATTCCGGTATTTTCTCCAATTTTTCTTGAAAAGTGAATAATACTTTTTCATCTTGATGAGAATTAGCACATTCTTCTTGAGATTCTTTAAATAATTCTAGAATCTTACCTGAAAATGGTGTTTTTAGCTTTCTTACAAAACGTTGTGTATATTCTTTTTTGGCATCTGTCAAACATGCGGCATCAAAACGTTCCATTATATATTGATAGTTATAATTTTATGAGATAAAACTTCATGTCAACATTAGTCCAGATATAATATATATAGAGTTTTGAGTTTCTAATATATAATCATCAACTTCATTTGTAGAATCATCTGCGATTTTGTACATTGTTTTTAAGGGAGAAGTATATTCTTCTTGACTTTTGAATAAAAATTTATCCCCATCTGATCCATTTCTTGCTATTTTACAAAGTTTATTACAACTTGCAATATAGTAATCAAGACATATGGGTTTTTCTGTATCCATTGATAATTCTGTAGCTTTCATCATTGCTTTTACAGAGGGTAGCTTCTGTATTGACATTTGTTCTAATTGTGACATAATAGTATATATGACATAGTTATGCCATGTTAGAAACGCACTTAAAGATATAACACCATATAAAAAAATGGCAGTGGAAACAAAAAATTCTCTTTTATTGAATTCTCTACTTCAGTATTTTGATAAAAAAATCAATATGGATTCATTAGTTGAGATATTACAGGATAGATCTCTGGTTTCTTTAAGAATGATAGATTGGTTTGTTACAAAATATGCCAGAAAGAATGGTACATATTACAATGTTGAAGGCAAAAATTTTAGTGTATATACAAATTATAAGTCACAATTAAAAGCGTATTCAAAAAAACAGATGGACCCATTCTGTAGAAGAGATCGCGTGATGTTAAGTAAACACGGAACAGAACTTGTAACAACAATTGGTCAAATGAATTTTTTTAGATGGGCGATTGAAAATAGGATTCTGAAATATATATATGAAAATTACGAGACTCTTGATAAAGAAATGAAACTTGATAATAAGCAATCACTTTCTAGAAAAAAAACACAAACAAATACACCAAAACGGTCTTTTACAAGGACGAATACATCAACTGTCGTAAGCTTTGATTAAAATCAATATTATCAGATAAATTGTCGATAAGTTCTTTAATTGATTGAAAAACGTTCAATATATCTGTAATAGTATATCCATTTTCAATCCAATTCTTGATGGATGATTCTAATATTTGTTTAATTTTTTCAAAAGTTATTAATATGTCTATATTTTTTATTGGTATTGGTTCCACTGTGGAAGGTATTTCATTCAGATTATCCAACAAATCAATAATATTTCCATTTTGTTCCATATTTGATATGTCTAAATCATTGGAATCTTTAAACAAAACGGTTGATGCAATAATTGTTATAGCAGGTATTAACCCAAATACATTTACATTTTTCTCAATATTATTTAGAATACGTTGAATAAATGCATTAATTAATATTTTACTCATATCATTTGTATTTGAGTCCATATATTTATTATATATTTGTTACTAAGTATTTTTGACTACATTTAATGTATTCATTTTTGGTCTATTAAAAACTTTATATAGTATAATATGTCGCATGATGTCAAGGAAATTGTGAAAAGACGCAAAATGTCTATGTACTCGACCATGACGAAGGCGGCTAGAATAGATGCCTTGCAGAATATGACCTATCCAGAAATTTTTGTAATGCGTAGAACATATGAACTATTTCTTCTTCAAAATAGTTTATCAGGTATTTTTACAAGTGGGCCGAAAGCAGGTTGGGGAGTTTCTTTAAAAACAATTGAGAATAGAATATTGGATCCAAAGTTTGGAATAACTGATAAAGATGGTTCTGTTTCTGGAACTGTTGATGTTCCAAATAATATAATTTTATATGAAATATTAGCAGAAGCAAAAAACGATAGTTGTTTTGATTCATTAACGAAAATACCATCCGAAATAGGTGAGAAAATAAGTGCGATTATTAAGAAAGGTGATAAAGGCTTTTATGCATCACAATTATCAACAATTTTTGCAATTGGTTTGAAATCATCTAAAGATATACAACTAAATTCTACAAATGAAGAAGTAATTAATCTTTACGATACATTAAAACAAGAATTTGAGACTAAGTTAAATATAACCGACCTTAATCTAAATCCTTATGATATATCAAATCTACCTTTTGATTCCAATAATACATCACAAATCAATTTATCATTGTCTACGCTTATTTTGGGTTTAGAGGCAATATTTTCTTCGAGTTCAAATTCTATAAATAAGGATTTAATCCAAGAAATCATATATAAGAATATAATTTCAAGTAATGAAGTTGGATTAAATATATTAAAAGAAAGTTTCATAAAAACAACGATAGGTGATATTGTAAATGTTGCAATATCAGAAGGGTATACTATAGTAGATCCAGTTACTAAACTAACAATATCTTTAGAGGATGCAACAACACAGTTAAAGACATTTTCAAGTGGAGTACTTGCGTGTATAACCAGTATTGGAGCTTACAATAATTATAATTTTAGTTCAGATTTGGGTTCAAGTATTGTAGAAATGCATATTGCCTTTGATGGGGTTAAGAATATATTAGAAAGTGGTAGTGACTTATCTGATTCAACAACTATTACAAATGAGATTGATGCAAAAATATTAGATCTTGAACAAGAAGGACAATACAATTTTACAGCCTACACAACAGATAGTACAAAGAATATAGAAATCTCTGGAATATTTATAAATGGGCCTAAAAAAAATTGGAAAGTAACATTTTTAACTTCTTCTGGAAAAATCATAAAAACAGATATTTTTACGACACCAGATGGTTCAATCAATGTACCTATTTTAGAGATAAACAATAATACTGAGATTATAAAAGTAGAAGCAGAATGTGTAGATGTTACTGGAGAAGATATAATTGCTGGACAAAGTAGAATAGGTGAGAAATTATCTACATTTGTTGTAATTGGGAATTCTAAATCTTATACATTTATCGCATCACAATTATCAACACTTTTTACAACAAGTCTTAAAAATTTAACAAAGTCGGATATTGATAATTTGGAGACTTTAAAGACTGATTTTTTGAAGAAACTTGGTTTTGATGATTCTACACTTACTCAATACGATGACATAATGAATATTAATCCATATGATATAACTCTCAATCCGTATGTAGCAAATACAATTTTAAGTAAAAATATTGAATTATCTGGATTAATTGAAGGATTAATAAATGTACTTGATGATGATACACTTTTTTCTGATACAACTTATATTTCTTCTCAAGTATTAGATTCTTTATATAATGTAATACACAATACACAATCTGGTGTAGTTTTAGATCTAAGTGATACAACTTTGATTGATGATACAATTGATTTAGTAGGAGACATACAAAACATAAACATAGATGCGAAAAAA
>Ga0163179_10002179_pt1 | contig 13721 bp, 10 predicted proteins | sample AtlANTMetagenome_FD_109643 | JGI IMG/M metagenome (GOLD analysis project Ga0163179, IMG submission 109643) | Marine eukaryotic phytoplankton communities from the Atlantic Ocean - Atlantic ANT 2 Metagenome | ecosystem: Environmental > Aquatic > Marine > Oceanic | place: North Atlantic Ocean...
ACCTCCTTTGCGCGACGAATTGGACATCACAGGTCCCGACCTGTGTCCCTCAGGAGCCCGCCGGTACGCCCCCAAGAGGTTTGCGGAAACCCGCCAGCCAGGCTGCTTTCCCTGGCCGAGTAGCCTCTATTTGAGGCCACTAAATAAATCGTACAGTAGAAGCTATTGACACGTAAATAGTTTTCGTGACAGTTGGGTAACGAGATGTACGACTGCTGTGCAGACCCGCATTTAAACGGTTTTCTTCCAGGCTTTTCAAGCCTCAAAATCGTCTATTTTGACGTTTTAAGGCCGTGCTTTTTGCGCAAATCGTGATTTAGGCGCTGGTTTCTTCTGAGGATTCAGGCACCGATGCTTCGGATTTGGCTTGAGCAATGTTGCTTTTCAGGCGTTCATACACCAAGTTCGCGATGTCTGTTGTGGAGCCTTCCTCGGACTTGGCCACACCCAGCATGCGATGGCAGCCTGGACATCCTGTCACCACTTTCGATTCACCGGTGGTGGCTTCCAGGTCTTTCCAGCGGTTTTGACTGACCTTGGCGGGGGAATCCCACAAGAAACCTCCGCCTCCGCCACCACAGCAACTGGGGACAGCAGGTGATTTTCCAGCGGTTTTTCCAGTGACTCCGGCTGCAGCTAAGAGCGCATCAAAGTCTGCGGTTTCGTCGTTGTGAATGGTTTTGCACGGATGGTGCACGGCCATTGTCTCCGCTTTTTTCTCGATTTGAATCTTCCCGTCATCCAGCAGGTTTTTGAGGAATGAGACGTGAGATACTACCGATGCGAACTTCTTGAGTTCCATGCTTTCGGCGGCTTCTGAAAGCTGTACGCCGATATTGTCTTTACAGTGAGGGCAGATCGTGAGGATGGTTCGGTCATGGTCCTCAGCGAGTGCCTCGGAGAGCTCCATGACCCTTTCCATTTTGTAGAAAGGCCAGTCCTCCATGATGCCGCCACCATGCAGAAGCCCTTCTCCCCAGCACGACTCATCTTTCAAGACACCGTATTGAATGCCGGCTGCCTCGAGTAGTCGAGCGGTAGCAATGACCACAGGTTGGGCTTCGGGGGAATGTGCACCCTGGCAACCCAGCACGAAGAGCACGTTGTGTTCTTCGTGGTTGAAGTAGGCGATATTGTTTTCTTCAATAAAGGTGGCGCGATCGCTTGGATCTCCGGCGAAGATGTTGCCTGAAGCGGTCACTCGGTCAGATCCGCCTTCTTTTAGGCCGCGCGGTGGGTACAGGCCCTCCGCCGTCATCCGACCGCGTAGCTCAAGTCCGGCTCGTGAGGGGCGGTTGCCGACAGGGCAGACCGTATCGCAGGCCCGGCATTGTGTGCATGTGGATACCGTTTCGGGTGGTGCAAGCTCTGAGAGGGATTCTGTATTGGTGTTGGGGTCTCGGAATGCGAGTACAAAGTGTTCACGTGGCTTCAATCCAGCATCCGCGGATGGGCATGCGTCGTTACAGCGGCCACATTCGATGCAGGCGGCAGGATCGAAGAGGGTGTGGAAGCTGAAATCCGAAACACCGTTGGGCATTCCCACACGAATGAGTTCGGCTTCGAAGTGTTCCTCAGGGGTGTTCTCGTCGCCCATGTCCAAATCAGCACCGTCGATTGGGCGATCACTGGGTAACTCCACCATGTGTTTCAGGACCACATTGACCGGACCCATCACGAGGTGGAGATGTTTTCCGTATGCGATGAGGGAGGGGAAGCTACAGAGGATGAAATAATGCACCCACCAGTTCACCTCGGGACCGCCGACGCCGGGTCCGCTGATGCCGAGATCGAGGCCCCAGGGGCGCTCAAGAATGTAGGTGATCATCAATGTGCCGATCATGGCGAGGACGATCCCTGACTCCAGCATGTGGGTCAGTTGGTGTCGCATGATGGTGTAGCGGCGGATCGCCAATCCAATGACGGAGGCAAGAACAAGTACTGCGAACCCATCGAGAATCGGATCTAGGAATCCCATTGGGATGGGGTGCGCATAGTCGAGGAAGCCTGCATACACATGTGTCACACTCTTCAAGCCAAAGGTGACAAAACCATAGAAAACCAGCAGGTGCATCACGCCGACGAAGGGTCTGTTCGCAATGACCCGGGTCTGAAAGATCACTTCCGCTGAACCGGTGAAGAAGCCCTTTGGATTCACAATTTTGATTTGCTTGCGCTTTGGCCAGACATGCTTGATTCGACGGGTCCATAGGATCGTCGAGAAAGATACGGCTCCTGCGAGGCCAACCAATAAAATTGCGATTTGCTCCAGGCTCATAATTTCTCCGGTGAAATCAAGTCGGTCCTGTATAGGGGCGCTTTTAGCCCCTTTAAGCCCTATTGGCTCGTGAGATCTCCCTCGAAAATGAATCGCGCTTCAATTTTGTCCTCTAGTTGGAGGGCCCCCATGAGTGCCTTGTATGGTTTGATTCCCCAACGCGACGGTCTGATCTCCACTCGGATGCATTGGCCTCGCTCAAACGGAACGGTTGGGAAGGAAAGGGGCTTTTTGATTCCTTTTAGTTCAAGGAAACCCACAAAGTGCTCGTTTTCTACGCGTCCTTCAATTCGCGCGTCGGGGAAGCGCTTTGTGTGCAGGATTTCGTTTTGAATTGTGGAGAGGATTTTTCTTTTGTCCTTCGATGACAAGACGTCTGTTCGAGTCTGTCCCTTTTCAATGATTCCTTCGACGTGAAAGGAGTCGGTCCAGAAAACACCGTGCACTTCATTGCCTCTTTTTTCTAGTTTAAAGCGATGCACTGACAGCAGAAGATCGTGGGCGACCCTGGAAAAAAAACCGGTTTTGTAAGTGGAGATTTCGAGTCGACCGACGATGGCTTGGGTCATGGGGTTGTTTTTATTATTGGTTTTTAGAAGCAGTTTTTTGGTGCCACGGGCTTCGCGAATACTGTGATAGAGTTTCGCACATCGCGAGAGGTTCATAGTTTGAACGACAGGCCAAAGATGCCTTATTTACCAGGGCTGGATGGACTTAGAGCCATCGCGGTTGTTTTTGTCATTCTGTACCACTTAGAGCTCTCTTGGTTGCCTGGCGGATTCTTAGGCGTCGAGGTGTTTTTCGTCATTAGTGGTTACCTGATCACTGCACTACTGCTCCAAGAGTATGCATCCAATGGCCGTATTGATCTGAAAGGTTTTTGGTTGAGAAGGGCACGAAGACTCCTTCCCGCCCTAGCTGTTTTATTGTCGGTTGTGGGGCTGTATGTTGGCGCCTTTAGACCCGAGCAAATGTCCAATCTTCGCCTGGAGGTAGTGGCTGCGAGTGGGTACTTCACCAACTGGTTCCTTGTGCTTCGAGAAGTCTCCTATTCTGAGAGTTTCGCAACACCGTCGCCATTGCTGCATCTTTGGTCGTTGGCCATAGAGGAGCAATATTATGTTTTCTGGCCACTCTTGGTTTGGGGGGGGTTGAGATGGGGAGGGCGTCGTTGGTTTTCCCTCGCAATCGCCGCCGGTGTGGTGGGGTCCGTCGTCCTCATGTGGCTGCTTTTTGATCCAGATCAAGATCCGCTGCGGCTTTATTACGGGACAGACACAAGAGCCTCAGGGCTCTTACTTGGGGCGCTTGTGGCGCTCTATTGGCGTCCATGGGAGCAATCTGAGGGGCGAGGGGTGGCTGTGTGGCTTCAAGTACTCGGCCTTCTTGGGCTCGCCGGCATTGTAGTCCTTTCTGCGGGACTGTCAGAATTTGATCCGCAGTTGTACCGGGGTGGTTTTTTTCTGTGTGATGTGCTGACGATCTTGGCGATTATGGCCTTGGTTGATTCGCGCACTGTGCTTGCATCGGTATTGGGTGTTGCACCCATGCAATGGATTGGAAAGCGGAGCTATGGACTTTATCTGTGGCACTGGCCTATCTTTTTGTATGGGGGATCAGGCGACAGTCTTGTAGAGCGGGGAACGGCGGAGTTGCTCCTTGGTCTGGGCTTGTTGGTCGTACTTACCGAGTTGTCCTATCGTTTGATTGAGCAGCCCATTCGGCGCCAGGGCTTTGTGTCTACTCTGCGGACCTTCCAATCCGAACGCACCTTGGCGCACTTTGTCTCGACAGTCCCTGTGCTCGTTTTGGGTACTCTGGCGTTGTGGGCGGCGGTGGTTCTTGCCCCGACTCCAGCGCCGATGCCGGCGGGTTCGGATACCGGTGATGGTCGCGAGGAGATGGTAGTGGATCTGGAACCGGTTGTTGAGGAAGTGGTTCCCGCAGAGATTGTTGCGCTACCCGAGGCCTATGCCTCTGATACCGTGCATGCGTTTACGCTCATCGGGGATTCGGTGATTCATGGCACGCATCGGGAGTTGAAGGCTGAGCGGCGTTTAGATGTCAATCTGCTTGCTGGGACGAGTCGGAGTTTTATTTTCGGGTTGGACATGATGTACCAAATGGCCGCAAAGGGTGAACTCACGCCGGTCATGGTGGTCCATTTGGGAAACAATGGGATCGTTCGGCCCAAGCTTTTTGACCGGATGATGAAGCTGTTGGACAAACAGGAACTCGTCTTGTTCATCAATGTTCGTGTCAAAAAGCGCTGGGAGAGCCAAGTCAATGAGGCCTTGGCCGAAGGAGTGAAACGATATCCCAACGCAGAACTGGTCGATTGGCATGCGCACAGTAAAGGGCAGGATACGTGGTTTCGGTCGGATAAGACTCATCTGTCCCACGAAGGGAAGCGGGCTATGACGGCGCTGTTGTTGAAGCATCTCGATGAAATCGAGCGGCTATCGTTGAAAACAAAGCCTGAAAGAGTGGATGCTTCTGATGTGTTCGATGAAGGACAAAACGCAGAAGCACAGGTGGAATAAATACATGAAAGAGGCAGTCTTTTCTTCTCGGCCTTTCCGGCATCTTGTGCTGTGGGGCTCCTTGTTTACGGTGGGGTTCATGCAGCGTTCCGTCGCGGAGCCTAGTGCACCTGCGCTGACATCGGCAGTGGTGCTTGAGATAAATGAGTTCGCTGTCGCTGCTTCGGGACCCCCAGAAATCACCTGCAAAGAGGCCTTGGATAAAACAGGACCTGTTGAGAAGCCGGTGACCGCAAAGAACCCGATCCGCAAGGTGAAGAAGCCCGACGTCAATGAAATGGAATCGGTCTCGATTGCAGGAAGTCAGGAGGCTTGGCAGCCGATTGATCCGATGCAGTTGCCTGTACAGCCCTTAGAGGGGCGCACAGCGGATGTTGCTGCTGTGGGAGCGATCTTGAATCGAGCGGACGCGGGTGAATCGATTCGGATTTCCTTTTTCGGTGACTCTCACACCTCGGCCGAATGGTTCACTGGACATCTGCGTCGCAAATTGCAGGCTCAATACGGAGACAGAGGGCATGGCTTTATTTTGCCAGCTGCGCTCTATAAGTGGTATCGCGGCTCGGATATCAATCTGTGTCGGACAGAGGGTTGGCGTTCGGACTACGCGGGTAAGAGAGACAGCCGTAAAGATGGTTTGCTGGGCTTTGGTGGAATGTCGGTGTCGAGCAGCAATCCCGATGATTTTGGGTGGGTGCAGACCACGGTAAGCAATCCTCAGGGGCGCAAGGTATCCGTGTTCAATGTCTACACGCTCAATCAGCCCGATGGTGGGACGTTTTTTGCGCAGGTGGATGAAGCGGAGCCTGTCGCAGTTTCCACGGTGGGAGCGAAGGAGGGTTTGTCTCTCACTCGCTTGAAGGTTCCGGATGGTCCACACCGGTTGGTTCTTTCGCCGAAAGGGGATGGGGAGGTACGGATCTTTGGTGTATCGCTTGAGCGTGAGTCACCGGGGGTCATTTTGGATGCGATGGGTATCAATGGGCGCCAGGCGTTCCATTCGCTCGAGTGGCAAGATCAGTTGATGTTTCCCGGTATCCAGAGCTTGCAGCCTGATCTTGTGGTTTTGCAGTATGGCACCAACGAAGCCAACGATAGCGAGCTTGAGCTCAGCAAGTATAGAGAACAACTTATAGCAGTCATTGCTCGTTTCAAGAAGGCTGCTCCCAATGCGGCCTGCTTATTGGTGGGGCCAACGGACCGCGCCGTAAAGAAAGACGAGGGGATCTATGCGATATGGGATCGCACAGCGCCGATTGCTGATGTTCAACGCTCGGTTGCATCTGAAACAGGGTGTGCATTTTGGGATTGGCAGAAAGCCTCTGGAGGGGAAGGGTCCATCCTTTCGTGGCGGTTTCATGAGCCGCGACTTGCCTCCAAAGATTTGATTCATCTTAGTCGCAAGGGCTACGAGTTGTCCGCCGAGCAGTTGTTGAAAGCGATACAAAATGCAAAAAAATAAAGGTTTATCCTTTGCTTCTACAAATGCAGTGGCGGTTGTTGGTCCGCTTCGTGCCCCCAACGATGAGGTGGTGAACGCTTGGCTTCTGGCCTGCATTTGCAGAGAGTTTTTGACGTTTTCTCGGGATTTATTATAAGGCGCGGCAATCCACGAGAAAGGGAGAGCCGCCATGATGGGAATGAACGGCGTAATGCCGCAACAAAGTACTGCAATGGTCAACGCTTTGAATGAGCGAGCCCAGGGACAAGCGAATCGAATTCGCGAGACTGAATCGGTCATGGTCCCAAGCAGCAAGATCAATCTTGACGTACCCCCACGGGAAATGGGTTTGTTTTCTCGTGTGACCCTTGGTCTGGAGCGGGCTGTCGCGACGCAGCAGCAAGCCGCAACGGCCTACCAGAGCAACGCCTAAGGCTCGGCTTGAAGTTCTCCGCGAAGGGGAACTCTGCCGATAATGATGTCCCGAAACATGATCCAATCGCTCAGCAGTGAGTAGATTGGGTATTGGAACGTAGCGGGTCGATTTTTCTCGAAGAAGAAATGCCCGATCCATGCAAATCCGTACCCTGCAGGTGCGACACACCACAACCAGTTTGGATTTCCGTGTAGGACGGCTGCTGCGAGCAGTCCCAATACGCAGATCGATCCGATGAAGTGGAGTGTTCGGCAGGTGCCGTCGCGATGCTCGCTGAGGTAGTACGGGTAGAATTCAGCAAGGCTTTGGTAGCGCTGAGTCATGCTTTTGCCCCTTATCTTCCACTAATTGTAGTCGATTGACTACAGTTCGGCTACCCGAAGTAGGGGGGCGCGTTGCCGGCTTTCCACTTGATGTTGCAGCCCATGGCCGGGATTTGGTCTTCTTGGGCTGGGCTGTTCGACAATGTGGAGCGGATGGCCTGACGCATGTCTTCGCCGTTGACCGGATTGTTGTTGCCTGGACTGCTGCTGTCCCATTGTCCACGATACACCAGCTCTCGCTCCCCGTTGAAGAGGTAGAAGTCGGGAGTACATGCCGCCTGGTAGGCTTTCGCGACACTCTGGTCGTTGTCCATCAAGAAGGGAAAATTCCACCCCAAGCTCTCGGTCAAGGCTTTCATCTTTTCGGGTGCGTCTTGAGGATAGTTGGCAATGTCGTTGGAATTGATAGCGATGACTTGTAGACCCGCGGAAGAAAACTCCTCGGCCAGCGGTCCGAAATCCTCGCGAATGTGAATGACATAGGGACAGTGATTGCAGATAAACATCACCAAGACGGCTTTTGCATCACTGAAGCTCTCTAAGGAATAGCTTGTGGAGTCGACCCCATTGCTCAGGGAAAAGTGGGGTGCTTTGGTGCCAAGCGGCAACATGGTGGAGGGGGTGAGGGCCATAGGAATCTCTCTTGTTGATGGGGTGGCGTATCTCGTTTGCCAAGCTTGAGGCAGCAATCGTTTTGCAATAGCGCTATGATGGACGACCTATTCTTTGTTTGAAGGAGCATCCATGCGTACCCTAAGAAATCTTGTCCTTGCTTTTGCATGCTTGTGGTCTGCAGCCGTGTCTGCAGAATGCCCGACGGATGTGCAGATTGTTTCCCAGTTGACGTGTTCATCCACGATTACGGGTACGATTTCGGCGAACGCGGACAGCTTGATGGGTGGCGAGTGCGATGACGGTGATTGCTACACTTGCGGTGACCCGCATGCCAATGAAAAGCAGGTTGCACCCGAGCATGTGTACAGTTTCGAGTGTCAGAACTCCGGCGATGTACGACTGGTGATTACGGATCTGCCCTGTGACATGGATATTTATGCCCTCGACGAGTCCTGTGACCCGAACGAGGGTTGTATTCAAGGCTCGACGGCTCCCTATGCAGTGGATGATGAGGTGCTTTTTGCCTGTACCGCAGGAGAGACACACTACATCGTCATTGAAGCCTATGGCGTGAAGCACTTGGATGTGGCCAGTGGACCTTGTACAGACACAGGAGATGCCACAGGAACTGTGTTCGACCCGAGCTACACGCTGAGCTTTGATGTGTCTGCTTCCACAGGCTGTCTTGAGGATTGTGATGACGGTGTGGACAACGATTTCGACGGTGACACCGACTGTGCTGACAGTGACTGTGGCTCGGATCCAGTCTGTTGTGATATCGACGGCGATGGCTTCTTTTCTGAGGCCTGCGGTGGTGCGGACTGTGATGACAATGATTCGGATATCAATCCAATCGCCACGGATATTCCCGACAATGGAATTGACGAAGACTGCGATGGTGAAGACACCGTTACTGTGGACACCTCGTCGCCTGAACCCGAAGACACCGGCGCTGATGGCACTGGAAAGGATGAGGACGGGGCTTGTGGGTGCGGTGTGGCCGGAAATACCCAAAGCCACGGATACTGGGCCTTTCTCCTTGTAGGTATGGGTGTGCTCGTTCGTCGCCGGCGTTGAAGAAGGCTTTGCTACTGGTGATGTTTGGGCTCCTTTCTTTGATGGGCTGTGCCTCGGAAGAGATTCGTCCAGATGAGCCTGAGTCGATTCGATCTGAGTCGATGCCCTCTACTGGCCACAATGCGACGGATTCGGTCTTGGCCGAGGCTTATGCGGCCTGTTCACAGCGTGGCGAGGAGGCGAAAAACTGCGCCTACCATCTTTGGCAGGCCGAACTCATGGACTTGCGTCCAGGCTCGTCCAACACGGATACGCACCTTGCCGCGGTAGATGATGTTTTTCGGCGTCACTATCCTTCCGCTGCAGCGCTTAATCCTCAGTTTGAGCAGCGCTTTTGGGCTTGGTATTGGGGGGCGTGGTGGAAAGAACAACCCCGTGATCGCATTGGTCGTATGGAGCAGTGTGGTCTGTTTTCCACAGAAGACGCACAGAAGCGCTGTGAGGAGTGGGCTCCGAGGGCGTGGAAGTGGTTGATCGGTCGCAAGGGCGGCTTACCCGAGTGAAGTGTGGGCCGAATACTCCGTTCTCACCTTGAATTCCTGGCTTATGGAGTGCGCAGGGTGATAGGACAGGCTCCCCCATCAAAAGCGAGAAACTCACATGCGAATCCTTTGGATTATCCCTCTTATTTTGGCCTGTGGTACGCGACCTGGATCTGAAGATTTGGATGGAGATGGGTATCGAGGAGAGCGGGACTGCAATGATCAGGACAGCTCTGTGCACCCTGGTGCAGAAGAGATCTGTGATGGGATTGACAACGACTGCAATGATCAGATTGATGAAGCAAGTGCGACGGGCGCGATTGCATTTTACGCGGATGCTGACGGGGATGGGTTTGGTAATGCGAGAGCGACGGTTCTCGCATGTTCTGAACCGGAGGGCTACACGACATCTGCCACAGATTGTGACGACACGGACGAGGACACCTACCCGGGTGCGACTGAGCTGTGCGATGGCAACAACAATGACTGCGATCTCACCACTACAGAGGAAGGTTCTGCGACCTTTTGGGGTGAAGATGGTCTGGTGTACCACTACTCGGAATTCGGGGGTAGCGTCGGTAGTCCGGACCGAACGGCTCCAGATCAAGCTGGCACACTGCGTGTGTGCGAGGGGGTTCACTTTTTGGAGTGGGAGCTAGAGCACAATTTGACGGTGGTTGCTCAGGTGGTCGATCCTCCGGATGCGGTGACCTTTCACGGTGGGAACGCGCGTACGATTTTTCGTCTGGGCGATGGTCAGAATGGTTCTGGGGCGGCGGTCGATTTGACCGTGCGGGGAGGAACGCTAATGCGTGCTGTGTCATCCGGGAATGGTGGCGCATTGGCCTGCTCAGCGTCCATGATGGGGGGAAGTTCGGTGTATCTGTTGAACACCGTTCTTAAAGACAATGAATCCGAGGGTGATGGCGCGGCGGTGCATTCTCGAAAGTGTGCGTTGAGTATGATTGATGTTGAGGTCACCGGGAATGAGAGTGCAGTCGCCGCGGCGGTGTATTCGTCGGGAACGGCGGTGATTGTCGACTCGGTTTTTGATGGTAACCGGGGCGGTGCTGTGAGTGCACTGACGCTCGATTCGAATCCGCGAGCGACGTTGAACGGCGTGGACTTTTTCGACAATCGCCTCATCGAAGGCTTTCAAGATGGTGCTTTTGCCACTGTAATGATTTGGGACCTGCAGGAAGACGCGACGATTGAAGGTGTCAACGTGTTCTCCAACAAGGATGATACCGGGGAGGCCCATACGGGAGGTGTGTTTCTCCATGGCGAGAAGAGGGTGGATTGGATTGGATCGGCTGCGATGCGATCGGGTGTGTACGGGAATGACGGGGTTGGTCCCGGTCTACTCCTATGGGGATCGGATGGAATGCTGCTGTCTGTCGATGGGGTCGATTTTGGTGAGAATGGCACTGAAAATGACAATCTATCGGGTGATGTGGGCTGGATAAACGCGCAGTACAGCGCTCCGCAGGCCGCAGGTTTTGTGTGCCTAAATGGCTTGTGTGGTCCAAATCATGACGAGGACGACAATCCGTTTAATGACTACAGTGAGTGCGAAATTGGCCGGTCTGCCGACGCTCGAATCGTGCAGGCGGACTCGAGCAGTATTCTGTTCGGACCCGTGATTCAGTCCGACAGTTATGCCACGTTGCTTAATTTTGGGGCCAAGATGTCTGCAAAAGAGGGCTGTGTGATGGACTGGTACATTCTCTCCAGTCCAACATTTGGGTCCATGGATGACGAATGGCTTGTGGAGGCTTCTGTCATCAACGAAGCGTTGACTGAGGGGGACGCGTATGGGGAGATGTCGATGGTGCATCCGGTTCGGTTTGAGTCGGACGCTTACTACGCGCTACTCCAAGCGGTCACATGCCCAGAGGGTGTCTACCATGGGATGGCCGAGGCGGATCGGACAGAAGCCGATCCTGATCCAGGTATCGGCAACTTTGCCGGGATTGTGGTTCAAGAGGACTTTGTGGGGGACTATGAGCCTGGCCAGATGGTGACCGGTTTGAGCCCGAGATCATCGATTGTGACCTACCCGCTGGACCTTTGGGTGGCGGATTTGTCCGCGCCTGCTGAGGGCGTGTGTCCGTAGAAAAATAAGTTCACCTATTCTCTTTGGTTTTGATCTACAGTGATGCTCCCAACGGCTCAGGGAGGTCATTTTGCATCGTTTTCTGCTTGTGTTTTGTTCGCTGTCTATTCTTGCTTGCAACAAGGATTCGACGGATGGTACGGACGATACCGGTACCGCTATCGACGCGGATGGTGATGGTTTCGTCGCATCGGAGGATTGCGATGACGACAACCCCGATATCAATCCGGATGCGGATGAGATCTGTGATGAAGAGGAAGTGGATGAAGACTGCGATGGCCTGATCAACGATGCCGATGACAACTTCGCGGAAGGCACCCAGTCTGCTTGGTATTTAGACGGCGATGCGGATGGCTACGGGGATGCAGAGTCGGAAGGGGTGTGGGCCTGTGTGGATCCCTCGACTGAAATCGACACCTACCTCAATGACAACAGTGACTGCAACGATACGGATGCGGACATCAATCCAGATGCCACAGAAGTCTGTGACGATGAAAATATCGACGAGGACTGCAACGGCGAGGTGGATGATGAGCAGGCCGATGTCGATACGAGTACCCAGAGCAACTGGTATGCCGACAACGATGAAGACGGCTACGGCAATGCCGATGACACCGTACTTCTCTGCGATGTACCCTCCGGCTATGTCGCGGATGACACCGACTGTGATGACACGGATGCGAGCCTAAATCCTGATACCGTCTGGTATGCCGATACGGATGCGGACGGTTTCGGAGACAGTGCGGTTTCTACGGCTTCTTGTGAGCAGCCCAGTGGCTATGTGGCGGATGACACCGACTGTAATGACACGAGTGATGTGGCCTATCCCGGGGCGGATGAAGTGTGCGATACCCTGGACAACAACTGCGATGGGGATGTCGACGAGGACGCTGCCTTAGACGCAGCTACTTGGTATTTGGACTCTGACAGTGATGGGTATGGAGACGCTGCCAGTACTGACATCGATTGCGATCAACCCAGCGGCTATGTAGCGGATGCGACCGACTGCAACGATGGAGATACGGCCATCAACCCGGGTGCGACAGAGGTCTGTGATGCCTCCGATGTGGATGAGGACTGCAGTGGCTCAGCGGACGATGCCGATAGTGGAACCGATCCGTCGAGCAAGACGACCTACTACGCGGACAGTGATGGGGATGGCTACGGGGATGTGAGTGCCTCGGTGACCTCCTGTGAGCAGCCCACCGGATACGGAACGGACAATACGGACTGTGATGACGGGGATGCGGATATCAATCCGGCTGCGACCGAGGTCTGTGACGGGGTGAACAATGACTGCGATAGCAGTACCACCGAGGATGGAATGGCGCAGTTTGAGGATAGCTCGGGCAATGTCACCGACTACACAAGCTTTGGAGGAACGGCTTCCTCGCCGGATACCTCGGCACCTACAGCAGATGGTGAATTGACCCTCTGTGATGGGACCTACTATCTGAACTGGGACCTCACCAGTGATCTTGAAATCGAGTCTTTCAGTGGTGACTCCTCCGCAGTGACCATTAGTGGTGGCAACTCAGGGATGATTTTTCGTCTAGGGAGCTATCCAAACTACGGAAGTGGCTCACTGGTTGATCTTGAGCTTGAGTCGATCACTCTTGAAGAAGGTTCGAGCGGAGGGACCTACGACTTATCGACTGTGATTGGGTGTGTGGACGACGGGAGTTCATCCGCAGGGTCGAGTGTCACAGCGGAGAATGTGGTCTTCGAGGACAATGCAGGCGATAGCAGCTCCTATGGTGCGATCTTTAGCTACTACTGCGATCTGGATGTGTCGGACTCAGAGTTCACAGGCAACACGGGCGAGTACGTTGCAGCTGTCAGTGTCTGGTACGGTGGTGACATCACCATTGAGGACACCGTTTTTGATGGAAATGCCGCAGCGTATACAAGCGCGATTTACGCCGATGGTGTGGATACGCTAGATCTGAGTGGTGTGGATGTGTATGACAACGACATCACAGGCACCGCTGGAAAGTCGGTGATCTTGACGTTGAATTCCATTGATAGCGTGACTTTTGATGATGTGGCTGTCTATGACAACACCTCATCAGGCGGTGGGGAGTTGGATGCATCCGGTGTTGCGATTGGACACTCCGGCACACTGACATGGACCGGTTCCACGTCGACGAGTTCTGGGGTATGGTCGAATGAAGGTGATGGTCCGGCCGTGTACATCGATGATGGTGCCGGTAGCCTTGAATTCGATACGGTAGATTTCGACTCCACCTCATCGGGCTCGGAGTTTGACCTTGTGACCGGCGGCAGTAGCGGAAGTGCGTACTATGCGCCTGACGATGCCTCGTTTATTTGCAACAACGACCGCTGTGGAGATGATGCAGATGGCGACGGTGATGCGAGTAATGATGAAGAAGAATGCCAGGTTGGAAGC
>Ga0163179_10002180_pt1 | contig 13721 bp, 14 predicted proteins | sample AtlANTMetagenome_FD_109643 | JGI IMG/M metagenome (GOLD analysis project Ga0163179, IMG submission 109643) | Marine eukaryotic phytoplankton communities from the Atlantic Ocean - Atlantic ANT 2 Metagenome | ecosystem: Environmental > Aquatic > Marine > Oceanic | place: North Atlantic Ocean...
AACTCGACATAAACGGTATCACAATAACAAGAATAATCACACCAACCAGCTTCTGTTGCTAATGGATTATAATTACACGCTATGAATTGTAGACATCCTATCACCTCAAGTTCATTACATACACCATCATTATCATCGTCATAACAGTTCCCATCACAATCATAGTATTCCGTGGGATATGTACAAGAACCATCGTCCTCAAGGACATTTCCGCTATAATTACATGCCGCCTCATCTGTACATCCAGAACAAATATATCCACCATCGATGATGTCCCAATCATAATTGGTGATTAAAAAAACTTTTGCTGAAAGTCCCTCACAATAACCAGTATTTCCAGCAGAAAAACGAACTCCAGTATTTATATTGTCTAACTGGCTCCAAGCAATTAATAAATTATCATAATTTTCTGAAGATAAAGCTGCGTCTAAAAACATATCAGTCATACTGCCAAAATCTTGTTGGTTAGTTGGGTTTTCAATAACTGGATCAATTCCACTAATATCCCAAGCAGCAATGTTTTGATTAAACGCCCCTGATAAAGCAAACATCGCTTCCATTGTGGTCACATTGCTAACATCCCAATCTCCGATATCTTGATTAAAAGCATCAGCACTATAAAACATCCAGGACATGTCAGTCACATTACTGACATTCCACTCTCCGATGTCTTGATTAAAATCACTAGCGTAATAAAACATAGTTCTCATTTCAGTTACATTTTCAACGTTCCAATTTCCTATATCTTGATTAAAGGTCCAGGCAGATCGAAACATCCAGTTCATATTTGTAACATTACCAACATTCCAATCTCCGATATCTTGATTAAAATCATTGGCGTGATAAAACAAACTGCTCATAGTAGTTACATTTTCAACATTCCAGTCTCCAATATCTCCATTAAAGTTTTTAGCCTGGTGAAACATGGAGTTCATATTTGTAACATTACTAACATTCCAGTCTTCAAGATTTTGATTGAACTCCATTGCATATGAAAACATACGCCACATTGATGAGACTGATCCCACATCCCAACTCCCAATATCTTGATTAAAGACTCGAGCGTGATGGAACATTTCATCCATATTAACCACACTACTTACGTCCCAGCCCCCTATATCTTGATTAAAACTAGAAAGGTTTTCGTCATTCCAACCTTCCCACGATAATTCTTCAAACATACTAGCCATATTCTCAACCTTACCTACATCCCAACTTCCAATATCTTGATTAAAATCGGATGCCGTATAAAACATCCAACTCATATCAGTCACATTTTCGACACTCCAATCCCCGATGTCTTGGTTAAACGATGATTTAGCAAACATGGCCCTCATACTAGTTACGTTTTCGACATTCCAATTCCCTATATCCTCATTAAAGTTGGTATCAAAAAACAACGAATCCATGTTAGTGACACCACTCACGTCCCAATTATTAATTGATCCATAAAGATTTGCGGCCACATCACTATAATTAAGCCATAAATCAACTGCATCATCAATATTTTCATCTGTAATTAAGGTCTGTCCATAACTAAAAACAGGAAATAGGACTAATAGTATTCTTTTAAACATGTTTCTATGAATTTTCTCAAAGGTAGTATTAATATAATTAACTTTATATTACTTTGACAAGTGAAATCCTGTAGAAATTATTATTATCACAACATGTTGGGGCATACAATTATAGATGAAAATACTGGTTTAGAAATATGTTTTGAGACGACCCCCAACATGTTTCCACAAGACTGGTATTCAGAAACAATAAATGCAAAAGCGGTATCACTTGACAAAAAACATCATCAACGTATTAAAAAAACTATTCTGTTGAGTTTAAAAAAATATCCAGCACAACTAATTAGAGAAAATTTGAAAAAGATTTTTATCCTTCAAAAAATCCAATTTTACGGACTAAATTATGGTGGCACTTATTCAAAAGATAGCATTTTTATAACTCACACCTCAGCCAATTTTTATATTGAACAGGCTTTTCACCATGAATTCTCACATATTTTATTTAAAAATTTAAAATTCTTCTTTAAAGAGGAACAATGGGAATCTATTAATTCAAAAAAGTTTCACTATGGTAATGGTGGTGTAGAGGCGTTGAAAAACAATAAACACAGTCAAACACCCAACAAAATGTTTCATAAAGAGGGATTTATCCACGAATATGCTACCTCAGCATTGAAAGAAGATTTTGCCTCTATCGCCGAAAATTTATTTCTCCCAATAAATGGCTTTAAAGATTTAATTGATACGTATGAACGAATTAAACAAAAAAGAATACTTGCTATAGAATTTTATCAAAGAATAAATAAAAATTTATCTCAAAATTATTTTGATAAAATATTGGAGAATCGTAGCGAATAAAGAATTAATTGAGTTTTGTATGAGTATACTGAGAATAATTAAAATTCTATTAATTTTACATACATAAAAGAATAGGAAAATGAATTTTGAAATAGCACAAAAAGATTTAGATATATACGTGAACTTCCATGATTTTCAACTAGATCCCAAACTAAAAAATGAAGGTTGGAGACTCCCCAGTTTAGATGAGTTGAAAGAAATGTACAAAATCCACCAACAGGGCAAATATAATTTTAAAGATGATAGGTATATGAGCTCTGATTACGATCAACCGTACTATAATTGGATTTTAAATTTTGAAGATGGTACTACACGACATGTCGATATAACAGAAAGTCACTGGGGTCGTGCAAATATTAGGTTAGTTAGAGATTAATGAAAACCATAAAAAATGAAAAAATTTAAATATATAGAGGAGTCGGATGGAGGTGTATCAAACACACATGATACAATAAACATAATAGAAAACAAGGTTGTTTTTATTGCGACTATAAGAGAAATAAAATGTGAGTGGAATGGTAAAAAGTTTACATTACGTCACGAAGAAAATTCTTCGAATAATAAATTTTGGTGGATCGATGGCGAAGAGTTATTTGATACAAATGAGAAGATAGATATAGAAAATTATTTATATAATCAAACTGATTTTTATCTTCCAACAGCGTCTGTGAACGACAATATTTAAAATATGGACACTTTAAGTCACGCATTATGGGGTAGAGGTTTTTTTGGATATAAAGGTCACCCCTATTGGAGTCTTTTTTTTGGTGTACTTCCAGATTTATTTTCATTTGGAATATTTTTTTTAATAAATCTTTTTTTTACAACTGATGTCAAATTTGGAAAGCCCTCACTGGATGAAATTCCAAACTATGTTTTTCATTTATATGATATTACTCACAGTTTAATTATAGCTTTATTTTTCATTTTTCTTGTATATAAATTCATTAACAAAAGGATTGCTTTTGCCATGCTTGCTTGGCCCCTTCACATAATGTTAGATTTTCCATTTCATACAGCCGACTTTTTCCCAACACCCATTCTATGGCCTGTTCTCGAAGTAAAATTTGATGGAGTGTCTTGGTCAAAACCAGTAGTTTGGTTTTCGAATGTTGGTGGAATAGTACTATTATATATTTATCGTTATACAATTCAAAATAAGACTAAAAAATTGGAAAAAAAATAATCACGGTTTTTGGTACTATTCAATTTTGACACCACTAAAACCTGTATATTTATATAAAATCTTTAGATTATGAAAAAAATACTACCGCTATTATTTTTGATTCCTTTCTTTTCATCATCACAGTGTGGTGACGATGAATATGAAATTTTATTTGAAACATATAGTGGTGAATGGGCGGAAGAAATAACATGGTCCATTATGGATAATAATGGAGTGGTGGTAGTTTATTACGACGGTTCAGAGACAGAAAACGATAATTGGTACAACCAAACAGCCTGTTTAAGTACTGGGTGTTATGTGTTTGAAGCAAATGATAGTTATGGAGATGGTTGGAATGATGGATTTGTTGATATAAGTTCTTTAAATTCTAATGTTGATTTTGGATTAACAGATTTAAACATAGAGTTGGAAAGTGGATTTATAGATTATACAATTTTTCAAATTAATGATTGGGAATGTGTATATAGTGGTTTAGGCTGTACTGACGTAAATGCTATTAATTATGATGAAGACGCTTTCATAGCAGATGACTCTTGTGAATATTCTTGTCAAGAGGGTGAATATGTTCTAGAAATAGAAACTTCTACAGGTAATTGGGCGTCAGAAATGAGTTGGATTTTATATAGTGAACAAGGCTGGAATGAACAAGGTGAGCCAATCACCTCATTTCAGGGAAGTAATAACAATGAATCGTATTATACACAAATTTGTTTAAATAATTCGGGTTGTTATTTAATATTAGGAAATGATAGTTATGGAGATGGTTGGCAGGGAGGAAGTGTTACGATTTCTTTGGATGGAATAAATATATTAAATGATATAACCATAGAAGATGGATTTGAGGGGTATTTCACATTTGATATCTATGAAAAGGGGTGTGTTTGGGATTTTCCAGGTTGTACAAATCAGGAGGCAATAAATTACAATCCTTATGCGAATATAGATAATGGAAGCTGTATAATCCCACAAGCTTTTAGTTTTGATGGGCTGGAAAGAGAATATCTGTTATATATCCCAGAAAACACATCGCCAAACGCATCTTTAGTATTTGTACTCCATGGTTACACTGGAACCGCACAAGGTATTATGGGGTATTCGGGCATGAATGAAGTTGCCGCCGCTAATGGGTTTGTCGTATGTTATCCACAAGGAACAATAGACCAATACGATAACACTTTTTTCAATGTAGATTATGCTTTTCAGAATAATCCAACAGTTGATGATGTGGGTTTTATCGTCGCCCTGGCAGAGTATCTACAAACAACCCACGAATTAAGTAGTGTTAACACTTTTTCTACTGGTATGTCGAATGGAGGGGATATGAGTTACAGACTTGCTTGTGAAGCGGGTTCCACATTTAGAGCAATTGCACCAGTTGCAGGATTAATAATGCAAGACATATATGACTCTTGTAATCCAGAAAATCCGGTTCCTTTATTTGAAACTCATGGTACTGAAGACGATGTATCTTGGTATGAGGGAGATCCATTTAATGATGATGGTTGGGGCGTGTATTTAGATATACCCTCAACAATTGATTTTTTTGTTAATCAAAACAACTTAACGGATGTAGACTTTTTAGAGCTAATAGATTTGGATCCAGGAGATGGAAGTATTATAGAAAGTTATATCTATACATCCCCAACTTCTTATAATGAAGTTTGGTTATATAAGGTAATTGGCGGTGGACATGATTGGCCTGGAGCTTGGGGAAATATGGATGTGAATATTAGTGAAGAAATTTGGAAATTTTTCAGTACAATGTCTATGTCTGAACAGTCTTTTATTGAAGACGGAAATAAGTCAAATCAAAAATTAAAAAAAGTTATAGATATTTTAGGTAGAGAAAGTGTAGCTCCAGGTTTGCAATTACACATCTATGAAGATGGTTCTGTCCAGAGAAAATACTCGATAAACTAAACTTAATTACAAAGACTTTTAATCTCAATATAAGATTTTAATAATATAAAAAACCATGCATCATCTTCTACAACTATTAAAATGGATTCTTGTTTTTAGTGTTGGAGGAGTAATTCCCTTTTGGGTCTTTTTTTTGAATTTAGGCTGTCTTTTATTTGGTCCTGGTCAAATAGGTCTTTCGCAGTGGATATTTGCAGATGACCCTGATGTGGGCTACTTTTTAATTATTTTTATTGGGATATTGTCAAACATTTTTTCTATGATATCTATGTGGTTAATTTATAAACTAAATTATTATAATATATTTTTCCAACGTATAGTTAGATTTCTTTGGTATTTTCTTTTACCATGTATCATATTTCTTTTAACACTAGAGACCCTCTCTAAATATAATGATTGGGATATCAGTGGTGCAATTATTTTAATATCTTTGAATATGTTAGCTGTCGGCAGTTTAATATCTGCATATAGAAACAATTATTATAATTGAATCACTTATGACCAAGTTACAACTTAATTTAAAAGAAAAATATGTAGGAAAAATAAAAGTATTTTGGTTCAATTTTACTATTGATTTAGCCGCTGTCGACTACGCGGAGCATATAGATGAATATCATTGGTTTAAAATAGATCTTTCCACTGGAGAAATTCATGAATTGGGAGATCAAATTATAAAAAACACATTGGGAACATTAAAATTATATACAGCTTCTGGTTTTTGGAGAGTCCATGGAGACTGGGATGATTCCAGCGAGTTATATGATTTTGAATTAGGTATAAGTTTAGACTCTATGGAGTATGTTTGTACTGGAATTGATGAAAAAGAAAAGGATAAATTGATGTTATATTTAGAGGATAATTTTTATAACATATGTGAAGACGTTCTTCGATTATCCTCAGGTGGAACAGACCTATCTCAGTATTTATGATCCAAAACATGTTCCCAACACCCAACTCTTTCAGATTTAATTTATGAGATTTATTTGTGTTTTATTTATGGTATATTGTTTTAGTTGTAGTAATCAAGCTCACCAACCCACAAAAAATGAAAATTCTGTTTTTTCTGACGATGAAAAAAAAATAATTCACACCTATTTTAAAACTGATACTACAGTTAAAAACATAGAATCAGTGAAAATTCAAACACATTAGATGTATGTTTCCCCATTTAAAAACGATTATATTTGAATAAAAGTCAACATTATGAAAAAAGTACTAATGTTATTTCTTCCTTTTTTGGTTTTCTATGGTTGTGAAGTAGAAGAGGTTAATAATGAAGATAATTCTTTCTCTGGGTATAATTGTGTAGACAGTCAATGTGTTCCTTTTAATGATTCACAATATACAACCCTTGAAGATTGTTTAAGTGATTGTAGTGTTAATAGTATTTATACTGGTGCTTGGAATTTCAAAGGTAATGAGTTTAGTTATTCAGGTTATTATGTTTACGATTCTCTAATGAATTCTGAATGGGTAGCAAACATCACAATCAATACTAATTACAACGATAGTACTGGGAGTATTCAGTTGGGAGAAAATGTGAATGAATTGATTTTTAAATATTGTGATTCTTGTGACCCCATTATTTATAATCTTAATGATAGTGGTCTTGTTTACTCACCCAGTTTAGGTGGAAACGTTGGATGGACACTTACAGAAACAACTTTCTTTAATATGGTGATTCCTCAACCCCCCGGTTATAGTTCCAGTTATACCACCGTTGACATTGAGGGATGGAAATTGGAATAAAGTTAATAAGGAGTTGGACTCCCTCCTTTTAGACCACTCAGTCTTCACAGATCCTGTATATTTATAATATGAAGAAATTTATATTTTTTATTATATTGTGTTTATTCATCAAATTTCTTGACACACAATTTAATATTGTGAAATTGGTGGATGCGGATAATTATTTAATTTGGTTCGTTGTTTGGCAAATATTTTCTGTGCCATTTTGTTTTTGGGTTTTGTTTCCATTAATACTTGGAGAAGAACGTGACAGGTATTTTTTCAAAAATCATTTTAAATTTTTATATACTGTTATTTGTCCACTTGTAGGTGTGGCACTATATGTGGTGTTTAGACTAATGATCAGTTAACTAGGATGATAAAAAAAGCCTCTCCTGTATTAACATCCCTTTCCATTCCAAAAACACTATATTTGAGTTATCATAGTTAAAACCTTCTCCTTGGGTGGAGAATTATATGATTAATACTAACAATTATAATATGAAAAAAGTATTTCTGCTTATTATTATCCCCCTTTTAAGCTTTGGACAAAACTATAGTGGACCTGAAAGTGTAGAGTATTATTCGCTCTCTGGAAGTTATTTTATATCAAATTCAAATAACGGACAAATTTTAGAACTAGATAGTAATAATAACTTGTCCATTTTTACTTCTGGATTAGAAGCGGGACCTCACGGTTTAGAAATAGTAGATGATATATTATATGTTTGTAGTGGAGGAGTTTTAATGGGATATGATTTAAATGACGGAACAGAAGTTTTAAACTTTAATATAGGAGCAACCTTTCTTAATGGGATCACCCATTATGTTGATTCCTCCGGATCATATCTTTTTTTAACAGACTTCACTGCTAAAAAATTATATAGATATCGCATTGAAGATGAATGGATTTCATCTATATGTGATTTTCCAAGAAAACCAAATGGGATATTTTTACATCCTATGTATTCCCAAAGTTTATATGTCGTTACTTGGGGTAATAACGCCCCTATTTATGAGGTTGATTTTGGAACAGAGGAATTTTATACTGTCACCACCACGGATCTAAATAATTTAGATGGTATTTCAATCGATGAATGTGGAAATTTTTTAATATCAGCATGGAGTACAAACGCAATACATAGATTTAGTATTGACTTTTCTGAAAGTGAAGTAGTTTTTGATGGATTAAGTTCCCCCGCAGATATAATCTATGATCAATTAAATAACTTTATTGTTATTCCAAACTCTGGGAATAATACTGTGGAATTCGTATCATACTCACCATTTAATGAACCCACAGCACTATCTTGGTGGTGTGATGATATCACTGACATAATAGACTATCAAAAAAATCGTAAAATCCATAAAAAAATTGACTTATTAGGTAGAGAAGTGAAATCCAAAGGTTTTAATATAGAAATCTATAATGATGGTTCAGTTGAGAAAAAATATCATATAAAATAGAATCATCTTACCTTAAGATGAAACCCTAGTATTAATTTTTTTTATTATTCTGTTAAGAAATTCGGTTTCCTGTTTTTTTATATCTGTTTCTAAATCTGTAATTTTAGATAAATCAATCCCATCCACAACAAACTGTGTGTTGTCTTTTTCTAATCCAAATAAACTGTGGGAATGATTTTGTAACTCATTTTTTTCAGAATACCTTTCTGACAAGGGGTATAATAGTCCTCCGGCGATCACCTTAAATTTTTTTTCATAATAATTTATGTAGGTGTGAATTTGAAAGAAATCACTTCGATCATAGTCCCAATACTGAAAGTACATTCTTTTCCATTTTGCGTCCCAGACCAAAACAGTATCATCTTTTTGAAAAACTATATCTGGTATTAATTTACGTTGAAAATCCTTTTTAGGATATGTTTGGATTACATCATTTCTCAAGTACCATCCCTTCTCAACTAATCTTTTTCTCAAAATAACCTTAAGATACATTTCCCACAGTTCAGCCATATCAAGAAAAAAACTCAATCCATGAGTATCACTACTACTATTTCCAAAGTTTTTTCGTTTAATAATATCCCAAGATAAATCAACGACGGGTTTGTATGATTTATAAATATTCTTATAAAGAATATTCGTATACTCATTTTTAGTTATAAACTTATTAGATACTTTTGTTGAAAATAATTGTTCTAATGCATTACTTGCAGCCCTTGAAACCTTAATATTAGCTATACGATATTCGTATTTTAAAATATTATAGGCTTGTTTTAAAATTTTAACAATTGATTCATCAGGTTTTTTATCCCAATAATTACTAACAAGTTTCCTCTGAGTTTTGAGTGGAATAATAGTGTCTATCACATTTAATCTTCCTCTTATTTTGGTTCCTATGAAGGTTTGTTTTTTATTACTTTTTGGAAGTCCATGTTTGTTGGCTTTTGATAACATATTTAACCAAAGAAATGAAATGATTTCTTTAATCAGCATTTGGAAATCTTTCTGTTTTTCTACCTTTTGGTTAGAATCACTAAATCTGACATGATGAATCTCCTCGATCATTCTATACAGTTGATTATTTCCAAATCTTGGATGAATAATAATCTGATATTTTTTATTATTAAATGTGAAAAAAGATTCTCCGACATACCTTCCAGCATACCATTTCCCGTCAGCAGAATTAAAACTTATAATGGGAGATTCATCTAAATTCAACTCTTTGTCAATGGAAAATTGGAATACACTACTTTTATTTTGAGTACTCAAAAAGTGACGAATAGCCTCGGAATGTCCTTCTTGATTAGAAAAGATAGAACAATCTTTAGCTTCGATTACATAATCGGCTTCTATTTTTTTTTTAATAATACTCAACTATTTATGAAAAAATTTACTCTTTAATGCCTTTAATATTCTTTTACTTTCTTCCGGCTCCATATTACCTAAAAATGATTCCAACATAGGTTTTAGTGAAATAGTCCACAGGATATTCGCGGGACCTTCACGTCGATAAATTTGTTTTTTTAGAGATTTATAACCTCCAATTTCTTTATAACTTTTATATATCTCTACAATATCTCCAAAAAACGTGTGTCCAATTTGGTATTGTTTTCCTAACTCCGGAACCTCTTTAGAGATATGATTATTTAAATTGACAGCATTATTAATTAACATCTCTATCTCCGAATCTTTTAAACGAGTTTTTTCCTTTTCATTTTTTTGTTCTATGATAGATTTCATTATGGCGGCATCAAAACCCATAAAATACCACAAGAACCTTCTTTGTAATGCGAAATCAATTTGTTCTAAAGAAAAATCAATCTGATTCATTGTTCCAATAATATACAGGTTACGAGGGATAGTTAATTGCTCATTACCCATTCCCAAATGGATAGCTTCCTCTCGATTTTCAATAGCTGAAAAGACTTCTCCAAAAAGACGTGATAAATCAATACGATTAATTTCATCTAGAATTAGAACATGTGGAATATCCTCCTCCCGCCTATTGCCTTTATCTTTTTCCGCGGCCTCACAAATTTTAAATAAAATTCCAGGTGTTACTTTGGTTTGATTCTCCTGAAGTTGATAACCAATTACAAAATCTTCATAAGTGTAATTTGGATGTAATTGTAAACGCCAAATTTTTCCTTCTGTAATATCTTTGTTTTCTTTAAAATATCGAACAACATTGTTTTTGTCTTTTAAAAAAGCATTGGTAATAAGTGCCTTTGCTAAATTTTTAGCACTATATGTTTTGCTGGTTCCGGGAGGTCCATAGAGTATTATAGACTGTTTGTATTGTAAGCCTTGTATCTTATCAAACCCTTCTTCTGATAGAGAATAGTTCCAAATTTTAAGATACTTTTTGTCATAAAAATCGAAATTTACGTCCTCCACTAATTCCCCCAAGACTAATCGTATTTGATATATTTTTTCATCCAAATTAAGACTTTCATCATTTCGTTGTTGTTCACTGAGAAGACTTTTAAATGAATTATATAACGTCATTTTATGTGAACGTGACGCGATACGTTCATATTTATCGGGATTACCATTGTAGGGCAAAATATTAACCATTGCCAAACTTTCTTTCGGTAAACAATCTTTTAGATTTTGTGGAATTGTATATATCTCTGATTCTTCTTCATAAGCGAGGAATAAACAAATATGTTCAATCCATTTCTTCACTTCTTTAGCTTCAGAAATTTGATTGTCAACAATTTTTTTTCTTAAAAACTCAATAATTAAAAGTGTGAATATTATCTCGTGATACTTGTTATTTGTGTGCCACTGACCAGCACTACCATAACCTCTAGGGTAGACGTCTTGATTCACTTCTTCATCTAGCAAACCTGTTGTACGAAGGGTATAAGCCTTTTTCTTTTCTTGACTTATATCAAAAACAGAATATGCCCACAACCATTCAGCATGAGCAAATACTAATTTTGTATTATGAGGAGCCTGAGAAAACTGTATTTCAATTTTCTCGTCAAAACTCTCAATTCCATCATCATAATTATCTATATAACGTTCTTTAGCGCTCTCTATACTTTCTCTCGTTAATATCGATTGATCGTTAGTAAGTATACTATTACCATCAAATAAAAAAGTTTGAATAAATAGGTCATAGAGTTCATGTATTTCTTTACATCGCTCTATTTTATTTAAGGGATGATGAATGTGATTCATATATAGTTTTTATTAAAAATTCAGAATTATAAATTTACAAAAACATCATCTCTTTTTTATTTGTAAAATAAAAAAGTTAAGTCGGCGTGGTTTACATATCGTGGTTCATGCCAAGAAATATCATCTTCCCCCTCACTAAAGCCACAACCATATTTTTCATTTGTACATGAAACAATTCCAATCGCTTCATCAGAATCTTGCGGTATATCCTGGTGGTCATAAAAGTCATCGAGTGTTGGTTGAGTTAGGTTTTCATTTTCACTAATAAATTCTTCCAAATCAAATATAAACCCATCTTTATCGACGTCCGCTTCTGCCCAAATACAAAATTCTTCTTGATAAACTGGTACTTTAGAATTAAACCCTTCACTAGCGTATTCACTTAACACGACCGCCAATTGCTCTCCAGTCACCTTATTTAATTGTTTTGTGATAGAAGATTTAACATGTGACTTAAGTTGAAAAAACCCATCCCAATACTCTTGAGCCATCACCTTGATTACAATATTATTAGATTTTAGAAATTCGATTAATTCTTTAATAGTGTCAGGTACCTCGACTTTTTTCATATTTTCATTTATTTCCTTCGGAGTAAATATACAAATGTTCCTTTTGAAGTTATTCTATTCCAACAACAAAACACATATATTTGAAGTATGAAAAGGTTATTATTACTTCTTTTTAGGCCTTTTTAAATTTTTGGTCAGCAAAGTAAAATTCATCAATTGTGTCCAAATAATGTTAAGATGGAGGTTTTGTATGCCACTTCAAGCTCATCTGTTATACCAAACTCTCTTTAATTTTCCACTTTTTTCTATATTTAAATAAATATTGATTAATGTTCTTTAGTTGGTAAAAAATGAAAAAGAACAGACCTAATGATGAAATTTATAGTAAAAAATAGATTATTACTTGGAGTAATTTCAGCCCTTTTTCTATATATAATACAGGGTTGCCAAGAAAATATATATGGGTGTACGTACACAAACGCATGTAATTACAATCCAGAAGCAACCATCGAAGATGCTTCATGCGATTACGAAATATGTGTTGGTTGTACTAATTTATGGGCATGCAACTATAACCCGGAAGCAACTATCGATGATGAGTCATGTGAATACGCCTTAGAAAACCTACAGCCTTGGGAGTTAGCGTGGTGGGATTGTGATGGTAATTTTATAGATCACCGAACACAATATATCGGTAAATGGGAATTTCATGTAGAACGTTATATTTCATATAATAGTGGTGAACCTGAATATGATTACTATCAATTGTATATCGATAGTATTAAAAATGCGTCCATGGAAGGACTTGGTGGATTGACTAATAAAATAGAAGTTCCATATAATTGGAATGGTGACACTTGGACTTTTTATATTAATGAATTTGGACAATTACAAGCTGAAGAGTGGGGAATGTCAGATTCTGAAAATATTGCACTATTTAGCTATTTTAGTGTTGAAAATAATTTTAACAACTTTTTAGAAATGGATATATCAAACTATTATGAAAGTCCAACAATAACAAATGATAGTTTATTATACATGAATATATCTCAAAGTTTCTACTCATGGATGCCCGGTCAAAATAATTACTTCATATATCAAGTATATGCTAAAAAGTTAAACTAAAAATGAAAAAATTAATTTTAGTTCTAGGAGTATTAGTTGGGTGCGAAAATATTGAGACAGGGTGCATATATCAATCTGCATGTAATTATAATATTGATGCAATAGAAGACGATGGAAGTTGTGAATATGAAAGTTGTATAGGCTGCTTAGACACAAATGCATGTAATTATAATCCTACAACTATAATTGAAGATAACACGACTTGTGTTTATCCTGAACCCTGGT
>Ga0163179_10002181_pt1 | contig 13721 bp, 14 predicted proteins | sample AtlANTMetagenome_FD_109643 | JGI IMG/M metagenome (GOLD analysis project Ga0163179, IMG submission 109643) | Marine eukaryotic phytoplankton communities from the Atlantic Ocean - Atlantic ANT 2 Metagenome | ecosystem: Environmental > Aquatic > Marine > Oceanic | place: North Atlantic Ocean...
ATTAACACTTCCAGATTTAATAAATGAGGGGAATCTAGGCCTTATTAAAGCCGCGCAAAGGTTTGATGAGACAAGAGGATTTAAGTTCATCTCCTACGCTGTATGGTGGATTAGACAGTCTATTCTACAAGCATTGGCAGAGCAATCAAGAATTGTTAGACTTCCACTTAACAAAATTGGTTCAATCAATAAGATTAACAAAACCTATGCATTTCTAGAGCAATCTCATGAGAGACCACCTAGCGCAGAGGAAATTGCTAAGGAGTTAGATATGACTATTAACGATGTTAAAGAGTCAATGAAAAACTCTGGCCGTCATGTTTCAATGGATGCGCCACTTGTTGAAGGAGAAGATTCAAATCTTTATGATGTCCTTCGAAGTGGAGAATCACCAAATCCTGATAAGGAACTAATACATGAATCACTTAGAACAGAGATTATTCGTGCACTAGAGACTCTTACCCCTAGAGAAGCAGATGTAATTAAACTTTATTTTGGACTAGGTGAAAACCATCCTATGACATTAGAGGAAATTGGTGAAACATTTGATCTAACTAGAGAAAGAGTACGTCAAATTAAAGAAAAAGCCATAAGAAGGCTTAAGCATACCTCAAGAAGTAAAATACTTAAAACATACCTTGGTTAATTTATAATGAGTAATCACTTAATAGCTCCATCAATCCTAGCAGCAGACTTTGGAAATCTAAAATCTGACCTAGAAATGGTAAATTCCAGTGAAGCAGACTGGTTTCATATAGATGTTATGGATGGGGTTTTTGTGCCAAATATATCCTTTGGAATGCCTGTATTAAAGGAAATTAGCAAGCATACTAAGAAACCTCTAGATGTACACTTAATGATTGTAAAACCAGAAAGGTATATTAAAATATTTGCAGACCTAGGAAGTAACATTCTTACAGTTCATTATGAAGCATGTACTCACTTACACAGAACTGTGCAGGAAATCAAAGATAATGGAATGAAAGCTGGAGTTGCCGTTAACCCACATACTAATGTAGATTTACTTTCAGATATTATAAGTGAAATAGATTTAGTATGTTTAATGAGTGTAAATCCTGGTTTTGGGGGACAATCTTTTATTGAATCTACATATAATAAGGTTTTAAAATTAAAACAGATAATTATTAACGCTAACTCAAATTGCAAAATTGAAATTGATGGAGGGGTGAGTGACAAAAATATTCAAAAACTTGTTAAAAATGGAGCAGACATCTTAGTTGCAGGAAATCACATTTTTAAAAGTAAAAATCCTTCTGAAATAATATCTAGATTAAAATCAATTTAAAATTACTGTTATCCAAAAAGCAATATTACAAATAATAAGGAATCATTTTGATAATAGATTCATTAAAGTCAGTTAATTTACACCAATTTAAATCTTTTTTAATTTTACTAATATCTAGACTATATCTTCTGTCATGTCCATATCTGTCCTTAATAAATTGAATTTTTAAATCATTATTACTATACTCTGATTTAATATTTATAATGGCTTGATGTATTTTTTGAATAATTTCCAAATTTGTTAATTCATTACAACCACCAACATTATAGGTTTGACCTGAAATAGAATTATTAAAAATTAAATCAATGGCACTACAGTGATCTTCAACTGAAATCCAATCTCTAATATTTTTTCCATCACCATATACAGGAATTGGTTTATTGTTAATAATTGAATTAATTATTGTTGGAATAAATTTTTCATTGTTTTGGTTAGAACCAAAATTATTAGAAGAAATAGAAATAATTGTATTTAATCCATATGTCCTATTAAAACTTCTTATAATCATATCAGCACTCGCTTTTGATGCCGAATAAGGTGAATTAGGAGCATAACGGCTTTGCTCGGTAAAACTACCTTTATCTATACTCCCATAAACTTCATCTGTTGAAATTTGATGAAATCTTGCAAGTTTAAATTTATTTTTTACTTGAAATGGATTTTTCATCCAAAAATTATAAGCAACATTTAAAAGATTAAATACACCATTCACGTTTGTTCTAACAAAAATATCTGGATTCAAAATTGAGTTATCTACATGTGTCTCAGCTGCAAAATTAATTACCCCATCAATTTGATTTTTTAAAAAAATGTCATTAACAAGATCTTTATCACAAATATTTCCTTGGATAAATTTATAGTTAGGATTTTTTTCAATTGATTTTAGATTATTTAAATTTCCAGCATATGTTAAAGCATCAAGATTTATAATTTTGAGATTATTATATTTACTTAACAAGTATTTAATGAAATTAGATCCTATAAAACCTGCTCCTCCAGTAACCAATAAATTTTTACTAATAAGATTCATAAATTGATATTTTATTCTTATCTAATTCTTTAAAAAAGTTCCCTAAACTATGCTTCCACTCATTAATGTTTAATTTAAATTTATCAGCAATCTTATTTGAATTAAGTGCTGAAAATTTAGGTCTATTAATCATTTTATTCGAAGATTTATTAGAACTAATAATTGATTTTCCATCAAGCAATCTATTAATTTCGATTGCCAAATCGTATCTTGAACATACTCCAGAATTTGAAAAATGGTATATTTCAGTGTTTTGATCTTTTAAATACGGGATTATATCTAAAATAGCTTTTGCTAAATCTGATGCATTTGTTGGAGAACCGAACTCATTATCTACAACACTAAAGTTATGGCCTAAATTAATTTTATCTATAATTTTTCTTACAAAATTATTTGAAAACTCAGAATAAACCCATGATGTTCGAATAATAACTGAACCTTTTAAATTATATTCTAATATGCTATTTTCTGCTGAGAGCTTAGATAAACCATAATTATTAATTGGGTTTGGCAAATCAGATTCAAGATATGGCTCGTTTTTTTCTCCATCAAAAACATAATCAGTAGAAATATGGATTAACTGGGCATTATTTTCAAAACAAATTTCAGCAAGATTTTTTACTGAACAATGGTTAACTAAATCAACCAATTTATTTTGATTCTCAGCTTTGTAAACATCAGTTAAAGCGGCACAGTTAATTATAACATCTGCTTCAGTATTTTTTATAGTTTTTTTAACTAAACCAAAATTTGAAATATCTAAATCATTTTTATCTAAAAAAATAAAATGATATTTATCATAATTAGATGCTAGCATAGAAATTTTACTTCCTAATTGACCAGATGATCCTGTTACTAATATTTTTTTATTTCTTACCATATAAATTCTGGCAAATTTTTATCCTTTTCTGATATTATTAATTTTTCTTTATCAACGCCCCAATCTATATCTAAATATTTGTCATTAAAAGGAATTCCTTCATCTGAATCTTTATTAAAATATGAATCAACTTTATAATTCACCAAAGCATCATCACTAAGAGTCAAATAACCATGAGCAAAGCCTTTTGGTATGAATAAAATTTTACTATTTTTAGAAGATAATTCAATTGAAAAATACTTTCCGTAAGTAGCAGATTTTTTTCTAATATCAACAACAACATCTAAAATTTCACCATTACTAACTGATACTAATTTTGATTGAGAATAAGGATCTTTTTGAAAATGAAGGCCTCTTAAAACCATAGACAATGATATTACTTGGTTGTCTTGGCAAAAATTTAAACTATAACCCAAATATTTCTCTAGTATGTCTTTACGAAAAACCTCCTTAAATATACCTCTTTTATCCTCATGAAGTATCGGTTCAAGGATTAATAAATCTTTAAAGTTAGTTTTAGATATTTTCAATTTTAATAATTTTTTGCTTTAGCTAAAAGGTATTTTCCATAATTACTTTTACTCATCAAATTGGCTATTTCTATGAATTTTGATTTATCGATCAAACCTAAATTTAATGCAATTTCTTCAATACAAGCGACCTTTTCACCAGTTTGATTTTCAAGATCTTGAAAATGTTTAGCAGCTTGAATTAATGAATTATAAGTTCCTGTATCTAGCCATGAAAAATTAGAGTCTAATTTAAATAAATCTAGTTTTTTTTCATTTAAATAATAATTATTTACATCTGTAATTTCTAGTTCTCCTCTTTCACTTGGTGTTAGATTATTTGCAACTTCAATAACATTATTAGTATAAAAATATAATCCTGATACAATATAATTACTTTCTATTTTATTTGGTTTTTCAATTATTCTATTAATTTTATTATTCGAATCAAATTCAATTACTCCAAACTCATTTGGATTATCTACCTTAACTCCAAATATTGATGAAAAACCATTTTCAAAATTTAAAATTGCTTTTTCTAACAATAAATTAAGATTTTTTCCATAAAAAATATTATCTCCTAATATTAAACAAACATTATCATTTTTTATAAAATCAGCCCCAATAATAAAAGCCTCTGCAATTCCTCTAGGCTCTTTTTGAGCTTTATAAGTTATGTTAATTCCAATATTACTTCCATCGTTAAGTAAATCCTTAAATCTTGGCAAATCTTTTACAGTTGAAATAATTAATATATCTCGAATACCAGCATTCATTAGGGTAGATAAAGGATAATAAATCATTGGCTTATCATAAACAGGAAGCAATTGTTTAGAAGTTCCAAATGTCAAAGGATACAATCTTGATCCATATCCTCCAGCTAATATTATACCTTTAGTTTTTGTCATTTATGTTTTTAAAATATTCAATTGTCATTTCTAAACCATTTTCCAAAGCAAATACAGGATTCCACTTAAGCTTTTCATTTGCCAAAGAAATATCCGGCTTTCTTCTTTTTGGGTCATCAATTGGTAAATTCTTATAAACTATCTTAGATTTAGATTCTGTTAAATCAATTATTTTTGAAGCAAGATTTTTGATTGAAGTCTCATTTGGATTGCCCAAATTTATTGGACCAATAAAATTGTCATCACTTTCCATCATACTAATCATTCCGTTAATTAAATCATCTATATATTGAAAACTCCTTGTTTGAGATCCATCGCCATTTATTGTTAAGTCTAAATCATTTAAAGCTTGATTTATAAAATTTGATACTACTCTTCCGTCATCAACGCTCATATTTGATCCATAAGTATTAAAAATTCTTACAATTTTAATTTTTAAATTATGTTCTCTATAGTAATCCATAAAAAGTGTTTCAGAACATCTTTTTCCTTCATCATAACATGATCTAAAACCAATTGGATTTACATTTCCATTATAATCTTCTTTTTGAGGATGAATTTCTGGATCACCATACACTTCACTAGTACTAGCTTGTAATATTTTTGCTTTATTTTTTTTTGCTAATCCAAGGATATTAATTACTCCTATTGTACATGTCTTAACCGTTTTTATTGGGTTTTTTTGATAATTTATAGGAGATGCAGGACATGCTAAATTATATATCTGGTCTATATCTTCTAAATAAAGAGGCTTAGTTATATCATGATCAATAAATTGAAAATTTGGATTATCAATCAGATCAGATATATTATTCATATTTCCCGTAAATAGATTGTCAACACATATAACTTTATTGTTTTCATTCAATAATCTTTTTGATAAATGAGAACCAATAAAGCCAGCCCCTCCAGTAATTAATATATTTTTTGACATACTATCTTCCTATTCCTATATAATTAAAGCCTATTGATTCAAGTTTGTTTCTATCCATAATGTTTCTTCCATCTAAAATATATGCAGGCTTAGACATGTTTTTATAAATTATCTCCCAATCATAATCCTTGAATTCATCCCATTCTGTAAGAATTGCAACAATATTATTAGCTTCTATACAATCATATGGATTGTCTTTAATAAATAATGATTTTTCATTTTTTTCAACATCATTATTAATGTAGTTTACATCAAATAAAATCTGATTTTTATTAACTCTTGGATCATATATATCTATAGAAATATTTGATTTTATCAAAATATCTGAAACATATATTGCAGCTGATTCTCTTGAATCATTAGTGTCTTTTTTAAATGCCCATCCTAAAAAAGACACTTTATTTTTAAATGAGTATTTATCAATTAAACTTATAATTTTATCTGCAAATCTGCCTCTTTGATGTCTATTTATTATAACAACTTGTTCCCAATAATCAGCAACTTTTTTGAGTCCTAATGATCTTGATATATATACTAGATTTAATATATCCTTTTGAAAACAACTTCCACCAAATCCAACTGAAGTTTTTAAAAAGCTACTACCAATTCTAGAGTCCATACCTATTGCTTTAGAAACCTCTTCAATATCTGCGCCTGTTTCCTCACAAAGCTCAGACAAAGAATTAATGGAAGATATTCTTTGAGCAAGAAAAGCATTAGCAGTTAATTTAGAAAGCTCAGAAGACCAAAGATTTGTAGTTAATATATTTTTTATTGGAACCCATGATGAATAAATTTTTACTAATTTATTAATTGCTTCTTTTCCTTTATTAGTATTTTCCCCTCCTATTATTACTCTGTCTGGAATCTTCAAATCTCTCATTGCTGTACCTTCAGCTAAAAATTCAGGATTAGATAAAATTTGGAAATTAACATTTTCATTATTAGATTTTAATATTTGTTTTATTTTTTCAGATGTTCTTACAGGAACTGTAGATTTTTCAACAATTATCTTATCATTTTTTGCAATATCAGCAATCCTTTTTGCACATGATTCAATATATTTTAAATCAGCAGCATATCCCTTGCCTTCTCCAGATATTTTTGTTGGAGTATTTACAGAAATAAAAATCATTTCTGAATTTCTAATTGAATCATCGACATTAGTTGAAAAAAATAAATTTTTATCTCTAACTTCCTTTACTACATCAGAAAGTCCAGGCTCATATATTGGTAATTCATTAAAATTTTCAGAATTCCATGCTTTAATTTTTTCTTCATTTATATCAACTACAGTTATATTAATTTTAGGGTTTTTTTGGGCTATAACAGCCATTGTAGGACCACCTACATACCCTGCTCCAATACAACAAATATTTCTTATTTTCATCTAAAGAAATTTAGGATTTTTTCAATTATGTAATCCTGATTTGAAGTTTTAATTTCTGTGTGAACAGGTAATGATAAAACAGTATTACATAGTTCTTCAGTGTTTTTTAAATAATATTCCTTTTCAACATATTTTCTAAATGCTTCTTGTTTATACAACGGTAAAGGATAGTAAATCATTGTTGGAATATTATTTTTATTCAAATATCTGATTATTTCATCTCTTAAGCTATTAGCTACTTTTAAGGTATATTGATGATAAACATGAGTTGAATTTTCTATTTTTTTTGGAGTTTGAATATCAGGTAATCCATTAAGAGCCATATCATAATTACTTGCCATAATTCCTCTATTTAAATTATATTCATCTAAAAATTTTAATTTGATATTCAATATTGCTGCTTGAAGTGAATCTAATCTAGAGTTACATCCAATAATCTTATGATGATATTTCTTGTTTTCTCCATGATTAACTATCATCATAATTTTCTCAGCAAGCACATCATCATCTGTAAAAATAGCTCCTCCATCACCATAACAACCTAGATTCTTTGAAGGGTAGAAAGAAGTAGTTCCTATATCTCCAATTGTTCCTGTATATTTTTTTGTTCCATTGGAAAAAGTATATTGACATCCAATAGCTTGTGCATTATCCTCAATTATTTTTAAATTATATTTTTTTGCTAAATTAACAATAGTTTCCATCTCACAAGATTGACCATAAAGATGTACGGGAACAATAGCTTTTGTTTTATCAGTAATTAATGGCTCAATAAATTCAGCAGTTGTATTAAATGTGTTTAAATCTACATCACACATAACTGGTTTTAAACCTAATATTGCTGCGGCTTCAGCAGTTGCAACGTATGTCATAGAAGGGCAAATTATTTCATCTCCAGGATTAAGATCAAGTGACATAAATGCAATTTGCAATGCATCAGTTCCGTTTGCACAAGGAATGACATGTTTTACATTTAAATATTTTGAAAGATTAAAACTAAACTCTTTTACTATTGGTCCATTAATAAACCTCCCTGATTCAATAGTTGAAATAATTTCTTTATCAATCTTATTTTTAATTTTTTTATACTGGCCTATTAAATCGACCATATGTATTTTTTGATTGTTCATTAATTTATTTTAGGTTAGTCAATAAAAATTTAAAAAAATGTAATAAATAATTAATATCTGTAATCATCAGATTTAAATGGTCCATGTATATTTACTCCAATATATTTAGCTTGTGTATCCGTAAGCCTTGTCAATTCTACACCTAACTTCTTTAGATGCAATGTGGCAACTTTTTCATCTAATTTTTTAGGTAATGTATAAACTTTTTTATCATAATTTTCAGAATTATTCCAAAGCTCTATCTGAGCTAAAACTTGATTGGTAAACGAATTGCTCATTACAAAACTTGGATGGCCAGTTGCACAGCCAAGATTTACCAGTCTGCCTTCAGCTAGAACAATAATATCTTTATCTTTTATTGTATATAAATCAACTTGAGGTTTAATTTCCTTTTTAGTATGACCAAATTTATCATTTAACCATTTCATGTCAATTTCATTGTCAAAATGTCCAATATTACAGACTATAGCTTTATCTTTCATTAGCTTAAAATGATCTTCACATACAACTTCTTTATTTCCAGTAGCTGTAATAACTACGTCAGAATTATCAACAACCGTTTCTAATCTTTTTACTTCATATCCATCCATAGCTGCTTGCAAAGCACATATAGGATCTACTTCAGTTATTGTTACTATACTTCCAGCAGCTTTGAAAGAAGCTGCTGTTCCTTTACCTACATCTCCATAACCGCAAACTACTACCCTTTTACCAGCTAACATTAAATCAGTTGACCTTCGTATAGCATCTACTGCACTTTCTCTACATCCATACTTGTTATCAAATTTACTTTTTGTTACAGAATCATTAACATTTATAGCAGGAATTGGCAATGAACCATTTTTCATTCTATCATATAGTCTTAAAACTCCGGTAGTAGTCTCTTCGCTAATACCATTAATTCCAGAAATAAGTTCAGGATATTTATCAAGAACCATATTTGTTAGATCACCACCATCATCTAAAATCATATTTAGAGGCTTTTGATCTTCTCCAAAGAAAAGTGTTTGCTCAATACACCAATCGAATTCCTCCTCATTCATTCCCTTCCAAGCATATACCGGAATTCCAGACTTAGCAATTGCAGCAGCTGCATGATCTTGAGTAGAAAAAATATTACAAGAGCTCCATGTAACTTTTGCTCCTAATTCAATTAAGGTCTCAATTAAAACAGCTGTCTGAATTGTCATATGAAGACAACCTGCAATTCTTGCGCCTTTAAGAGGTTTAGACTTTCCAAATTCTTCCCTAAGGCTAATCAATCCTGGCATTTCTGCTTCAGCTAAACCAATTTCTTTTCTACCCCAATCAGCTAGTGATAGATCTTTAATCTTATAAGGCATATATTTTACATTAGTTTTTATCATGATACTAAATTAAAAAGATTTTTTATTTGATGAATATAATCTAATTTTTCCCAGGTAAAAAGCTCAACCTCTACATCAATTGATTTACCCTCTGAATTAATAAAGATTTTATTTACAATCTTAGGTTCTCTTCCCATATGGCCATATGAAGCTGTCTCCAAATATATTGGATTTCTAAGTTTTAGTCTCTTTTCTATAAAATAGGGTCTCATATCAAAAATCTCTAATAATTTTTTAGATATCTCACCATCTGATAAATCAATTTTTGATGTTCTATAAGTATTAACATATAGCCCTACAGGCTCTGCGACCCCTATTGCATAGCTAACTTGTACTAAGGCTTCATCACAAATTCCTGCAGCAACCAGATTCTTAGCAATATGTCTAGCAGCATATGCTCCGCTTCTATCCACTTTTGAAGGATCTTTACCAGAGAAAGCTCCTCCTCCATGAGCTCCTTTACCTCCATAAGTGTCAACGATAATTTTTCTACCAGTCAAGCCTGTGTCACCATGAGGGCCTCCAATAACAAACTTACCAGTAGGATTAATTAAATATTCGATGTTTACGTCAAATAATTTAGAATAACTAGGATATTTCTCTTTAACTCTAGGAATTAATATTTTGATTATATCTTTTCTTATTTTATCTAGCATTTCCTTATCAGAAGCAAAATCATCATGCTGAGTTGAAATAACAATAGTTTTTATTCTTATTGGTTTATTCTCTTCTGAATACTCTATAGTAACTTGTGCTTTAGCATCAGGTCTTAAATACTTTATTTGAGAATTTTCATTTCTAATTGCAGAAAGTTCATGAAGAATCTTATTTGATAAATCTAATGGAATCGGCATATAATTTTCAGACTCATTAGTAGCATAGCCAAACATCATGCCTTGATCTCCAGCACCTTGATCTTCAGGGGTTTCTCTATCAATTCCTCTATTAATATCTTTAGATTGCTCATGAATAACTGATAAAATACCACACGATTTTGAATCAAATTTATACTCACTTTTTGTATAGCCAATTTTCTCAATAACATTTCTTGCTATTTTTTGAACATCAATATATATCTTGGAATTAACTTCGCCTGAAAGAATAACCTGACCTGTTGTAACTAAAGTTTCACATGCAACTTTTGCATCAGGATCAAAAACTAAAAAATTATCTAAAATTGAATCACTAATTTGATCCGCAATTTTATCAGGATGACCTTCGCTAACTGACTCAGAAGTAAATAAATAACTCATAGTTTTGCAAAATTATGTCTTAAATAAATTAAAACAAAAGGAATAAGCTTATATTCTTATTTTAGATAATTTTCTACATCAGAATGTAATGATGCATCAACCATCTTTTTCCAACTAGAATCTCCATTTTTAATAGAATTCCTTATTTTGCTAGCAGAAATAAACATTATTTCACTATCATTTGGCGGCTCATATTGATTTATTTCATATCCAACCCCTCTTCCATAGTTTACGGATTCTATATCAGGAATAATCATAACCTTAACATCATCATCTTTACTTTCATGATATTTTTTTATCATTCTAACAGTTTCTTCAGTAGTAAAAGGATTTCTTTCATCAGGATCTATATCTCTAACCATAATAAGCACTGGAATACCAAGAGATAATTTTTGTTGAATTAATTCTATATGACCATAATGATAAGGCTGATATCTACCTATAAAAAGTGCATAATTTTTGATTTTGTTTTTTATAGGTTCTCCACCGTGATTCTTCTTATTCCACATTTTATAGTAATTTAATTAATATAATCTTCCAAATTCCTTGTTGGATTCCAATTTAATAATTCTTTTGCTTTCAAATCTCTACATAGTGTATCTCTAACTTCCCCTTTTTTTTCATCTATATATTTTTTATATCCACCAAACATATTAGCTACTTCGTTTATTGAATGATTTTTTCCTCTACCTAGCTCAAATATTTCACCATTAGCTTTTGAATTATTATCTTTTATTAAATCTATTCCACATTTAATAAGCCCATCAACAATGTCATCAACATGTGTAAAATCCCTTCTTTGTTCTCCGTCACCAGTAATAGTTAAAGCCTTATTATTTTTGCGTTGTCTTTCAAAAATTCCAATAACTGTACAATATTCCCCTTCAGTTAATTGATAGGGCCCATATACATTATAAAATCTACAAATAGAAACAGGTAAGTAATATATTTTTGAATATAATTTACATAATTCTTCTCCCTGCCATTTTGTAAATGTATATGGGTTTTTATATACACCTCCATGAGTTGAACTTGAGCCTGCATATACTAGTGCAGTATTTTTTTCTTTACACCAATCCAATAAATTCATAGTTCCCTCAACATTAGTTTTGAATGTGATTAAAGGGTATTTAAAAGAAGGCTGTATTCTAGGGAGGGCTGCCAAGTGAAAAACTAAATCTGGATCTTCTATAAAATCATCAAAACACTTGTAATCACAAATATCTACTTTATAATAATTACAACCATTTTCCTCATTTTCTTTTTTACCAGTAGAATAATTGTCTATACTAACCACTTCATGGCCGTCTTTTAACAATCTCTTAATTAGATTAGTTCCAATAAACCCAACACCACCTGTGACTAAAATTCTCATATAAACAAAACTAATTTATTATGCATTTTTCTTTTAAAATATTAATTATAATTTCTATGGATTTTTCAATGGATAAATTATCTAAGCTTATTTCTGGATTTAATGGTTCTTCATATGGAGAATCAATTCCAGTAAACCCTTTTATTTCACCAGCTATTGCCTTTTTATATAACCCCTTTGGATCTCGCTTTATACACTCCTTTATAGGAGTATTAACAAAAACCTCAATATAATCAGATCCAATAACACATCTAGCTAAATCTCTATCTTCCTTATATGGCGAAATGAAAGCTGTTATAACAATTGTACCAGAGTCAGCAAATAGCTTAGCCACCTCACTTATTCTTCTTATATTTTCCTTTCTAGATTCTTGAGAAAATCCTAAATCCTTATTAAGACCCATTCTTATATTATCTCCATCTAAAATATATGTTCTTAAGCCTCTTTTATTTAATTCTAAATCAAGTTCATTTGCAATAGTAGATTTTCCTGATCCAGACAGACCAGTAAACCAAATAACTAATCCTGGATGTCCATTGTTTTTTTCTCTTTGTTCTCTTGAAACTAAAAAACTATGCTTAGTTAAATTTATAGACATTTGATCTTTTTTTAGAAAACGTAAATCTACTAAATTAATTATGCTATTTTTAAAATATTTAGTGAAACTTTTTAAGTATTATTTACTTCTTAAATTTTAATTTTATAAAGCTTAGGCCTTCCATTTATTTCATCTTCTGATGAGAGCCAAAATGTAGATGAATTAATTATTTTAACTGCTTCTATCTGGGTAGTACCAACAGGTATTTCATACTTTTTAATATTATATTTATTTTTCTTTTTAGGAGAAAAACTATCAATAATTAAAAGATAATATTTATTAAAATTAATTGTAGATGTTAAAGCTAATAAATTAGTTTTTTTATCAAAATCTGCCCCAGTTATAATTGATTCTGTATTTATTGACCCTATTTTTATTGCATTATAGGTCCCAGGAATTTTAGGTAATTTGTATATATCAGTTGTTTTCTTTGCTCTATTTTTTGTAAAAATTAAAAGATGATCATCAATAGAGATTAAGCCTTCAGCATCAAACATTGATAATTTTCTGTAATTAAATAACTTTTGCTCAGGATAATTAAAATTAATAAGCTCAAAAGAATCTGAATTTTTATTTTTATGAATTTTAATAATCGATAAATTTTTTCTAGTATCATAATTATTCCCTATATCACCTATATATAAGTATTCATCATCCATCGTTATGTCCTCCCAATCATTGTTCTTAGCGTTTTTAATATTTCTGGCTCTAATTACTTTACCTTTTATATTTAAATAAAATAATACTGGATGATTTCCTGAATCGTTAAAAGTAATTAAATGATCATTATCATATTCAAGTCCTGATGTTTCATTAATTATTATTGGAAGAGTTATTTCTTCTAATATGTGTTGTGAAAATGTAAAATTTGATATAAAAATTATAAATAAGTATACTATTTTATCCATTTCAATTTTTTTTGTGTGGCTCAGGGAGGATTCGAACCCCCAACCCTCAGAGCCGAAATCTGATATTCTATCCAGTTGAACTACTGAGCCAATATATTAATTTAAATTATTTCTAACAATAGTAGAAATAGTC
>Ga0163179_10002184_pt1 | contig 13712 bp, 10 predicted proteins | sample AtlANTMetagenome_FD_109643 | JGI IMG/M metagenome (GOLD analysis project Ga0163179, IMG submission 109643) | Marine eukaryotic phytoplankton communities from the Atlantic Ocean - Atlantic ANT 2 Metagenome | ecosystem: Environmental > Aquatic > Marine > Oceanic | place: North Atlantic Ocean...
CACACTGCTCTATGGCCGAAGGATTGATGGTCGGATTGGCATCATCACAGTCGGTACCGCCTGCTGAGACAGCTACAAAGCTGTCGCCATCTTCATCGGGCCCTGCCAGCGTGTCGTCGTCGTCACCCGTGGTGTCATCGTCATCGTCACCTGCGCTGTCGTCGTCGTCGCCTACCGTGTCGTCGTCATCGCCTGGGCTGTCGTCGTCATCACCTGGGGTGTCGTCGTCGTCGCCAGTGCAAGCAGCATCAACGGCGCACCCATCGTCATCGCAGTCGGCACTTCCGTCCTGATCGTTATCGGCACCATCGCCGCACTCGCCAGGCTCATCACCTTCTACAGCGAGAGGTGTTTGGCCCATGCAGCCAGACAGCAACCCAAGCAGCATCGCCAGGCAAACAGAAAAAATGGTCTCGAACTTCATTACGACCTCCTCAGGACACTGTACAGAGAGTTCGATTGAGAAGGACACACAAGCCACGCCACGAAACAAGGGCCCAACTGCAGCAGGCAAGGTCCGACACAACCACAATGACCGGGCTATCCACACATTGGGCTTATCGAGGACCAGGCGTCGAGCTATGCTGTCGCAGTAGTCAACCCCAAGAGGACACCAGCAATCACCACTCATCCTGCCAACCGCCGCAAGTCCTTCGCGCTGACAGTTCAGAGTCTTCTCATTGCTGCGTTCTTGCTGCTGCTCGGCAGCTGCGACGACTCACACATCGAGGGCTACGAGCCCGGACAATGCAGTGATAGAGCCGACAACGACGGGGATGGTTTCTACGACTGCGATGACAGCGACTGCACCAATGCCCCGGTGTGTCAGGGTGACGATGACGACACCCTTAGCTCAGACGACGACGACAGCAGCCCGCCAGGCGACGACGACGACAGCAGCCCGCCAGGTGACGACGACGACAGCGGCCTGCCAGGCGACGACGACGATAGCGGGGGAGATGATGATGACAGCGCCGGAGACGATGACGACAGCGCCGGTGACGATGACGACAGCGCTGAGCCCGAAGAGATCTGCGCGTCTATTGGATTTCCCGGGATCGCCCAAGCAGCCATGTCCATTGACTGGGACAATTTCGGCGCAAGCGCTTCGCCTCCACTGCCCTTCGAGTTCTGGCTTCGGCTCAATGCCTATCCTCCCAACACAGCCAATGCCATGCTGCTACAGACCAGAGATAGCAACGACCCCTGGTCCCTGCAGCTTGTCGGTAGCGTGCTGAACCCGTGCGGATATTGCCCCGGCTGCCTTATGCTCAACGATTCAGGCGGCATCACTTGTACGGACCCACCCCCCCTGCAAGCCTGGAGCCATCTGGCCATCACAATCGATGGTGCCGCACCGCCCTATGCGGCCACCTTGTTCCGAGACGGCGAGCTCATCGAGCAGCCCTTCCCGCGTGACAATCCGGGGGATCTCAACTTCAGCACCTTTAACGACTTCTGGTTGGGCTTCTCTCCGCAAAACAATGCCCTCGATGGCGACATCGCCAAGCTTCGCATCAGTGAAGGGCTGCGCTACACCGGCAACTTCACTCCTGAGACTTCACTCGCTGTCGATAGCGACACACTCGGCTTCTGGCCCGGTAACGACGGCACCGGAACCGTCGTCACAGACCTCGTGGGGAATCACGATGCGCAATTGGTCGGTGCCACCAATTGGTCGCAAGAGTGCCTACCCATAGAAGGCCCTATCGGAGATGACGATGACAGCGCTGCCTGCGATGGTGACTGGGAACAGACCGCAGAACTTACCTGCGACGATGGCTGCGACAACGATGAGAACGGCCTGACGGACTGCTCCGATCCCGCCTGCGAGATCGACCCTCTCTGCGACACCGAAACCGGCGGCAATGAAGGCAACTCGCTGGGCGATGCCACACAGAGCGGCCCCGGAGTCACAATGCCCTTGTGCTGCGAGCCCGACCCAAGCATCGGCATGCCCAACTGCTCCATCTGCATTCAACATATGGCTCCGCCCCCTGTAGGGTGCGGCACGGATCCTGACGGCTGGGTGCCGAATGCTCACGTTTTGAGCGAAGGACTGAGCCCATGCTGCGGGGGGACCGGACCACTGCAAGGACCAATGAACTTGTGGGCGAACACCTGCCCCGAATGTGACGATGGGCTCGACAATGACGGCGATGGTCTCATCGACTGTGATGAAGCTGATTGCGTGAACACGGTCAACCATTTTCAGGTTCCCGGTCTCTGTGGAGTCCCACCCTAGGCTCCCCCCGATCCCAGTGCAGTACACCAACCCTGCTTGCGTAGTAATCGACTGAGCCCTGAGGTAACGTTTTGGTCGCCATGGCGACCCCAACAACTCAAGGCCCCAACACCGGCTCCGCGCCCCTCTTCGCTATGAGACGAACTGTGTTGGATCCCGTGCCTCACCACCCTACTTTCTCCGCGTCACGAAACGGGCCATGAGGACGTCAGTCCAACTACTTGGGACGACTGAGGCGATGCGAGCAGCGTGCAGGAGCCTGGTCCTTGTCTTCCTGTGTGCCTTGCTCGCCAGCTGTGCTTCAAAAGACGAGGCGCCAATCGTTGGCGCCGCCTCAAGCCTTCGTCATGTCATGCCAGCCCTCATCCATGGCTTTGGCACAGATCTGGCGGTGACCTACGGTGGCTCCGGTACGCTGCGTAAGCAGGTGGAAGGAGGGGCTCCCATCGACATGGTGGTGTTCGCCTCTGCCGCTCCCGTCGATGCACTGATCGCAAAGAAGCTGGCTGACCCGACCACCCGACAGCGAGTAGCGCACAACAGACTTGTACTCATCACCTCTGCAAGAGACTCACTGCTCACGTTCAAGACACTAACTGAAGTCGCTGCAGATGAACTGATCGCCGTCGGCGAACCGGGGGCAGTTCCCGCGGGCCAGTACGCAAAAGAGACATTCGAAGATCTCGGCACATGGGACTCGCTGCAAGACCGAATCGTCTTTGCGGGAGATGTCGCTGCCGTTCTCGGCTATGCACGTCGTGGTGAAGTCGCTGCTGCCGTCGTCTACGAGACCGATGTGCGAGGCATCGACGATGTCCACATCGTCGACAGCGCCGACTGGTCAGGTATACCGAGACCCGAGGTCGTTGCAGTTGCCACCAGCGAGTCGCCCGATGTTCGCCGTTTTCTCGACTTCGTCGCTTCGGATGCAGGTGCCGAGATCCTGAGCCGATTCGGCTTCGCTGAGAAGTAGCGCAAGCATGGACTCTGCCACCACATTCCCCATACTCCTCTCGGTGCAGGTTGGCTTGATCTCCCTGACGCTGGTGACTGTTCCTGGCCTCGCCCTCGCCTGGCTCCAAGCCCGCCGGAGATACCGGTTGCGAGCCCTCGTAGACGCCCTGATCCTCTTGCCTCTGGTGCTTCCCCCTTCGGTTGTCGGCTTCTTCCTCGTGATCTTTATGGGCCGCAACGGCCCTCTTGGTGGATTGCTCGAGACCCTCTTCGGAGTTCGGCTCGTCTTCACGCCCACCGCAGCAGTGATTGCCTCGTCCATCGTAGCCTTACCGCTACTCGTAAAGACCGCTCAGCCTGCCATCGAAGCAGTGCCCATCGAGCTAGAACATGTGGGCAGGTCCCTCGGCTTGTCGTCACTCCAGCTGTTCTTTCGAGTGACGCTGCGCGCTGCCTGGCCTGGGGTGTTGGCCGGTCTGGTGCTTGCCTTCGCCAGAGCGCTCGGTGAGTTTGGGGCAACGCTGATGTTTGCCGGAAACATACCGGGACGCACCAACACAATGCCCCTCGAGATCTTCGCCGCCTACCAGGCTGGAGATGACTCGCGAGCCATGCTCTATGTCCTTGTCCTCACTGGGTTCTCTCTTGTGGTGGTCTACGCAGCGTCGCGCTTGAACGGAAGATTCGAGGGCAGCAGATGATCCTCGAAGCCAACTTTTCAGTAGAGATCGGGGACTTCTCTCTGACCGTCGAACTGCAACTCGAAAGCGGTGTGCTGGTGTTGTTCGGTCCGTCGGGCGCCGGGAAGTCTCTGACGGTTTCAAGCCTAGGAGGACTCATTCAGCCCACCTCAGGAACCATCGTGCTGGGAGGGCAGACGATCTTCAGTTCCACGAAAGAAGTGAACCTTCCCACCCGCGATCGAGGCATCGGTTATGTGCCACAGCAGGACGCTCTCTTTCCGTTTTTGAATGTCGCTGAGAATGTCGCGTTCGGCCTCCCTCGCCACCGCCGTAGCCCCGACGAGCCGAAGCTGACAAAGCTCCTTGATGAGCTCGAGTTGACCCACCTTGCCAAGGCTGATCCCACCTCACTATCTGGCGGTGAAAGGCGACGAGTGGCCTTTGCCAGAGCCCTGGCAGTAGAACCAAAGCTTTTGCTCCTGGATGAACCCTTTGCCTCACTTGACCGAGCGGGTAGCAGGCGGATGCGATCGGTGCTCGCGCGCGTTCTTGAGCGACACGGCACCCCCACAGTGCTTGTTACACACGACCAATCAGAGGCCCTTGCCTTAGGCGATCAGCTGGTGCTGTTCGAGCGGGGCCGCACCGTTGATAGCGGCACGCCGCACAATGTACTGGCCCGCCAACAGATAGTGGTCGAAGGTCAGGTAATCGGCTCGCAAGAAGAAGGAGGTCTCAGCACTGTACGCCTCTCTGAGGTCTCGGTTACAGGGCCAACCGAACAAGTAAAGCCAGATTCCTCTGGCCGGATGCGACTGCAGATACCGGTACCAGACGACGGACAGTAAAAGTCTTATCCACGACACCACTCTGGCGTGGGAGGTGGCTCCAGGAATGAACATCAAAAATTGACCCCCTTATCGGTGTCGCGCGAGGTAGTATCGACGCGGAACGACACTTTCATGGCACCACAAAACGAACTCCTAAAAAGGCACCACAAAGCTCTTCAGCGCTTATCCCGCACACGATTCTTGAAGGGAAGGGCTGCCGCCTTATCTGAGGCATGCGTTGTGGCAGCAGAAGTGCTGGATGTGGCCCGAGTCAGCATCTGGCTGTACGGAAAAGGGCGCACATCCATTCGCTGCGCAACCCTGTTTGAGCGTGATGAGGGACGGCACTCCACAGGCCTTGAGTTGTTCGCTAGTGATTTTCCCGCTTACTTTCGGGCCCTTCATGCAGAACGAACTATCGCCGCGGCGGATGCCCACAACGACCCCCAGACTTCTGAGTTTTCGGAAATCTACCTGACTCCGCTCGGCATCGGTGCGCTGCTAGACGCTCCGATTCTTATCATGGGTGAGTGTGTAGGCGTGGTCTGTAATGAGCACATAGGAGGCCCAAGAGAGTGGCTTGTAACGGAGCAACTCTTTGCGGGCTCGATCGCCGACTTCACCGCTCTGGCAATCCAGGCCGAACAACTACAAGACCAACGCAGAGACCTTCAGGAAGCACTGGATGCCGCCGGTATGGGCGTGTGGAGTTGGAATATCAGCAGCGACCAACTGCACTGGGGTGAGCCTGTAGAGCACCTACTCAATCTGCCCAGTAACGGGGCTCCATCGGACTACAAAGGCTATCTGGAACTCAGTCACCCCGACGACCGCGAGGCCATGGTGAAAAAGGCCACCACCGCCCTTGAGACCGGCGCGCAGGGGTTTTTAGTGCAACACCGGTTGGTTCTCGCTACAGGCGAAGCACGCTGGATGGAAGTACGAGCAGGCATCGACCGGGACGAAACCGGAGAGCTCACTGGAGTCCATGGCACGGTGATGGACATCACCGAACGACACGTCCTGGAAGAACGGCTACTGCAAGCCCAAAAAATGGAAGCGGTAGGACGCCTCGCAGGAGGCGTTGCCCATGACTTCAATAACCTGCTCACGGCCATCTCGGGCGCCGCTGACATGGTGAGTATGAAGCTCAGCGGCACCTCTGATCTACTACCTGATGTGACACATATCCTAGATGCTGCTGAGCGAGGTGGTGCTCTGACTCAGCAATTGCTCACATTTGCTCGCAAGCAGCAGAACAGACCCTCAGCGATCGACGTAAATGAGCTTCTGCGAGGTCTTGACGACCTCTTACGCCGGCTCATCGGCGAAAGCGTTCAGATCGAGTTCACCCTCGCTGATGAGCGATTAGTCACCACCATAGATCCCGGACAGCTAGAGCAGGTGCTCGTCAATCTGGCGATCAACGCGCGCGATGCGATGCCCACAGGGGGCACTCTTGCGGTCTCCACAGGACTCACTGAGAGCCAATCCCCGCGGATGGTGCAGATAAAAGTCACCGATACCGGCGTTGGGATGTCCGAGGAGACTATTCAGCGGGCCTTCGAGCCCTTCTTCACCTCAAAAGAGCGGGGTCAGGGAAGCGGTCTTGGCCTCTCTACCTGTTACGGAATTGTCGATCAGGCAGGTGGCACAGTGCACATCGAGAGTACCCTAGGTGAAGGCTCTACCTTTGTGGTTCTGCTGCCAGAAATAGAGGCGAGCCCAGAGGTCATTACTCGACTACAGCGCCAGGGCCGTCCGCGACCTGGCACGGAGTCGATCCTTCTGGTTGAAGATGAACCCCTTGTACGTAACCTGGCAGAACGAGCCTTGACGCTCCACGGCTACCGGGTCTTGTGCGCCTCTGATCCCGTCGAAGCATCTCAGCTAGCCCGTTCCCATGGGAGCCCTTTCGACCTGCTCGTCACTGACATGATCATGCCCAACGGCAGCGGCACGGCATTGGCCGAAGCCCTACGCGCCGAGGGCATTGTGGACAAGGCCCTCATGATATCGGGCTATTCCTTTGAGGACCCGACGGTCAAGCTGCCTCCCAACACCTACTTCCTGCCCAAACCATTTACCGGTCGCACCCTCGCAGACTACGTGCGAGAGGTCCTGGACACAGACGAACCTGACTCAGAGCAAAGAAGCTGACGCCTCATCTAGGAGCTACCCCTTGGGAACTCCACAGGCACTTACGGCGCTGCGTCGCCGTTGCTTATCAGAAAAGCTGAATCGGTGAGGGACGCCAGGAAAGCGAGAAGATCCGCACGCTCGTCAGAGCGGGTCTGAGCCAATGGAACATTGGCTATTTCTCCTCAGTCACAGCGTGAAGGTCTCGCTTGTTTGCAAAGAATAATAAGGAGCTTGTAGTCAGAAGAAAACTCTTTTCCACCACTCGGTTCATTGTCTGCAAGCCAAATCAAGCATGGTGCCACCACGCCTCAACACACATGCCCGTAGCATGGGCTGGCTTGACCATGGTATGTGACCGCAACTGCTGCAGGACTCATCAAACGAGCGCCTGACTAAGAAGAGCAACTGTAGGGGAGAACAACATGGCAGCCGACACCATCATCTCGCGCTTTATGAGCCAGGCCGAAAAGCGGCCCACGGCCAACGGCTACTTCACCAAGGAAGGCGGGCACTGGAAGGCGGCCAGCTGGAGTAGCTATGTCGAGCAGACTCGGACTGCCGCACGTGCCCTGCTCACCCTGGGCATCCAGCGCAAGCACGGCACTGAAGACCCGTATAGCTGCGTATGCATTCTTGGATTCAACAGGCCCGAGTGGTGCATCGTCGATGTCGCCACCATGGCGGTAGGTGGCGCTCCTGCTGGCATCTACACCACCTGCTCGCCTACTGAGGTCGCATACATCGTCAACCACACCCAAGCCAAACTCATCCTCGTCGAGAACCATGACCAGTGGAAGAAGATCGAGGAAGAGCGAGCCAACCTTCCTGCCCTCGAATACGTGGTGCTGATGAAGGGAGTCGAGGCTATCGACGATGACATGGTGCTGACCTGGGATGAGTTCATGGCCAAGGCCGAAGAGAGCAGCGACGAGCTGCTCGATGAGTACATCGAAGCCCTGGTACCCGAAGAGCTCGCCACACTGATTTACACCTCGGGCACCACAGGCCCCCCCAAGGGTGTGATGCTCTCACACGAGAACCTCGCCTGGACCGCAAAAGCAGCCATTGGCATGGTCGAGATCGATGCTGGTGACTGCTCGGTTTCCTACCTGCCGATGTCTCACATCGCCGAGCAGATGTTCACTCTGCACGTCCCCGCCACAGCTGGCTCTCAAGTGTATTTCGCGGAGTCCATCGAAAAGGTCGCCGATAACTTCAAAGAGGTTCAGCCGACCATCCTGTTCGCGGTACCCCGGATCTGGGAGAAGTTCTACGCGGGGGTCAGCAGCAAGCTTGCACTCGCCACGGGTGTAAAAGCCAAATTGGTCGGCTGGGCGCGCAATACCGGCGCAGCGACCAATGACCTTCGCAACCGGGGTCAAGAGCCCTCAGGCTTGCTTGCGCTTAAGTACCGATTCTTCAACAAGAAGGTCTACGGGCCTCTCAAAGAAGCTCTGGGCTTAAGCAGAGCCAAGATCTGCGTGAGCGGCGCCGCCCCGATCAACGCCGAGATCTTAAAGTTCTTCTCGGGACTCGATGTAGTCATTCGAGAGGTCTACGGGCAATCCGAAGACACTGGCCCGACGAGCTTCAACCTGGTGGGTAAGACGAAGCTTGGCTCGGTAGGCCCAGCCGTCCCCGGTGTCGAAGTAAAGATCGCTGACGATGACGAGATCCTGGTCAAGGGGCCGAACGTCTTCTTGGGTTATTACAAAGACGAAGAAGCCACTAGCGATGCGTTGAAAGACGGCTGGCTGTACTCAGGCGACCTGGGCAAAATCGATGCCGACGGCTTCCTTCATATCACCGGACGCAAGAAAGACATCATCATCACGGCCGGTGGCAAGAACATTGCTCCAAAGAACATCGAAGCTTCACTCAAAGAGTTGAACATCGTCGGCGAAGCCGTCGTTATTGGCGACCGCCGCAAATACCTCACCGCGGTCATCTCTCTTGATGCCGATGAGGTACCTGCTTTCGCTAAAGAGCACGGACTCGACAAAGACACCTTGCACGAGAGCGCCAAAGTGCAGGGCATGGTGCAGGGACACGTCGACAAGGTGAACGCGGATCTGGCCCGCGTAGAGCAGATCAAGAAGTTCGCGATTCTCTCACGTTCCTTCAGCATTGAAGAAGGCGAACTCACGCCCACTCTCAAGGTGAAGCGTAAGAAAGTCTACGAGCATTTTGCCGACGAAATCGAGGCCCTATACGCCGAGTAAGGTGCTGCGCCGACGGCCCGCTTTCGACACCTCATCGTAGCCATACGAACGTCATGCGCCCACGTCTCTTTGTTCGCCTGCTAGGGCTCTGTTTTCTGCTGCTTGCTACCGCAGCCTGTTCGGCGAGCAGTGTTGCAGGCGACGACGGCGATTCCAGCGACGACGATGATTCCGGCGACGACGATGATTCCGGCGACGACGATGATTCCGGCGACGACGATGATTCCGGCGACGACGACAGGCCGATTCCAGTAGGCGCTAACGTTCTACTGCTCATTGCCGACGATCTCGGACTCGACGGTGCCTCTTTTGATCCAAGCTCGCCCTGTTACACCGTAGGCGATGCATCCGATGACGCCCCCATGCCGAATCTCGCCGCGCTCTGCAGCAGCGGGGTACGCTTTGACAACGCCTGGGCCATGCCCATCTGCTCGCCTACTCGCGCCACGATTCTCACAGGTACCTTCCCCCACGAGCATGGGGTCGGAGGCCCTATCGTCGGCGGACCCACTGGCAACGCCTTAGACCTTACGACTCCTACCCTGCCGAGGCTGCTGGCGGAGCATGCGCCCCAATACGCCACCGCAAACATCGGCAAGTGGCACGTATCGCTCCGAGACAATGACCCCGGCGACGCAGGTTGGCAGCACTTCGCGGGCTTGATCCGTGGTGGCGTGCAGTCCTACACGGCGTGGGAGCGAGTCGTAAATGGAACGGCCAACAACGAGACCGGATACGCCACCAGCGTCAACGTGGACGACGCCATCTCGTGGCTCGGCACCCTCGACAAGGGTGACCCCTGGCTGCTGTGGATGGCCTTTAACGCACCTCACACCCCGTTCCACAAGCCCCCGAACCACCTGCACGACTACGACCATCTTGAGGCCAACGATGACGTTCCGGGGGGTCAGGCAGACGAGTACTACCTGGCCATGCTGCAGGCACTCGACACCGAGATTGGTCGCCTCATCAACCACCTGCGAAGTAATGAGAGCTACGACAACACCCTTGTGATCTTCCTCGGCGACAATGGCTCTGCGAGGCCAGTCATCGGAGATCCCTTTGACCGCGACCACGCTAAAGACACCCTCAGCGAAGGCGGTGCCGCGGTTCCCTTTGTTGTGTCCGGACCAGGAATCGAGGGAGGACGAGCCGATAGCGCGCTGGTTTCGGTAGTGGATGTCTTTGCAACGGTCCTCGAGACCGCCGGCGTACATGTAGCAACAGCGACTGCGGCCAACCCGGTCGACTCCGAGAGCCTCTGGCCTCTGCTGCTGCAGTCAGGGGCAGGACGCAGCCAGATGCTAACGCAGCTCTTTGGCGGCCAGAACTCCGAAAATCGAGACGAGGGGCACGCCATTCGGGACACCACACACAAGCTCATCTGTCGTCTCGACGGGACCGCAGACTTGTTCGATCTCTCAACGGACCGCTGGGAAGCTAACGACCTCTACACCGCCGGCCCAGCTGCTGGTCTCGAGACGGTGTACGCCAGTCTCTCAGCCGATCTTGAAGCATGGATAAGCCAAGACGTGTGCCCCTGAACATTGCTTCAAGGACCCCACAGGCACGAGATAGGAAGCACCAGACAAAAGAGCTGTCAGGCGTAGTGTGATCCCTCGCTCAGGGGAACACGGCTGCGGGCAAAGTACCCGGTGCCGCGACCAACCAGGCGGCCTGTCTCGTCAAAGAGCTCTCCAGTTGCCTCAATGCGGCGCCCGTCGTCTCCCGTGACCTGCGCGCTGGCCAGGACTTCGCCCGACGAGACCGGACGCAGGAACTCGATCTCAAATCTGGCCGTCAAGACGAAGACATCATCGACCAGAGAATTAGCAGCGAAGTAGGTCGCATCGTCCAGGGCCTTAAAGTAGACCACCCCGTGCATCGAGCCCGCGGCATGGTGGAAATCAGGGCGCACCTTGATGCGGATCTCGGCTTTTCCTTTGGACAGAGTCAGACGCGGAGCAAAGTACTCATTGCAGGGTGCATGGGCATACATCTTCTCGAGCTTTCGCATGTGATTCATTCCTGCCTCCTGGGTCTCACGCGGTCACGCGCACACAAAGCATAGAACACCGCTCCAGAGTGTGTAGGCGCGCTACTGTTCGCTGGAAAGATCCGCCACATCAAGGCTCAGCTCGGTGCTGTCGACGAGATTCTTCGTGATCTTCCAGGCCACCTCGGCCTCACTCATGGCGCTCGGTTCTACACCCAAAAAGAGAGCCGAAGCCGAACGGCGAAGTTCGATTCGCGCCTCGCTGCCAGATAGCGGGGCGGCCATGCCTTCGAGTCCAAAGAGTGCCCCATAGTTCAGAGAGCTCTCGACCTGTAGCTCGCCACTTTCTTCGCCGTCACTCCAGTATCCATTCAAAAGAAGGGTGACCAGCGCCATGCGCACCCCCGGCTCGGGATCGATGGTCTCTGGGTCGGCGCGAGCCACAAGGTAGTGAAGCTGACAGTAGCGCGTCGGGCTAAAGAACAAGGGGGTTGAGGCGCTCGACTCAAGGGCAGAGAGGTCTTCAAGGATTGGGGTGGCGAGGGCAGACGGATCGATGTCGTAGGCATGATTAGCCCAGGCAGTGCGTATTCCTACGAGCCGCTCCAGCAGCCCGCGCTGCGCGAGTTCGTCCTGTTCCTCTGTAACGCAGGGAGCCAGCGCTGCGCTGTAGGACGACAGCCAGCCACTTACGACCGTGAAGGTGACTCCGCCGTCGTTGCTGGTCGACCAGCCCCCCTCATCGGATTCAACACCATCGAGATCCCAGCTGAAGGCCCAGTGAAGGCCACTCAATTCGATGCCAGCGGCAACCTCTTCTGACACGGACGAGTCGTCCTCGACCTCCCCTACACAGGAAGAGACAAACACAAGAAAACAACCGACCACAAAGGCGTGCTTCATTGCGGGATACAGATCCCCCGTGCTTCGTCGCAGGTAAGGGGCTGAGGCGATGCCACCGCGCAGTCCGCATCAACATTGCAGGTAGGTACGCAAAACGAATTCCCCGATGGCCGCTCGTGACAGGTGCAGCCGATGGAGCCCGCAGGGCACAAGCCAACACAGTCCGACTCCTCTACACAAGAGGGGGGGCCGCCTCCGGGAGGACCGTCGTCATCATCACCTGCGCCACCACCCCGATTACCGCCGCCACCGGCAGCGCTGCTCGCAGTGCCCATGTAGCAGCCCAGGATGTACGGAAAGGTAGCGGTTGCGTGATAGCCATAGCTACCGTCTGGCTGAGTACGCCCGTTACAGCGGTCCAGATACTGCTCTCCACTCTGCGCCTGATACTCATGATTGTCCCAGGCCAACTCCTGTGGATTTCCGGTCTGCACCCATGAGCTGCGAAACTCGACCACCGTGGCGCAGGACTTGTCGGTGCAGCCGTACGGACCGTAAATGGGAAAGCCATCCAGCGCCCATCCGATGATCGGCGAGGCTTGGGTGGGGTCTGGATCGGCGAGAGTCCAGGGTTCAGCAGACGAGACCGCCCCTTGCACCAGGCACTTCTGCGCCAGGGCATGGTGGTGATACGCATTGGCCGTGTGCCCGAAGCAACCATCTGTGATGCCGTTGTAGATGGGGTCACCAAAGTTATCTGGCTGCGGCCCCTCATTCGGACCGAACCACGGCATTCCATTGACTGCGAAACCAGCTAGACCAAGAAACGGAATGTCCGTTGGCTCAGCAGCGATCTGAGGATTCAGCGTGATGGTGTAGTTCTGGTTCACCACAGTAAGGGGGTTTGGAGTCAGAGCAATAAAGGTGTAGGTCGGTATTCCATTGCCGGTCACCACGAACTCATCGCCATCGCAGCTCGCTGATAGCTCAGGATCCGGGTACCCCGATCCTGCGCCGGCGGCGTTACTCACATCCAGGATCGTCTCAGCCTGCCAGCAGTCGCCCGTCGCGTCATCGTCGTCACTGGCTGTGTCGTCGTCGTCACTGGCTGTGTCGTCGTCGTCACTGGCTGTGTCGTCGTCGTCACTGGCTGTGTCGTCGTCATTCGCCGGAACCGTCAGACAAGCCATGCCGGGCAGTAGCAGACAGAGCCCAAGGAGCCGGGCAAAGAGAGCGCGTTTCATGGGCATTTCTCCAAAATCCTGAGGGTGTCACGCGACCAGGGCGGAACGGTCACGCGGAAAGCAATCATGCAGACATAACTTCATCAGCTCGTTAGAAGGAAGACAACAGCGGCCACCTAAAGGGTAAAGGCAGCACAATCAAAGGTCGAATCGCAGGCCATTGCTCCTGGCTTCCTCAAGAAACAAAACGCCCACGACACCAGCGATGTTGAACCAGGTGCTGGTCGAATTGCCACAGACGCGCAGCAACTCCTGGCAGAATTGGGATATGAGGACTCCTCTGCTCTATCTGTTTGTCGCCTTGCTCCTGAGCACCCTGTGGGGCTGCAACGAACCAACGCCAACCCTGCTGAATGACGATGACAGCGCGGACGACGATGACAGCGCGGACGACGATGACAGGGCGGACGACGATGACAGCGCAGATGACGATGACAGCGCTCACGAGGAACCGACGGATCCGCCGCCTGTTCCCATCGTCACGACCTGGTCTTTTGCGGCGAGCGAAGAGTCCTTCGACAACCCCGAGCGCGGCTTCTACCGAACTACTTCC
>Ga0163179_10002185_pt1 | contig 13712 bp, 12 predicted proteins | sample AtlANTMetagenome_FD_109643 | JGI IMG/M metagenome (GOLD analysis project Ga0163179, IMG submission 109643) | Marine eukaryotic phytoplankton communities from the Atlantic Ocean - Atlantic ANT 2 Metagenome | ecosystem: Environmental > Aquatic > Marine > Oceanic | place: North Atlantic Ocean...
ATTGTCTTTCTGGATGAGGTGCTTGGGGAAATCCGTGTTCCGGCTCAAGATATGGACGATTTTGTCGTGCGTAAGGCCGATGGGTTTCCTACCTACCACTTTGCAGTGGTCGTGGATGACCACCATATGGGCGTCACACATGTCTTGCGGGCACAAGAGCACCTGAAGAACACTGCGCGGCATATTCAGCTGTATCAACAGCTGGGTTGGGAGCCGCCAAAGCACGGTCATATGCCGCTCATCTTCTCGATGACGGGCGGCAAAATGTCCAAGCGGGACAAGGCGAAAGCGGCCCGCCAAATGACCAGAGAGTCCGGGCGGGAGTTGTCGACTTTGGCCGCAGAAATCGGCATGGCGGAAGAAGACTTGCGTCGTTTTATGAAGAAGAAAAATGATGACTTGTCGACGGCTGAAGCGCTTGCCGGTGTCTTGGGAGTCGACTTGCCGGAGATTGATGTCATTGATTTTCGACGTTCTGGCTATTTGCCGGAGGCTTTGGTCAACTTCTTGGCTTTGCTAGGGTGGAATCCCGGCGATGATCGTGAAGTGATGGGCTGGGATGAATTGGTGTCGGTTTTTACCTTGGATCGGATGGGTAAGACGGCCGCGAAATTTGACCGAGAAAAGTTGGAGTGGATGAACGGAATGTATGTTCGCAACTCAACGATTCCACGCCTTGTCGACGCAATGAAGGATTATGGTCAGTTCAATGAAGTGAACTGGAAGGATTCTGACGATCAACTGCTCGCATCGATCGCGACGTTGTTTCGAGAGCGGGCAACGACGATTCGTTCCCTTGAAACACAGTGCGGGTGGCTTTTTCAGCCTCCGACTGCGTATGGGCCTGCAAAGTCCATCAAGAAGTTTCTGCTCCGCAACGAAGCGCAGGGCTTGGGCGTCTTGAAGGATTTACTGCCTGAGTTGGCGGAGATGTCGAGTTGGAGTGAGGAGGCGTTGGAGTCTGTGATTCAGGCTTTCGCTGAGCGCAGAACGGAAGGCAAGCTGGGTTTGATTGCGCAGCCTCTTCGGATTGCATTGACTGGCGGGCCGGTCAGTCCTCCGATCTTCTCGAGCATCGCCTTACTCAGCCAAGCAGATACCATCGCGCGTATTGAGGCGTGTTTGGCTCACTTTGCGGAGTAGGGCATCGGTAGTGTGTCGGCCCGAATGTAGAGCGGGTGCCGGGGGTGGCCTGCTTTGGTGATGCCTAAGCAGTAGAGCGGATAATTTTGTAGCAGCGCGAGGACTTCGCGGTTCCTGTCGAACAGACCACCGTGTACACCCCAGGCTGCCAGAATCGTGGTGGCCTTTGCGGCTTCTTGTTGGAGAATCTGATCGGTATCTAGGCCTATCGGAGATTTGGTTTTTTTGAGGCCTTCCGGTTGGGTAGAGCGAAAGGAAAACAGATTGGTCACCACCAATGCACTGTGTCCCCAGCGCTCCGCAAATCCAAGACAGCGCCGAATGGTGGGATCATTGTGTGTTGCGTCAGCTGTCGACGGATTCAGGCCGATGATCAGAAGGGAGCCGCGATCGCCGTGAAGTGTTCTGGTCAACCGATATCGGTACAAACCACACTCCGAAAAGAGTGCGCTCATCTCTCCAGGTCCTTGGCTGGATTGACCAGGTCCTTGTGGATGGCCAAGCGGATGTTGTGGTCTGTAGGCGCATGCTGGGCCCACCACCAAATCGGAATGTATGCTCGGATTTTTTCACCGGATGGGAGGTCGAGATGCAGGACTTGAGCGTCAGGAGAGCGATGAATGTGAGTGAGTGTGCACTCTAGCAGGAGCTCGTGTTCAAGAGGGGATTCGCTGGGGCGAAGTGGTCGGAGATGTTGTGGCCGAAACAAGTAGTCTTGCTGGGCATCGCGTCCGAGACTAAGGCCAGATGTTCTGTTTATCTCTCCCAGAAGACGGGCTGCGTCCGTGCTTTGAGCCCGTTCTATGATCTCAGGAAGCTTGCCTGTTTCAAGTACAACACCGGCTTGGAGGAGAACGATGGCATCCGCGAGTTCGAGCACGTCTGCGAGTGCATGGGTCACGATGATTGCCGGAATGTTTTCACTCTTCAGAATTTCTTTGAGGTCGGAAATCAGTTGTTGTTTTCCGGCTTGATCTAGCCCTGCGAAAGGTTCGTCCAACAACAACAATCGGGGTTGAATCGCGAGGGCTCTCGCGAGTGCCACGCGTTGGGTCTCTCCACCGGAGAGGGTTTGGGCATTGCGCTGGAGTAGATGTTGAATCCCAAAACGTGATGCAAGGTGGTCGATCTGATCGTGTTCTGGTGTCCCGCTGAACAGGAGGTTTTCAAGCACGCTGAGATGGGGAAAGAGCGCTCCTCCTTGTGGCACAAAGCCAATCGCCCGTGATTGAGGCGTCTCATTGGTGTCTTTTGTGCTCTCGAAAAGGGAGCGACCATCGATACGAATATGCCCCCGTAACGGGGTGTGAAGCCCTGCAATACTGCGAAGGCAGAGGCTTTTTCCTGCGCCAGAGGGACCGAAGAGCGCGAGACAGTCCGCATCGGCATCCGCGGTCATTTCGAGGAGAAAGTCCTCGATCTTAGAGGTAAAGCTTAGCTCAACGCGCATGTTTCACCCGCTGAATCAAAAGGAGCACGAGCAGGCTGCTCAGGACCAAGAGCACCGATAGCGCTAGGGCTTCTGCGAGATTGCTCTCCATGGCCTTGTAGATAGCGATAGGCATCGTGCGTGTTTGCCCTGGCATATCTCCGGCAAACATAATGGTGGCTCCAAATTCTCCGAGGGCGCGAGTCCAGCAGAGTACGGCTCCCCCGACGAGAGAAGGCCAGGCCAATGGCAGTGTGATTCGTCGGAAGATTTTCTGGGGGCTTGCGCCGAGAGTGGCGGCTACCCCTTCGATTTCAGGTGGGATTGACTGAAAGCCGGATGTTGCAGACCGGATGTAGAAGGGGGCTGCGACAAAGACTTGTGCGATCACGACGGCTGCGCTGGTGAAGGCCAAGCCATCGGGAAAGATGCCACCGAGAATCCCGTTTCTTCCGAAAGCCATGAGCAAGGCCAAGCCGGCCACCGCGGGCGGAAGGACAAGGGGTAAATCAACGAGCGCATTGATGATTCGCTTACCGCGGAAATTTTTTCGAGCGAGAAGCCACGCGAGGGGGGTACCCAAGACGATGGTGATCAGCAGGGCGCACAGACTAGAGAGTAAAGACACAAGCAGAGTGGTGCGTACACTCTCGCTTTGCAGGGAACTCCAGAGCTCTCCGTTGTCTGCGGCATGCATCATCAGTGCGATAATCGGCACCACAAGCAGTAAGAGCGGTAAGGCCGCAATCACCCAGATCCATCTTGGTGTTTGCTTCATTTGAGCGCCTCAAAACCATGTTGGCGCAAGAGCTTCGGGATCTTCAAAAGGGCACGGTACACCGATTGGCTTTCAGGGCGGGTGTTGAGGAGTGCCAATTCGAGAGTGGTGTGAACGACGGGTCCATTCTCGAGCCAAGGAAGCTCTTCAAGATTCGAGCGATACATGAAGGCGGCATCGACCTCGCCAAGAAGTAGTTTGGCCCGAACTTGCCGTACGTTGGACTCAAGTGAGATGACGTTTTTCTCGATGGCCCTACGCACTTTGGGGTCGATTTTCTCAAGCCATTGCAGGGCATATTTCCCAGCAGGAACAGCGTCTTCTGCTCGTACGATTCGAACGCCCGGTCGGTGTAGGTCTGCAACGGTTTGAAGCCCACGAGGGTTGTCTTTCGCCAGCGCGACAACCAGTTGGTCTCGCCCCCACACACTGCGCTCAATCACACGTTGTTCGAGCAAGTCGATCTGATCGGGATGGGCACTCAAGAACACGTCCGCTCGAGCGCCATGTTGAATTTGGGTTCGCAGACGACTTGATGCATCGTTTTGTAGAGCGATAGGGATACTCGGGTTCTCAGCGTTGTACTCCGCTACGAACGCGTGACTCACTTCGGTTGTAGAGCTTGCGGCGGCTAAATAAACACGCGACTCTGGGTTGGAACCACAGGCAGAGAGTAGCGCTACAAGCAAGAGCAGCCGAGTTTTCAATTCAGTGGCCCAGGTTGCAGTAGTTTGTGGACAGCTCGCATGACGGAGGCGTCGGATTCGACGGCATTTACCTTCTCCAGTGGTACCCACTTGGCGTCGAGGGCATCGGATCCGGCTTGGAAATCCAATGTGGATGATTGGAGTAGAATCCGCGCGTCAAAGTGAGAGTGTTCCGGCTCTTTTTTGCGGGCTGGAATGGTGTGGATGTCCAGATCGAACAGGCCAGTACCGATGGGCTGCAGATTATTGAGGCCGGTTTCTTCTGAGACTTCTCGGGCTGCGGCCGCGAGGATATCGGTGTCTTCCGGATCCACATGCCCTCCAGGCTGCAGCCAACGTTCCAGTTTTGAGTGGTAAATCAGCAGCAGGTTTTGGCGTTTCGGGCATAGGACAAAAGCGCTGGCCGTAAAGTGTCCGGGTTGGAAATGGCTTCGCGCAAAGGCGGTTTCGCCATGGGACAGCAATTGCTCCATCCGCGCCTTGTAGTCTGCCTCGAGTGGATCGAATGGAACATGCTTTTCGAGCAGGTCCTGGAGGTGGTTGCGACGTGTCATAGAGAGCAACTAAGGCCTTGATGCTGTGACGACGAGTCGCGAAGGAGGCTTTTCGCGGGCTTTAAGCTTTGAGTAGGCTTTGTGGGCATGCTTTCTCGAAATCAGCGACTATTGATTGCCTTTTTCGCCCTTGGGGTTTTTCTCTTGGCCTTCTGGGCACGTGTGCGCTCCTTGCCGGTATCCATGATGTTGGATGATGCGGTGGGGCCGTGGTTGTTGGCTTGGGGGGATCCCCTCTCAGGAGATGCACACCGCGCGTTCTATGGTTGGGGAATGCTTGTGCCGTACCGCTTGGCCTTGCGTTTCTCAGCTAGCCTTTGGGAGGCTGTGGCTGTCCTCCAGGTCTTTCACGCGCTCATTGCTCCACTGGTGCTGGTGGTCATTTTGACCTGGCGTTCCACTGCATGGATTGCGGGTTGTGTGGCCAGTGTGGTGTTGGCCTTGGATCCCGGGTTGCTCGATACAGCTGTTTCGGGTGCGGAGGGCTATCTTGCACCGCTTTGGATTGGCTGCATGGTGTTGGCCTATCATGCAAGGGAGCGATTTTGGGCTCCTTTTGTGATGTGGCTGTCCTTTGCAATGGCTGTGATGAACCATCCTTTCTCGCTCTGTGCTGCGCCATTTTTATGGGGAGCAGTGGGTCGAACTCAGTCTCAAGGGTGGGCGTTTGTATTGGGAATTGTATTGCTTGGGCCGCATCTTTGGTCGATTTGGCCTGTCGGTACCGGCAACACGGGCGGCTTAAGCTTGTCTGTGCCCGAGGCCTTCGATGCCTGGCTTACTCAAGGGGGCCCGAGTGCTTGGATCTTGTTCTTTGCACCGTGGGTGGCACTCGCTCGAAAGTCGACACGTGGGATGGCCTTGTTGACGCTTGCGTCACTGTTTCTCCTGTTGGGTGCTGGATTTTGGCAGGGCTATTTGCGGGATCATCATCTGCGTTTACTGGCTGTTCCGATGGCGGCCTGTCTGGCCGTTGTCGATGGACCATGGATTGTCTTGGTATTGGCTTTGATTCGGCCCGATTTTGTACAACTCCCCCCGCCAGGTGCACCGCCGCGACCGGGGACACTCGGAATGGAGACAGGTTTGGCCAGCGAGATCAGTCGTCTTCCTTTGCAGAATGGGCTGCAGATCGATGGGGCGTGGCTATCGGGTGCGTTGGTGGCCGAGCCAAGTGCACTGATGCTGGATCTCCACATGCGAGGCAGGGAACTATCCGACTTTCGGACTGGTGAAGATCTGTTGATTTTGGTGTCTGTGGAGCGGGACAAAGAGAAGCTGTTTTGGAATTCACCCGCGGTTGTGGCTCGGGGTGATCATCATGTGCTCTTGCTCAATCCTGGTGATGCGACACGCGAGCTCTGTTCGCTCGGCGGGCGTTTGGGAGGGGCGTGGAATTTTTTCGCTGTGGCTCATCCGTCCTTGGAGTTGGACGCACTGACCCAGTGGTATCCAGATTGTTCGACCTCGAAACCGGCAAGTGCGAGGGAAAACCGTTAGCTGGGCCGAATGACGGGCGCACGTTGTCTGATTGTTGGTCTAGATGGTGCCACGCTAGACGTTCTTCAACCCTTGGTAGATCAAGGGCATTGCCCCAATTTGGCCCGTTTGATGGATGAGGGAGCTACGTCTGCCTTGAACTCCACAACGCCGCCGATGACCTTGCCGAGTTGGAGTAGCTTTCTGACCGGCTGTGACCCTGGAAAGCACGGGATCTTTGACTTTACGCGACGGGTGCCTGGTGAGTATCGATTGGAGTTGACCAATGCGACCCATCGGAGCGTGCCGACATTCAATCGTGTACTGAGTGAACGCGGCCTTCGAAGTGCTTCCGTCGCCTTTCCGACCACCTACCCGCCAGAGCCCATTGATGGTGTGGTCGTCAGTGGTTTTGATTCGCCGGTGGCCACGTCAATCGATGGGCGATTTTGTCACCCACGCGAGCTCTACAAAGAGATCGTGGATCGATTTGGAGGCATGGCCTTTGCGGATTTTCAGGAGCTGGAAATTGAGCCGGGCTGGCATGAGCAGGCTCTGGAGTCCTTGTTGAAGGAGATTCCTCGGAAAGAAGCCATCGCAGAATGGTTGCTGGAACAGGAGCGCTGGGAGGTCTTTTCCTTGCTCTTCGGAGAGTCCGATACGGTTTCCCATCATTTCTGGATGTTTCATGACCCTGAATCTCCACGTTTTCGGGATGAACCGGCACTTCGGGCAGGGATTGAGCAGGTCTATCGTGCACTGGATGCGACACTTGGGCGCTTGATTGAGGCGGCGCAACCCGAATGGGTCTGTATTGCCTCGGATCATGGATTTGGTGGTTCGGGAGACCGTGTCATCTATCTGAATCGCTTCTTAGAAGAACATGGGTGGTTGAAGTATCGCCGGGACCCTTTCGAGAAGGGAGCCCAAGGCATTCGTAGTGGCTCAGGCTTGTTGGATCGGGCCAAGGCAAAGGCCTTGCGGGTGTTGCCACCTAAAGCGCAACAACAGTTGGTGCGGGCTCTGCCCAATCGTTTGGTGTCCGCTGTAGAAAGCAGTGCACGCTACGGCAATATTGATTTTTCCCAAACCCGCGCGTTTTCCGACGAGATGAACTATGCCGCGACGATTCATCTGAATGTGGCTGATCGTGACAAAGATGGGGTCATTCAAAATCGGGATGCTGCGATTGAGGCCCTTAGAACACTGCTCTTAGGGTGGGAGATTCAGGGAGAAAAAGTGGTTCGTTCCGTGTCTCGGCGTGAGGATGTGTATGCCGGTGACATGGTGAAATTCGCTCCGGATTTGATCCTCGAGTTGCATGAGGTGAAAGGCTATACCTACACCTTGCTACCCTCTGCCCGTGCGCCCCAAGGGAAGGTGTGGCGGACGCTTTCTCCCGAAGAATATGAGGGTGGTAAAGGGATGGGCATGAATGGCAGTCATCGCCAGCATGGCTTGATGGTGCTTTGGGGGCAGGGCGTTCGATCAGGTGTGGAAGTGGACGCCAATATGGCGGATTGTCTGCCCACCCTCTTTGCACTGATGGGACATGCCCTTCCCGAATGGTGGGACGGTCGGGTGCTGACCCGCGCGGTAGAGGGTGTCCGAGCGGCTTGGACTGAGGAAGCTGTGTCGGCCCCGGATTCAGTCGGACATGTCGATGATGCAGACAAACAAGAGGTCGAACGGCGGCTGCGTTCGCTGGGCTATTTGTGATGAACCATCGGCTCCATATTGTCCAAGTCGCCGCTTTTCCTTTTCCGACGCGTCAGGGCTCGCAGGTCTATGTGGCTGGCATGTCTTCGGCTTTGGCCAGGCGTGGTCACCGCGTCACAGTGGCATGCTACGGCTATGGTGAGGGTGAGGTTGACCCGATGGTCGACGTCAGGGGTGTGCCGGTACCGGGTGGCTATCGTAATCTTCGTGCGGGGCCAGACTGGGTCAAGCCTTGGTTGGACATGCGTTTAGCGCTTCTACTGGCGGACTTGGCGCCGGAGGCGGATATTCTGCATGCGCACAACTATGAGGCCCCCCTCGCAGCGTATTTTGCGCGTTCCCGTCATGGAACACCGGTGATCTACAACAACCACAACACGATGGGTGAAGAGCTACATCGGTATTTTCAGCATCCCGCGATGCGCTATTTGGCGCGGATTGCTGGACGAGGGATGGACTGCAGTATTCCTCGCCGTGCGGATGCTTGTGTGGCGATTTCTGAAGGTGCGAAACCTCTTCTTGAAGGGCTTGGTTGTCGCAGTGTCGTGCATATTCCACCTGGACTGGATCCGGCGGAATTGTTGGGGGCAGATAGGCTCCGAGGTCGAGCGGCTTTGGCGTTGGATGATCGTGTTTGGGTGGTGTATGCGGGTAATCCAGACGCCTACCAGGACTTGGAGATCCTTGTGGAGGCCATCTTACAAGACGAGGACCTCGGTTTGATGATGGTCTCGGCTTCTCCACTCACGGAATGGGAAGAAAAAGCGCTTCGTCTGCCCGCAGAGAGAAAGCGTTTTGTACAGACCTCCTCGTGGGAAGCCACCAAGGATTACATCGCTGCCGCTGACATCGCAGCGCTGCCTCGAGAGGTGTGCTCGGGCTATCCCATAAAGCTGCTGAATTATTTGGGGCTAGGGTTGCCTACGGTGTGTGCTGAAGGATCATCGCGGCCGCTGAAAGGAATTCTGACGGTTCCCAATGGCAATGTTGCAGCCTTTCACCGGGCATTACGGGATTTGGCCGATGACGCAGCATTGCGTGAAGCTTTGGGAAAGCAAGCGATGTCCTTTGTGCATTCGCACTGTTCGTGGGATGCCCGCGCAGAAGAATTGGAAAAACTCTATTTTGAAGTGATGACAAGGGATTCGGCACGTAGGCCGCGTTCTTTACCTTCTCGTCGACCGATTCCCACAGTTTAAAGCCTTGACGTGTCCAGGGTATCGGAGCACACTAATGCTCCCCCTTCTGTCTCTGTAGCTCTTGCTGTCCCTCCGCTCTTCCTGCTGCTGTTCTTGGAGTCCAAATGCGAACTGATCGCTATCGATCACACCAGCCACCGACATTGTTGTATGCGTTGCTTGGGCTGTCTCTTCTTCTGAATATTTATCTAGTCTTGGAACGAAATGACTCCAAGCCCTCCGGAGATAGTCGGCAGGTCGAACTCCAGCACTCTGCGGTAGTGATGCCTGGTGTAAACACAGCGCGTACAGACGGGTTGGTCACCCCCAAAGCAACGGCTTCGACGAGATCTAACCTGGCTAAAAAGCAGGTAAAAAAGACTGCTGCACCGTTGCCCGTTGGGCAGAAGCTTCTTGATGCGGAGGTAAGGCATTCCTTGGCTCGCACGTTTTCAAATGCTGTAGGATCGGATGGCGGCGAGCTGGCGGTTCTCTTTGATCGGCTCTACCAGTGGAAGCTGAATCTCCGACGTGACGTCTTAGGCGGAGATCACGTGAAAGTGCTTTATGAGCAACTCGCAGATGGCAAGCTAGAGATTGTAGCTGCTGTCTACGAGTCAAAGAAGCTTGGTAAGTCGCTCGCAGCCTATCGCTATAAGCGCCCCGGTGATCTCTTCGCTTCCTACTGGGATGAGAATGGGGTTGAGTTCCCACAGCGTCTCAAAGAATCTCCGATTCATCAGTATCAACAGGTCACGGCTCTTTTAGGAGACAGCCGAAACCACAACGGTGTGGATTTTAAGGCACCGGAGGGTACGCCAGTTGTGAGTCCTCGAGCAGGTCGTGTCACGCGTGTGGATTGGAATACTCGTCCGAACGGAAACTGTGTTGAGGTGCGCTTCGCGGATGGTACCTATGCCAAGTTTCTGCATCTCGACAAAAGCCTTGTGCGCGTGAATCAATACGTGAAGGCTGGGGAACGGATTGGATTGTCTGGGGATACTGGTCGCAGCACTGCGCCGCATTTACACTATCAACTTGATCGTGCAAAGCGCACCTTGGATCCCCTTAAGGTGCATGGGACCTACCGACGGAAACTCGGTGGGAATGTCCTGGCTGATTTTCGGGGTTCGCGAGACCGGCTCAGCAGTCGTTTGATGAGCAAGGTTGCGCTCGCTAACTGAAGAATCCCGACGCAGATGTTGGGTTATGCGAACCAAACCTGTCGGATGCGTTCGCCGTCGACTTCATAGATAGCCACAGCTTCTTGTGTGGTGTCGTTCTGCATCCCAGTGACGTGTTCATGATCGATCACGACAGGTCCGTGTTCGATACGGTTCACCAGCTTGGCGTGTAGGTCCGTACAACTCTCGAAGAGGCGAGCGTACATCTCACGGAATGCTTCAATGCCTTGCGCGATCACTTCCCCGGTCTCGAGCTCCCGTACACAGACATCTTCCGAGAAACAGGCGACAAAGTCGTCGATATTGCGGGCGTTGTAGGCATTGAGCTGGGCTTGCACCACTTCGGATGCTCTGTTCATTTTGACCTTCCCTTGAGGTGTTCTAAAGCCAGAGCGCTATTTTCGACGCGCTCGGAAGACAATGGCTACGAATGCCAAGAGGACCCATCGACCCAATGGAAGTCGGAGGCGACCATCTCTCGTGGAGCAGCCAGCCCCTTCACAGCCGGCCTCTTCGTCGCATCCCCCAGCGCTTTCTCCGCATCCAAGGGGATCGTCACCACTACAGCCCAAGATGGCGAATACGTCTACATCGCTGGATTCACCATTGCATCCGAGGCCCGCACTGCCAGAACAGCCGGGGGCGACGATCGCCTCGACATCTTGTGTGTCGAGAAGAATGAAGCCGCCCTGCCAAAGTTCATCATCCGATGTGAGCCAGAATACACTGCCCACGCCTGCACCCATTAAGTTGGGGAGAGCGATTGAGGGGAGCCCGTCTAAGGGTAAGAGGCCGGTGGTGAGCAACACGTTCATCAATTCGACCATGCCCTCGGAGTATCCGTCGCTCAGGATTTCGGAGTAGCTCTCCTCCATGTCAAAGAGGGAGTCGGGCAAGTCGATACGTGGACTGAGAGCACTCTTTGTGAGGCCGGGATCAATGCCAACCTCACCGGTCATGCTCGTCTGGAAGAGCCGGATCCACCGCGAGTCCAATATGCTTGCCATTTCGAGGTGCATGGTGTCGATGACCAAACCTAAAACGGGGTCGTCTTCGTAGAATTGCACTGTTGGCGGAGAAGGTATCGAAATGGAGAGTGCCGCGTCTGCGCGTTGTTGAAAGAGCTCGTCGAGCTCGTCTCCGAGAAAGACGGACATCAAGTCTGTATTAACGGGAGCGCTCTGGATTTCGTCGATAGCAATACACAGCACACCGGCTGCCCAGAGGTTGTACATGGTGAAGTCGACGAAATCTCGCCCGATAAACAGGCCCACATCGTAGGGAAGCCCCGTTGACCAGGCCTCTCCGGTGAGGCTGGGCCAGGCTTCAGTGACTGCTTCAAATGGAGGGATTTCCCCGACACAGTTGGTGAGTGCATCAGGAGTGAGTTTGGAGCCCATGCCGATAAAGAGTCCGTTCTCTTGTAGGTTCAGAGCGGTTGGCATGAGTTCTAAGCGGACAGACCCGTCGCCGAATGCGATTTCGGTATCTAGTTGGAGTGCGGAGAGTCCATCAATGAGCGTACTTTCAATCTCTGTGGAGAGTCCTTCCAATTCGGGAAGGACCAAATCGAGAATGATGTCCGATAGGGCATTTTGGTTCTGATTGAGCAAGGTGCCAATGGCATCGCTTAGAGTGCAGTCGTCTAATGGGTTGCCGATCGGTGAGAGTTCGAATTCCACTGCATCGACCGTGCTAGAAAAAGCACCCTCTTCAAGCGCCATTTCTATGCCCACGTGGACTGTAGCTGCAGTCACTGGAACTTGTACTCCACAGGTTTCTTCGAGTCCTGTGAGGAACGTGCAGTCCCCGCTAATGTCGAGCGTGCTCGGAGAGGAACCTAAGGTGATGAACATCCAGATATCCATGCGCCCGTCACTGGTCTCCAGCGCTACATCTTGCGCTGTGATCGTGAGGTCCATGTCGGCTAAGTCGTAGGTCAGAGGTGTGGCATCGCTTTCATCACACGCGATTTCCCCCTCGATGTCCCGAAAGGGAATCACAGGGGGAAGTAGGGCTTCGACGACGTTACCGAGTTCGGCAAGTCCCGCATCGGTCATGTGAATGCCGATGGCTTGATCCAGTTGATTACCGGGCTCAAGTGGTGCGGCGAGTGCTGTGGAGAGCAGAAACAACAACATGCGGGAAAGATAGCACCACTATCCGAGTGATGTTGGGTCTCTTGATTCAATTCCGCTTAGCGCCCCTTTCGGAACCAATCGGCTGGATACAAAGCGCCGCACATGAGGGTGGAGCGTTTATCGGGTGTTGGTGGGTTCTGTGCGTTTCACCACAGTGATGGTATCGCCTATCTGGATTTCTCCACCGTGGATGACTTCCAAGAGTACACCCCTTCCGCGGAGTGGAAGCCAGGTCTCGCTGATGCTCGCCGCATAGGCGTTTTTGCCAAATCGGGCTTCAAAGAGATGACAGGGTCCGTAGACCTCTGGGCTCACGCGGAGGCGGACCTTGCTGCCGATTGCGACCTCACTACCGATGGGCAAGTTCTGTTCTGAGAGATCAAGATCGAGGTGAAGATTATCGCCGCTTAGTGCTTCTTCCGCATGTCCAGCTAGGCAGTGCAGTACATCACTTCGGATGGCGCTGACTTGTCGGTTTTTACTCTTGTGACGTTTGCTGCCCCAGCGGTCACCAAGAATCCCTTTTTCGATATCGAGTTCAAGCCGCTCCACTGTTTTTCTTTCTCCCCGACTAGGGCGGAGCACTAAGCCGTTTACACTGCCAGTGTTTCGGGGAGCAGGCGCTAACCGAGAGAGCTCTTCTTCGATTTGTGCAAGGCTTCGGGTCATCGGATCCTCGTTAGTCTACCCGATACAATCGCGCCCATTTTCCTTTTTGGTCCTCTAATGCAGCGATTTCTTGGATCGTGAGACCTGTTCGTTTTTCGGCTTCTCGAAGTCGGGCGTCCGAAGGAGCGTGGTTGTAGATCATCGGGGCGGATTTCCTTACCACCAAATAGTGTGCGCCCTTCGCCCCTTTGAGGAGGTCATCCAATGCTGCGATGCGGTCGGAACTACGCTGGGAGAGGTCGCCCCAACCATGCGTGACGCGGGTATTGGGAGCCCACATTTCAAGCATTCCATAGAGGTCGTAGTCGCTTGTCCAGACATGTTCGATCGCATGCTCTTGGAGCATTTTTCCCAGTTGGTGTTGTCCGTTCCACGTGAAGGTGTGTACGGGTGTGCCTTGTAGGGTTTTGTCGGTCTGGTAAAGGGCTTGGCTGCCACCAATAAACCACGGCGTTGCGAGGAGTAGACAGTAGAACGCACGACGCGGCGAGCGCGGTGGGCTGATAGTCGCTGCGAGACGATCGGCGGATAGTCCGAGCCAGATTGCAGTGGGGACAGCAGCTTGGGCAAGATGGTGGAGATCCTTGTTTGCTAACCACAAGAGGAGCAATTGAAGCGGAGCGAAAAGACTCACGAAACGCAATAGCGCTCGAGGTCTACTCTCTGTGTCGTCTCTCCATGCCAATACACTTCCGAGGATACACACCACCCATCCGAGGGATCTCCATGGA
>Ga0163179_10002188_pt1 | contig 13701 bp, 1 predicted proteins | sample AtlANTMetagenome_FD_109643 | JGI IMG/M metagenome (GOLD analysis project Ga0163179, IMG submission 109643) | Marine eukaryotic phytoplankton communities from the Atlantic Ocean - Atlantic ANT 2 Metagenome | ecosystem: Environmental > Aquatic > Marine > Oceanic | place: North Atlantic Ocean...
GATTCCTGATATTGTTGTTCCTGATGATACTGCTCCAATCCTTACATTTCCTGAAGAACTTGCTGATGTGTACACAATATTTGTGTCTGCAGCAGATCCTAGTCCAGCTGATGCAGCTACAGCTGTGTAACCACTTAGTGTATTGCTAGATCCGAATGAAAGCTTGCAAGTAGCACCTGATGTCGTAACACTAATTGCGCTAAGATTAGGTGCAGGATCAGGAGCTAGAGCCTTTAGTACTTCATTAAATCTGTCTACAGCAGTTCCAACATTAGTACCCGAAGTAAAGTCAGAAAAAAGACCGTCTGAGTAATCTCCATCTTCAGCAGATCCAATTGTTCCGGATCCGCCTCCACCTCCTCCGGCGGATGATGCGATTGTTATTGATCCATTTGCGTTATTTGTTACTGTTACGTTCGATCCTGCCTGAATAAAGTTAGTTGTTCCGTCAGCTAGTTTTTGGATAGAACCTCTAATTCCTCCGGCGCCTGGAACTGTTATATTTCCTGTAAACGTTGCGCCTGCTAGCTTAGGAACTACAGTATCATCAACCTCAACTTCGCCAGATGTTATCTTTAGACCTCCGGCGGCTTTCAAATCGGTACTGATAGTTCCTGAATTGATATCGATTCCGTCGCCGGCTGTAAAAGCAGCTGCAACGTTTGATGCTATGGTTATTGATCCGTTTCCATTATTTGTGACAGTAATGTTGTCACCAGCTTGAATGTAATTTGTAGATCCGTCACTTAGTTTTTGAATAAATCCTTCGATTCCTTGAGAAAACTTACCTTTGCCGGCGAATGTGACGTCTGAGTTATCTGTTTCTAAATAACTCATTCCTGTAATTAGCTTGTTTCCCATTCCAGAAGTATTTGCATCATAGTAGTACAAGACGTCATTGTCTTCTTGGGTAAATTTTACTTCAAGATAAGCGTTAGCAGAACCGGGTGTTCCACTTGTGGTCACGCCATTTGTAAATTGTGCGCCTCCATCTGTATGTGTGCCATCAGATGTAGTAGAAAGAGCAAAAACCTTTCCAGAGAGTGAAGAATCACTTAAATCAAAATAGAAGTCTAGTGTTTTAGGGGTCGTAACAATTGGCTTTGATTTTCCATCGATGACAAAAACACCTCCAGCAACCGTAACTGCTAGAACTGCGCGCTGTTTGAACTGTTGGCCTGATAGGGTAAGGCCGTCGCCGGCGGTGTAAATAACAGAAGTGTTATCAACAAGCGTCTTAAGCTGATTTATTGTAATCTTCTTAGTAAGATTGCTATCACTAGCGTCTGCAATTGCAATTGAGTCGCCTAAATTGCCGGCGTTGCCGTCAGAAGACAAACCGTGAACATTAAGCCTAAGGTTGTCTGATCCGTCGTCTTCTAAGCCTACACCTGCAAAGTCAGAAGGTTCTACTTCTACTTCACCACCTGTTATCTTAAGTCCACCTGATGACTTTAGATCTACAGCAAGTGCAGAACCGCCGCCGCCTGTCAATCCGGATCCGGCTGCAGATGATGCAATACGAAGATTATCAGAGCCATCGTCTTCAAGACCAGTTCCTGCAAAGTCTGCAGGTTCTACAGCTAATTGTGAGTTACTATTTGTTGCCTTTAGTCCTGAACCTCCTGATCTTAACTCAGAAGTGTTGACAGCAATCTTAGCCGACGTGATTTGTAATCCACCACCTGTTTGCAAATTAACACTAAAAGTTGTACCAGAAAGTGATATACCATTACCGGAAGAGTATGTTGTATCTGTATTTGTGTCAGTTGATGCAATGCTTATAGACCCGTCTGCGTTGTTGGTTACAGAAACATTAGAGCCTGCTTGGATAAAGTCTGTTGATCCGTCAGAAAGCTTTTGAACTGAACCTTTTATTTTTCCTTGTACTATAACATCAGAAGAAAAAGTATTGCTTGAATTTAGTTGAGGTACCTTTGATGTGTCAACCCCGACAGTAAAAGAGCCTCCTGCGCCGCCATCAGTAACGTTAATTCCGGTGCCAGCTGTAAAAACTCTTTCGTTGTTTAGCTCATTAGTGGCTGCCAAAGTTAGATATTGTGGGTCTGATGCCCCTCCTGATCCGGATCCAGACTGTACATCAGCTGATATTGTAAATGATCCGTCTGCGTTCTTCTGCACCTGGATCCTATCACCTGCCCTGATGTATTCAGAACCTGCGTCATCTGTTACAATTCCACCTGTAACTCTCATTGGACCTTTTATGTCAATCGATCCTGTCACACCTAGTCTGGTTAGGTGAATGATGCCGGAATTGTCAGTAAATACTTCTTTGCCGTTAAACTTTAGAACACCTGATTCATTGTATAGAACGTTGGTAGTTTCTGAAGGTTTTCCTGAAGGTAGCTTTAATCCGCCGTGTGTGGTTAACGCTGATCTTAAAGCGTCAGTATCTAATCCGACTTCAACCGGATTAGGAAAAATGACCCGATCAATATTCTTTTCTCTTCCTGTTCGGATGACTAGCTGATCTGTCTTTTTAAGTTTGTCTAGTGAAAACTTTTTCTTTATAGTGGACATCTAGTTACACCGTTATGTCAACATCAATCTCGTCTACAAGATCAGGCTGCTGTGATGTTCTATCTTTTGTCAAGCCATCGAAGTAGGGAAGCGAGGAAGTGCAGAAAATATCCAAGTTTGCACTGTTTGTCTCTTCCGGACTAATTGCTCTTTTGCTTTTTCTTTCTTGAAACTTGACTGCTACCGGTGACTCGCTTACACGTACGCCATCAAAAGTTCTAGTAAAAGCGCGCTGTTCAAGCATGTCTCGGACATTTCCAAAACTACCGGCTCTAAAAATAGCTGAAGTGTTTAGCTTAATAGGACTTACTAATCCGTATTTTGCCCCTCTAATTTCAACGTTTGATGCAATTGCTGTCTGGTCGTAGTTTGCTCTTCCGGTAAGCGCAACAGAAGAAGCTCCTGCATCTCCTCCAGGAGTGACTACATACAACTTAAGGAATCTGACCCACCAATGGTCAAAAGATGCTGATTGGCCTGACCAAGCTTTTTGAATAAATCTTAGCTTTACGTTTGAAGTTACAGTAAATTTCATGATCGGATAAAAAGATGCACCCACGTTTGTCAAATTGTCATGATTACCTTCACTTACTGTGCTTCCTGCTTCAAATCGAGGAGAACCGTAAATAGGTCCACTACCGCCGCCGCTGTTAGGATCAAACAGTTCTGAGTTTGTTACAGCAACGTCATCAATAGTTGTTGTAAATAATGTGTGTACATCCTGATAAGAGTTACCACCGTCAAGTGATGCTTGAACAAATATGCCGTCGTCTGAAGCGTCGGCATTTTCAGCATGTAGACCTTCTGCTGTTATAAGTGTAGGGGCTCCAATTCCAGAGGCTGATAATCCGCTGTCAAAAGATGCAGCTGCATATCTAATATGAACGGTATTTCCGGACTGAATCTCTGTTGTCATATCAATTAGTCTAGTTGTAGCCCCTGTAAACCCAAACAAAACATCTCCCGACTCGAATGCAGAACCGTTTCCTTGATTGCCATCAGCAATCGTTTTGCTTGAAACTCCAGTGTACGAAAAGTTTGATGATGATTGAGCTCCTGAAGTGGATGCGCCATTGCCGTCGTGACTAACAATATCAAACACTGTTGTTGAAGCAGTTTGCTCAACAGCAATATCAGAATTCTCGCTTAGTGTGTGTCTTGGTGATTTAGAAGGCCCTTCTCCAGCTCCAAAAAATACCTTTGAGTAATAGTCTGATCCTGCATCAATATCAGTACCCAACAAGTACTTCTTGTCTTGTGCATCGATAAAGGGTGCGTAGAATCTAGCTGAGTTTCCGCTAGCTGTAATTGAAGCAAACTTAAGTGTGTCTACATCTTCTGGGTCATTTTCAACAACACCTTTCTGAAGTGACTGTCTTTTAAGTGGTGCTCCTGATATTTTTAGTAAGTCAGCTCCAGTCCACGCAGTTGTAATCTCAAATGCTTCTGACGAACCTACAGCTGTTCCGGTTGGTGCTGGACTAGCGCCTCCAATATGAAAACTATTTTTTGCGCTGACAACAACAATGTGAGTGTCACCATCTTTTTCAGCAACAGTTATGTTTCCTCTAGTTATCTCTGATTTGAAAGCTGAGCTGGTGTGTGTCAAAGAGTTAATTAGCGCGTCGGCGACCAATGAATTATTAGAACCGACAGCATTGACGCCTATGACTGTCTGTGTAGATGATCCAACAGCAACACCGGTGTTAAGAGAAGCTGAATATGCCAAACCACCTATTGTAAATGCGATTGTTTTTGCATTGTCGATATCAGCCGCAGTACATGTAATTTCCAACTTAGAAAAACTGTTTGCATTGACGTCGAGAGGCTCTGTATCTTGATCACCATCTCCGTATACAGCAGTTTCGCCATCAATAAAACCTAAGACAGTAGCAAGTGACGTGTCTATTGTCGTCGTAATTGGAACATTACCAGGGGTGCCTTTTCCAGGCTGGGTAAAACTTAAAGTTCGACTAGAAAGTGATGGCCCAGGACTCCAAGATCTTCCATCAGCTGTGTTCGCAGTTGTTGTAGATGCAACTGCTGCATTGATTAAGCTAGCTATATTCGCAGCTGAATTTGCACCGCTGCCGCCTGTAGTCCAATCAGATACCGGGATAACCCTGTGATTCAAATCAGAAGCGGAAGGCTTTAATCCTGTTACATCATATCTTGCTCCTGGCAGTGGAAGCAAAACCTTGTTAATAAACGGACTATAGTCATTCTCACGAACAGGTATATTGTAAGTCAATGATAACGTATTTGAGCCTGAAACATGGTTTGCGACTAAAACATTTTCCATCGGACGAATTGCAGTGTCATTTTGTGATGTGGTTATGTTAATCGCATTAGCAATCTCAGCATAGACTTCATCCACAGTTGTAGCAACAGATATATCAACAGACACTACGCTTGCTTTTTTGTTTGATGTTTCAGCTGAGCCCAAATATGTTAAAAACTCCCCTTGTGGGTCTAGATCTGCTTTTAGTTGAATATCTGTAAAGCCGTAGGCGTCAGTAACAGATGCTGACGTCTGTCTAATTGAGACAAAGACATCGTCAGCTGCGCCGGCGCCGACAAACGTACCTCCCCCACCAGTTGTAATGGCCGAGCCGCCTTGACGAGACCCGTCTACATCACAAAAGATAGGCGGACTAAGAGCTGCTGAGGCTTGTGCAAAGGATGTTGTGTATATGTTTATGTAAGTACTAGTAGCATCTTGTGATGCAATTGCAGCAAAGGATCCTTTTATATGACCTGCTCCTTCTAGTTGTAACTCTGATGCTGCATTTATTGCTTGCGCTAAAAGACGCGCATTTACTAGCTGTAGATCAGCTGCAAGATTGATGGCACCGCCGCCGTCTGTTAGAGTCTTTTCTACCCTGTAAAAGTAGGTATAATCAGCAGTGCCTCCATCAGGTGCATCCTCTTGTAATAAGTTTGCAGCAGCAGCAGTAATAGTTCTGCCGTTATCAGTATTGTTGCCGGTAGAGTATGTAAAGTTGTCAAATGTGTAACCATCAGCAGGAACAGGAAAGAACTGATAGTATATATTCGAAGTGGATCCGGATTGATCTGTATACGTCAATCCAAATCTAATTACATCTCTAGAAGTCGAGTCATATTCTGTAATTGTGTTTGGAACGCCTATTATTTGCTCCACACGATGTGTATGGTTTTGACCAAACCCAGTAGAGCCTATAGTTCCAATTTTGTATTTAAGGGACTGACCTAACTTAAAATTGTTTTCAATAAATCCATCAGACCTAGACATTGTGCTGTGATCAATTGTCTTGCCCCATGTTGCATTTCTAGGTATTATTGTACTATTATCGACATCTAAGCAAGATCCGCCTGTAAAGTTAGTTGCTGTTACGGCATTTAAGTCTTCGGAAATTGTTGTGTTACCACTTAGACCTTTTTTGACTTGAGTCAACGTTAGTGTTTGAGCTCCATCAGCAGCTGATCCTGAGGACAAGGTCGCCGTGATGACACTTCCTGCTGATCCTGCATTGTGACCATTGGCGGAGTCAATTGCAGCTTTTAATTGCTCTAAGAAGTCGTGCTGGTTTGCTGAACTTAAATTTAAGCCTACAGCAATTGCACCGACATTACTTGTTCCAGCCGCACCCGTACCGGTATCAGTATTAGCTGCTAGCTTTGTACCTGTAGCAGCTCCTCCTGAAGCTGTGTTTGTGAGCACGTACTTTATTATATTGCCATTCGTTGATTCAATAGTGATGGATTGCTTTTCTGCAGGTAAAGTTGCTGTATTGTCACCATCTGCAACTGTTATCACTGATGTTGCAGCAGTTCCATAACTTAGCTCGACAACGATATCTTCATTGCTGTCTGGCGGTTCGTTTAAGGTAGGGTGCACCTCTGTGTTGACAGCTTTAATGTGTTTAAATTTTAGCTCCATCAAGCTATCAGGTGATGTTGCAACTGAAAATCCTCCGCCGGCGGCGATTGACTTGCGATCAATATCATCCTTGTCGTATGCATTGACTAGCCTGTCTAGTTGCACAAATCTTTGCGCCTCATTACCACCGCTATCATTAAACATAGTTAGAGGTGTGTTGACTGTGACGCCGCCGGCGGTGATTGTTGTGCCTGAAGCATCTACAATATTAACACCGTTTGATGCTTGAACCCTATCAATTTGAACAACTGATCCTGTGACCCACATGTCATTAAGGTTTATTCCTGACGCGCCGATTGCAGATACAAATCCTTTGTTGACTCTAGAGTCGTTGTGCAATAATCCGCTGGTTGTTGCATTACCTGTAGTATCTGTTCCTGCGGAGTCTAAGAACAACTTAATTCCGGAAGAACTAGACATCGATCCAGTTGTAGGAATTTGGATTAACATGTCATGAAAGTCAGAAACTTGAACAGCATCTGAGTATGTGACTTTCAACACAGGTGGTGTTACACTTACTTTTGTTTGCCCTGCGGAATAGTCTTCATCTGTAGGCTTATCCTGAAAAGAGAACACAAACTTTTCTTCGATTGGTGTAGTTGACCCGTCTGCCAGCGCACTAATTGACAAAGTTTTCATGTTTAAAGATCTTGCTTCTGCCTCTGTGTCTAGTGCTGCAAGAATTTCAATTGATCCTTTTGCTGAGACATTTTGTGCTGACCATGAAACGAAGACTTCTGTGTTTGTCAAAGTTGGTGTATTGACAAACAAACTACTTGATCTCCCGGCTGGCACTAATCGATTTGTATTTTCGTTAATGTTAGGGTTATCTAAGATTCCTGTTGACGAGTAAGTTCCTTCGACGGTACCTACAACACCTAGTGTTCCTGTATTTTCAAAAAGTGCAAGAGCGACGTGATCAACTGTCGTTTTGATCTGATCACTTTTTGTAGCTCCTGTTTGAGTTTTTGATGGTATGCTCTTTCTAATTGAAGGAAGTCTTGCAGTAGAAACAGCATTGTATCTTGGCTCAAAAGGAAAACTAGAAAACCAATTGTCCCAGATTACCTTGGTTCCTGACTGGACTCCTGTAGCACTCAAAGACTTATAAGATGCATCCGATCCTGCAACACCTAAGATAATTCCTGAGTTTGAATTACCGGTAAGATCTACAGTGTTTACAGAGTCTGCCTGCATTAGGTTTCGGAGATCAGGTACCATTGAATCGTAGTACCTCTCGGATCGATCTTGTAGTTTTCTAGCTCTTAATAGTGATCCAACTTCTCCTTGAGTTCCTTGAGAATTTCTTCCAACCACTTGTCTAGCATCAATCTGTTGCTGAGTCCCGAAATCGGTTCCTACTGTTTTGTGAAGCATGCTGCCAGTGACGACCTCGTCAATAGACGATCTATAGTAAGTCATTCTTGGGTGAGTCTCGAATTCGTCCCGGACGGCGATACTTCCAATGTTTTCAGAAAGAAAGCTACTATTTCCTGTGGCGTCTTTGCTAAAATCTTTGTAAGACGGATGCTCTTTTTCAAGTTCATAACCGTACAAGATAACTCTTCCGTCTCCTGACCCTAACCTGATTGCTGGATGTGCTCCATCCAAAGCGGCGGCAATTGGAGCTTGACAGCCAATAACTAGCTTATCTGTTGGAAGAATCACATAAGGAGACTTTCCAAAGTCTTTTTCGTATGCAGTAATTTTTGCGTCACCATTCTTTAGCCCTCTAAATGTATAGATGTGTGAAGAAGAAGGGTTTTCGCCTACAAGAGACCTTCCAGACTGAAGGCCTGCTAGAGTTCTGCCAATCGCGACTTTTGATAAGGCAATAGTCTGTCCGGTTTGCGTCGTTGCATCAATTACATTGACCGGTGGGTTTCCACCTGACGCAGAATCTGTTACTCCAAAATATGAAACTGTGGAAGCAATTTCGCCTAAAGCAGCAGCACCTACATCAATAGAGCCCGATGTGATCTGTACTACAGGGGCAATACACTCAGCTGCGATACTGTACTTCTTTGGGCCCATATGAAATATGATATCACCCGCATCATTGCTGTTGTCTGTGTGGGTGACAAGAATTTTTCCGTTATGACCTGAACCGCCTAAGACTGCAGTTTTAAGATTGTTGTACGTACCGTCAGCATTAGATCCGGCGCCTGTTTCAATCGCAACTGAAACGTTACCGGCTGTGACACCTCCACCACTTTCAAATTCGTACGTCTTTGTTGTTCCGTCGGAAGAAACTAGCTTGACTGTGACTCCATCTGCCGGCTGTGCTGTATAGCTTATCTTTCTAGATGCCCCAAAAGGATATGTGTTGTCTTCAGGCGTCAATACAAGATCAGAATCTTTACGAATATCTTTGGCAAAGGCATCTAGAAGGACAGAATTGAATCCAGAAGGCGAGGAAGTTAGTCTAGACCATGTTACTAGGTCTCTAATAGTACTAACCTCTGTGTCCTTTCCGTCTTGCTCTATCGCTGTTCCGTTTCCGGAAGGTGCTGTTGCATTAGCTGTAAACACTGTACCAACATTGCTATCTGCAGCGCTGAGTGTAGTAAAGTTAGTAGTGCCTGTGCTGACAATTTTGTATTTTTTGCCAGTTTTAATGCTAGTTGCAGGAATCACTTTGCCTGTATACGTGTCTGGCTTTAGAGATAGTTGTAAGACTCTTGGTATTTCTTTTCCTGACGGGCAAATTGGATTTGTGTATGTGACAACTTCTGACCGCTTTCCTTTTATGTTATTGCTGTCGGCAACTCTAATCTTTGGGACATCTGCAAGCTCTTTTCCAACTGCAGCTTCTCTTTGATTTAATATAAAAAATGTGACAGTGTCAAAGTCAACAGCCACAGAATCTGCGGATGTATCGCTACTGAGTGTACTCATTTCAGAAGCTGCTTTCATTCCCACGTTAAACTCATACACAATTTTTTCTAAAACAAACGGCTTTGTGATGTGGGTTGACATCGAGAGCTCTTGCGATCCAGTTGCATGAAACTTAGGATGTGAAGGAAAACCAAAGACGTTAGTTGGGGATGCTAAAGATCCTGCACCTATAACCCTAGGGTGTTGAGTAGCTCCATTTCTAAAAGATAAAGCACTCTTAGGAGAAAACTCAAAAACACCAAACCTCTCAAAACCTACAGCTTCGTTAGGTGTGCCGCCAGATCGATCAGCTACTCTCCATGCTTTCAATCCTTTAGACGGAGTAAACCCTACCATAGTAAAGTCTAGTGCTTGATTAAACTGTGTCTGGCGTGCTGATGTTGTTCCTGCTGGAGTTGCAGCAAAAGACCCGCTTCCTAATCCAATTTTTTGCCACGTCTTATCAGTAAAATTGTAATAAGCCATAGGAAAGTTTGAGTTAGTCTCTGATCGATCTGCATTTGTCACTAACTGCAAGTCTGTATTTTGAGAGACTGGCATGTCTAGCACAATCTTTTTTCTATTTCTAATACTTTCAGGTGCGATTGCTGATGCAGAACCTGAAACATAGAAATCAGATCCCATATCTTTTTCAGGCGAAACAGACTCAATTCCTTCTTCAAACCCAAAAGCAGAATGAGCATGGGCTTCATTAAATGGACTAACAGTATGAACAGTTTTAGGTCTTACAGGTGTAGTTCTACTGACCGGTCTGACAATTTCGATATCTGATCTAATGCTGCCACCGTGGTTCTTACGTCCTAAAAGATGGACAGAATCAGCAACTTCTAAGCTTGGGTAAACTACTGTAGGTTGTGGGTTGGCCTTAAATTGCTTGACAACCTCAATAAATCTTTCACCTGCATTTGTAGTTATCGTACACGCGCCGGAGGCGTTTATTTTGCCTCGTGTAATTGTAACTTCGTTTGGTTTAGTCTGCTGTGCTGTGAAAGACCAGACACCCGACTTAGTGTTACTGTTAATTGCACTAACTATTTTTCTTGCTACTTGAGCAGGTGTCTTTGCATCCTTGATGTTGATCTCAATATTCGCAGCACCTTTGAGTACACCTAATTGAAACTCAAATGTCTTAGAAGCAGAGCTTGTTGCACCTGTAGTGGGAGATGAAGCACCTGTAAATTTAGCGGGTACAGTTGCCTGTGCGACAGTGGCGGTAATTGTAGAGTTTCCGGGCAGACCGCCTAACAATTGCTTTAATGTTATTGTTCCAGCATTGTTGTTATCATCCGTGTGAGTGACTAAAATCTTTCCATTGTGCCCGCTAGAACCCTCTACAGCAGTTTTTAATGCTGCATAGGTTGCATCAGCATCATCTCCTGATATTGCAACTGAAATGTTTCCTGCTGTAACACCGCCGCCGCCTTCGAACTCATATGTCTTCGTTGTTCCATCTGTAGAGACTAATGTAATGACGTTCGTATCGCTAGGCTGACCTGTATATGTTATTGTTGCTGAGGCGCTATGTGCACCTGACGTGTCACCGGTGTCATTGTGCGGATCTGTGATTGTTATTACTTTTGCGTCATATGGTCTTTTCTTGATCTTAAGAACTGCGGTTTGTCTTGGATCGATAAAGTCAATTGTTCTTGTATCGTCAAACTTGCCGTGGACATCATGATAGTTGATATTCTCTATGGACTGAATTCGTGGAGAGTGATTTAAGAACCCGCTGATTGCTTGATTTCGCGTAAATCTCGACTGTGTCACATTGTAAATTGCTTGAATTTCTTCTTGCTTTAGAATCTGATTCCAGATACAAACTTCAGATATGTTACCCCTAAACGGTCGATCATTAGAAGCTCTGTTGCCTATGCCCACAGCTTGATCGTCTTCTATTCCTTTCCAAGTGCCCCATGTTGATCTGGTTGCAGAAGGACCACTTCGAACCAAAACAATGTCTTGAACAACACCGTCAATATATAAAACAGGGTCGTTTGCAGGGTTTGTAGCATCATAAGTGACTGCAACATGGGTCAGCTTATTAAAAGGAAAAACGTATCCAGACCTCCAGTAAACATATTGTCCTGCAGTGAAACCGCTCCATGATCCGTCGGCGTCATGTCCGCTTCCTTGACCTAAATAAAACCTTAGAGAAGCCGGCCCTGTATTCTGTGTTCCGGGGCCAGATACTTGAGTATAAAATATGATGTTGTTTCTGTCATCACCAAAGTCAAGTATTCGATTAGAGGGATTGTTAGTACTATCTGTTTGATATAACCAGGCAGAAAAAGTCATCTTTTTTGTTGACGATGATTCTCCACCAATTATGTGATCCCACTTAAGAGAAGTAGACGCAGTGATAATATCACCAGGCGCAAATGTAGCTGTGCTGTATGAAACTTCTCCAATGTCAGTATTTGTTAGTACTGGAGCTGCTCCTCCTGCACCGTAAGCTGCTGGAACGCTAATTAGTGCCGGAGGAGTACCGTCATCATAAAACTTGTTAGTGCTAAGATTTGTTGGGGCTGATGGTGTGAATCTATACCACGCAACTAATGACTTTGCAGCAACGTCTCCGTACTGATTACCTTTATCGTCTTCAAATCTTTTTGTTAGATATGTGTTTTTTGTCGTATCGACGACTTGCTTTAAAGCCATACTATTTCTTCAAGCCTCCGAATGCGAGTGAGTCGGTTCCGTGTTCGGTACTGGCAAATATAAAGCCTTTTGTTTCGTGTACATGATCTTTATCAACACCTTCTTCGAAAGAAGCTCCCATTCGAGTTACAGCCTCTGCCATTGGTTTTTCAACAGTAAATAGGACATCATTAAACTTAGAGAGCTCCCAGACAGCTAAAATGTTACTATCAGTCAACTTAGTGTTCCACATAGCGACCTCAGAAATATAATTCGAATTTTGATGGGCGTACACTCTTGTTCTTTGACTAGTTGTCGTAGAGGTAGCAAAATTATCTGTTGATGTTTTCTTTACAGTTTTAGTAATACGACTCGTTGCATTTGCTAGACCACCAATTACGATCTTGCTTTTAAGAACGGTCCTTCCTGCAAATGCTGTAGCTCCGTTTGCAAGAGATGTGTTGGCAGCAGCAAGCGTGTATATATCCCCGGTAAAATTAACGTCTCTAAAGTCTAGACTAGCATTCACACCTCCAGTAAAGGCAGATGGAATAGTTGCATTGGCTACTGTTGCTGTTATTGACTTGTGACCTCCAGCTCCTCCTGTTGACTGTGTAAGTTTTACTGTATTGTTAAGTGCGCTATGTTCTGATGTTATCTTGTTATAGTGATTAGTACCGTTGTATATGTCATCAGCTATAACATGGGCCATAAGCGCGTATTGAGTATCAGCAGTACCTGAATAGTTGAATCTTAAGTCATAGGCATTAAAGTAATCCGAGTTGGAATCAATGTTTCCGGTGGCGTCCCAAGATACTAGCTTAAGGTATGCTGGACTTTCTGTGTTATTCTTAATTGTGATCGAGTAGAAACGAGACGCAAAAGCATTAGTTACTTGCTCAACTGTATAATTGCCTGCTCCGTCGTTTAGAAAAGTATGCAATGTAGCATCTAGCTGGTCTGCGTTGTTATCTCTATTTCGGGCTTGCGTTGATGTAGCTGCTGATCTACCTGTGGTGTTGTATCTCCACCCTGTAGTAGTTCCTACGTTAGAACCATTAGAAGCAGGAACTATTCCCTGACCAACGGCTTCAATTAAAGTTAACTCACTAGGAATATCGTTTTCATCACCTGTTGGGTGATTCGTAAAGCCGGCTGTAGCAGATAAATTAGCTGGATCTGTTTCAAAAACAACTCCAATTGGAGTTAATGAAAAATTAGAGTTGGAGCCATGATTGCTACCTAAAAAGAAATATCCACTTATGACTACTTCTTCACCCGGCATAAGTGGCCTTCTGGCTCCAAGTGCAGTATAAAGGTTGCCGCTAGGTTCATGGTAATGAACAATCAATCTTAAGAATTTAAAGTCTGCTGCAGCAACAGAAGACCCATCTACTGTTTGGTTGGCGTTTGCTGTTTCGACTGTAAAAAAATCCGAGACCTCGAGTTCTTTAAAGTCTGATGTATTTATGACACCACCTACAATTGCATTCTTTTCGCCGTGCATTGAAATTTTAGTATTTGTACCTGTTACAGATCTATTATTGTCAAACTCATAAGTTTTAGATGTATTGTCAGCAGAAACTAGCGTTATAGTATTTCCGTCTGCAGGAAGTCCTGTATAGCTTATGGTTGCAGAAGCCCCAACCCCAGCACCGCTTTGATAGTCTGATCCATAGCGTGTATTGTGCCCTGTTGTCCTA
>Ga0163179_10002189_pt1 | contig 13700 bp, 10 predicted proteins | sample AtlANTMetagenome_FD_109643 | JGI IMG/M metagenome (GOLD analysis project Ga0163179, IMG submission 109643) | Marine eukaryotic phytoplankton communities from the Atlantic Ocean - Atlantic ANT 2 Metagenome | ecosystem: Environmental > Aquatic > Marine > Oceanic | place: North Atlantic Ocean...
AGGACGGCCCACCTACAACCTAAAGATGGGCGAAACCGGTCTTTCACACGCATTCTCAATCGCTAGAACAATGGGGCTTCCTGAAGATCTGATCCAAGAAGCCAAATCAACCATGTCCACACACGAGCAAGAGTGGGTAGAACAAAGCGAGAGGCTTGCCGAAGAAATCGCAGCACATCGTGAAGAAACTGCTGCGATTCGATCTGCCTTGGCAGAAACCAACACTGAAAAGCAACGGCTACGAGAAGCCAAAGAAAAACTAAAACAGCAAAAAGACCACATCTTGAATGAAGAGAAGGCCGCCAGCAGACAGCGCCAAAAAGAGGCCGAAGCCCAGATCAAAAAGCTCATTGCTGAACTTCAAGCAAAGCCATCTCTTCAATCTGCTGGTGCAGCTCTAAAGGAACTGCGCTCGAAAAACGAAACGCCTCCGCGTACCGAGAAAAAATCTGTCAAGCCAGCTGTTGACGTCCAAGTCGGCGATGACGTGTTTATCGAGAGCTTAGGTAGAAGAGGCATTGTCCGGAGTCTTGCCCGTGGGGGTCGCGTCGAGGTTCAGATCGGCAACATGAGCTCTTTGGTGCCACTGACCGATCTACGGGACGTCTCGAAGAAAAAAAAGAGGCCACACACACCCACACACTCGCCGCACCCTCTCTCTGATAGCCCTCAACTGAGAACCACAAGCAATACGCTGGATCTGCGCGGCGAACGAGTCGATGAAGCGCTTCAAAAGGTCGACTTTTTCTTAGACCGCATGCTCCAGAATGGCAACACGACTGCCTATATTCTCCATGGACACGGGACCGGTGCGCTAAAAAAAGCCGTACGTCAATGGTTGCACGAGTCGCCACTAATCGAATCGTATCGCCCCGCTGCCGACAGCGAGGGAGGAGATGCATTCACCCACGTCTCACTCCGCTAAGAATCCACTCAGCAATCAGACGATGGGGGTTCATAGGAATTACTGGGCCCACTCCATCTCGAATGGTGTTCAACAAGCGGCCGACCATCCGTCTCAATACGCCGAGTCTTCACATAAAAACCGTGCCCACTCGGCGCGGTCAGAATGACACCGGTGCCAAATGGAAACCGGGACGCTTTCTGACCTGGCTCAATGGTTTGTTCGCCGCCTTCAGGCAATTCTGCGCCACCGGAAAAACATTTCCCTGGCTCCACAACAAGACTCCCATCGACTTTGAGTCGAATACGGGCATCCCGATAGCAAGCCTTCTGGCCAACCTGGAGTACAGCCGACTTCTGCCACTGACCCGTTGTCGACCTCAACCACATCTCCGCCTCGAAAATCGCCAAATCTTCTGGGGTTGAAGGCGAAGGGTCGCTCGTTGTCCCGATCTGTTGCTCTGGAGACCAAAGGTCTTCTTCGTGTTCTGCAACATCGTGAATAGACGTCACATCATCATAAAACGAATCCAACTCCGGACCTGCTGCCGTAAACTCACCGACCACCTGCCCGGTTTCCGGGTCCTCAAGAGTCATCTTCAACGGCTTCTCACCAAGTTCCCAACGACCGATCACTTGTCCGTCTTGACTCAATTGCAGAATGAGGCCTGCCAAAGCATGTCCTGCGGTACCAGAAGTATCGTACACGAGAAAACAGCCACCCTCGATCCCGGTGACTATTTTTTGACGGAGATACGCCCAATTCGTTGGCCCATCGAGACTCTCTGCTCAAGCTCTAATTCCCAATCGACCTTGTCTTTTTCGAAAAAGAGAATCACGGTTGATCCCATATGAAATCGACCCAACTCATCTCCGCGTTCCACAGAAACAGGATCATCCAATGCTTCGTCCGCCGGCGACTGGCCCGTATTGGTCAAGAGATCACAGAAGGTCGTTTCAATTCGACCAACGCCATAGGCGCCTACCATAACGAGGGCACTCTGAACAGAAGACGCGTGCTCACAGAAAACCACAAGACGTTCATTCTTGGAAAACAGGTGCTTTACGGCCCGAACCGCAGCAGGAAAAACCGGCCACAGATGTCCTGGGAGATAGCGATAGCCCTTTACGGTCGCTTCGCGTGGAAAATGAACGCGATGGTAATCCGGGGGTGCGAGATAAATCACGAGATAGTGGGAATCCTCGAAACCCTCGATTCCACCCAGTAGGTCATGCGCCGATAACTCGACTGAATCCCAGAGCTGTGCGCGACCATTCTCAATCTGACCAAAGGCCACCACACGTCCATCGCAGGGAGACACCACGCTGTCTTCGGCAGTATCCACCGGCCGCATACCTGGCTTCAACGGCCGCACAAAGAACTTCGCAAGGTTCTCGTAGTCCTTGAGTTCTCCTTCCATCTCATCCGTGTTGACTTGGTAGTGTCCGACATACCAATTCAACAATGCGCGACTGGCTTTTTTCCGCGCGAAAGCCCCTTGAGTCCAAGAAAAACCTTTTCTGGGCAATACCGAGAGCAAGCTAATGATGAAGGCGTCTTTCATGCCCGGCCCTCTAACCTGATAGAGTCCCTGTATGGGAAGTCAAACCGGACGATTATTTCGCGTTACCACCTTTGGTGAATCACATGGCGGGGGCCTGGGCGCGATTGTGGAAGGCTGTCCAGCTGGATTACATCTCGATATCCCAGCTATACAGTACGATCTTGAGCGACGGCGACCCGGCCAGTCTGCCATTAGCACCCAAAGAAAAGAGCCCGACGAGCTCCTGATTAAATCGGGTCTTTTCGAAGGAAAAACCCTGGGTACTCCCATCTGCTTGATGGTAGAAAACAAAGACGCTGATCCGAAAGCCTACGCGCCTTTCAAAGACATCTATAGGCCCTCTCACGCCGATTTCACGACAGAAGCCAAATATGGCATCCGCAATTGGCAAGGAGGGGGTAGAGCCTCTGCGCGAGAAACCGTCGCTCGCGTCGCGGCCGGCGCAATCGCAAAGCAAGTCTTATCGCACTTCACAGACATCGAAATTCTCGCCTGGGTAGATCAAGTAGGCGATATCCAAGCAAACGTGGATTCCCTCTCACTGACAGCTGCGGATATCGAAGCCAATTCCGTTCGATGTCCAGATCCAAAAGCGGCCCAGGAAATGGAAAGCCTGATTCGAAGTGTGCGTGGAGACGGAGACAGTATCGGCGGGATTCTGCGCTGTATCGCACGCAATGTTCCCGCCGGCTTGGGCGATCCTGTATTCGATAAACTAGAAGCCGATTTGGCCAAAGCCATGTTGTCGCTTCCTGCAGCCAAAGGCTTTGAGTCTGGGTTGGGCTATCAATCCGTTGGGATGCGTGGCTCAACCCACAACGATCCCTTCATCATTCAGAATGAAGAAGTACGAACACAAAGCAATCACTCTGGCGGAATACAAGGCGGCATATCCAACGGCATGCCCATCACACTCAGTGTCGTCTTCAAACCCACAGCGACCATTTTCAAAAATCAACAAAGCGTCAACACGCAAGGCGAAGAAGTCTCGTTTCGAGCGCGAGGACGTCACGATCCTTGCGTGCTACCGCGAGCAGTCCCAATGGTGGAAGCTGGCGTGGCACTTGTCCTTTGTGACCACCTGCTGCGACAACGCGCCTACCAGTAGAATTAGAGCCGAAACGGGTAGGTATAGGTCTTTGACTTGTCAGAATCAAAGGGTGGAAAACTGATGCCTGTCACAGCTCGCGATAAACAGGCGTCTAACGTACCGTTTTTGTATTCACCGTCTTTGATGTAGGCCCGTGTCGTTTCACCCGAGGGTTGAATCGTCAGTCGAACCTTGATCGTACCGCTGGGCATCGAACCGGTTTCTTTCCGATACGACAAGAAGCACTTCTTTACATTGCGGTTGCTCGTCAACATCGTCTTCAGTACCGTGACGGATACCCCACCAGATCCCGAAGAAGAGGATTTATTGGAGGAGGATGAACTCGGGGTTTTGGTTTTTCGAGATGGAGTTTCCACCGGATCGTCCCAATCCCCAAAATCCTCATCCCGAGAGGATCTTGTAGGCTCTTTCGATGTCTTCAAATCATCCGGATAACGACCGACTCCTGAGCGTGGTGTCTCTTTTTTCTCAGCCACCACCTCTTTTCTCTCTTCCACGACCGGTTCTTTGACTGCATCTTCTACAGGTGCAGCCGCCTCCGGCTCCTCATCGTTCAGACCGTCTTCGGCCACCTGGCTCGGATCCCCATCGACGGGATCTGATTTCTTCACATCAACATCCACTTCTCTTGGAGCGGACGACACATCAGCCTGAGAGACCACCGGAGCCGGATCCACATTTTTGTTCTCGTAGAAGTGCAGCGCAGCCGCTGCACTACCGGCAATCAAGAAACCGAAGACATAGCTCAACATCATGTCCGCTGGGCGACGTCCTCGATCAGAAGTAATCACAATGCCTTGGGACAAGATTGCACCCGCAAGACACACAAAAAGCCCTGTACTTCGCTGCCACGGCTCTTCCGCTAAAACAAGAAAAATAGCTCCCGCGATTGCAGCAAAATTCGCCATCATGACGACGGTATACTCGACTGAAAACTCGTCGCTTGACGGCACTTTTGATGCACTTCGAGGGGGTTGTGAAAGAGATTGTCCGACACCAGGCTGGGCCGTATTGGGTGCTAAAGCCTGCGGCGAGAGCGGCGGCTCTACTTGAGTAGGAGCTGATCTCTGGAATTCGGGAGGAGGAGTCACAGGAGAAGACGGTTTTCCCGGGGCTCGCACTGGTGGTGGTGGTGGTGGCAAAGCTTGTGCGTGCGCTAAATCAGGCCGTGCAGCAGTGGATTCAGGCAAATCTTGCCGCGGAATTGTTTCATCCTTGAAATCCATCTGTTGCGCAACCGTTGGAGGACCTGCATCTTCTGGTAGATGTGCTGGCGGCACACCGAAACCATGACCCATCGATGGTCCTGACGGAATTGACGCCACAACGGGTGGCGCTTTTTCGGCTTCCTTGGCCTGCAGTGCTTCCGCTTCCGTCACTTGCGTGGCGGCATCCGGGTCGACCTCGACTTGTTTGTCACCAACCGACATACCGGCTGACCGTCGAATAATGATGGGCTCACCGCACTTCCGGCAAGTGGCCTTATTGACCTCCTTGACCAGTTTGTGATCGGGAATCCGATAGCTAGCTCCGCAATTATCGCAAACGACTCTCATGCGTCTCTATACCTCCGTGTCAAACGACACCCAGCGTGGACAAGTCTACGCATTTTGAAGGAATCGTCGTTAGCTCCACGTCAACTTATCCAATCCGCCCTAAGCGGGAAAGCTCAGTCTGTTGCAATACTGAGAGTGTAAGAGGTAGATGTGTCCGCATTTGAAGGGCTGTCCGGGTCGGGTTCTTTATCAGACAAAACAATCACTGCTGCGGTTCCACCCCCGACGACTACCGCGCCAGTTGCGGCCCAAAACCACCATTGCTGTGTGATCGGTTCTCGAACACCGCCGACGTTAATTTGATTTAGCGGGGCGCTTTTCTTGTCTCGTTCCCAAAATTTCCACCAGGGCGTAAAGTCCTTGCCTAAGGAGTCCGGTAATCCGGGACTATCACTTGGCCCTTCCTGCCTGCCTGAATTCTCCGTCGGCGCAGACCCTGAATCAAAGGAGCCATTCGCAAAAGACGGCGCATCCGCGAAATCAGATTTGTTGGATGAATCACTGCCCGATGAGAAGGAAGAGGAATTCCCTACACTACCCGAGTCACTTCCCAAGAGTTCACTGACCATCTCCGTGTAGATGGGATCTCCCGGAAAAGGTGGGACTTCACTGACCTGGCGACGCACATCTCCTTTTACTTGTCCATCTTGACTCAGGCGCACCCGAATACTGCCATTGCTCTCCACCGTTCCAACAACCACTGCGGCTACCCGCAAGCGCCGTGCAATCGCAGTGGCGGATTTAATACTCAGCAAGGTTGGATTACCACTCTCCCACTCACTCTTGGCTCTCGACATGCTGCTGGTCACAGAAGCACTCACCCGACCTGCTCGGGCAGTGTCATAGTCGGGATACGCCGCAAACATCCGCAGAAAAGCTTCTTGAGCAAGCGTTGAGCGCCCCAAGCGCAATTGGGCCTGTCCCAAATAAAAGTAGACATCGGCTATCTGGGATTGTCGACCGAAAAGCGAACCTGCTCTTTTGTGCGCAATCTCAGCTTCCTCCAAGAGAACCAACGCATCTTGCGCTTTCGAGCGATTCAGCAAGTCACGGGCTTCCGAAACAAGACTTCGAGCACGACTCAGGTCGTCTTCATAGTTGGACGACAAGCGATCACTGATGTCGTAGCCTTCCAACGGAAAGAACTTTCCTTCCTCAAGAAACGCATCACGAAAACCCTGTGATACCAGCGCGGCATCGTCAAAGGACACCCCGTAGCCACGGAAATCAATCACCGCGATCTCTGCCGAACGGGCAGGAACCGAGCACAATACAGAAAGGAATATCAGTAAGAAACGCAACATCATCTACCCAGTAGATTATCCGGAGCTATAGCAATTTTTCAATTGCACGTTGAAACTCGATTCGATCGACGAGGTCGCTGAGATAGTCCAAGCGGGCTGAATCCCACACCAAAACCGGTGATGCATCATAGCGATCGATCCATTCGTCATAGAGTTGATTGAGCCTGCGAATATAGCCAACCGGAATGCTCATTTCAGAAGGGCGTCCACGCTGCTTGATGCGTTTGCGAATCGCTCGGACATCGCACTTCAAATAAATCAACAGATCGGGCGGTTGCAGGGCTTGTTTCATGGAACGATACAGCTCCATATAGGTTTGATAGTCCCTCTTTTTCATGTAGCGACCCCGGTACAGATTGGTCGCAAAGATCTCCGCATCTTCATAAATACTGCGGTCCTGAACCACAGTACCAGGGGCATTGGTCAAGCCTAAATGTAGCCGAAACTTATGGGTCAGAAAATAGAGTTGGGAGTGAAACGCCCAGCCGTGCATATCCTTGTAAAAGTCATCCAAATAGGGATTGGTTGTGTAGGGCTCATAGACCGGCTCGAAGTCATACCGGGCGTGCAAAAACTCAACCATTGAGGTCTTACCGGCACCCATATTTCCCGCGATGGCGATGAACTTTTTCACAGCGCAACAGCCCCTTTGTTGCCATGGGCATCCTCAATGGTGAGTTCAAGAGCCCCTACAGGGGGCGTAATCTCAATCCACGTCTTGCCATTCAAGATTTCTCCTGCAACGGATTCCGATTCCACGCCATCTGCAGTCATCCACTCCAACTCAATCATGCCTTCTACCGGATTGGAAGAGCGGCTGTTTCCATCCATGTGGATCAATCGCCAGCCCTCTGTCGGAGCGGGAAGAGACAACCAGAAACCGCCCTCTGCAGCTTCTACATCAACCTCCCCGGAATCAAGCACAAAAGAATCACTCGAAAAGCTGTACGCCTCGCTTGCCCACGGCCAAGTATCTGAGCCTCCCACATAGCGTTTGCCTTGCACGCTGAGCCGATAGGTGCCCAATGGCAAACTAGTTCGCTCACCAACTGAGCCCACCGCCTGCCACGCAGCCCAATAGCGGTGGGTTTGTTCGGCTTCCGAGGGGTACAAGGGGTCTGGTGTGTGGGCGAGCAGAATCTCCGGCCCGGCTTCGGTCACTGGACGTCCCGATGGAGAAAGCACCTCCACCCAATTCCCATCGACCTCACGCTCCAACACAATTCGCGGCTGATCCACACTTGGATCGCCGCCCTCCCAGGCGATCTGCACAATGCCGTCTACCCGCGACAAGCGCTCCGGTATCGACAAGTCCACCGTCATCTCAAGAGGCACCCAGAAGTATTCCGGCACTTCTTCTAGTTCTGTTCCCGCAAAAGGAGTCACATCCGGCTGCTCTTCGAGTAGGGGCGTTGGCCCGTAGTCGGTGGGCGCCCACCAATCCAGAGGGTCTGCAGGTTCGCGAACCTCAGAGGCCAAAACCACAGATGCCGTCTTCAGCATCTGCTCCATCAAGTACTCGGCCTGCAGCGGACCCCAAATGTTGATGGTGGGCTCCAATCCCCCCATCAGCCAGTCCTCTGGCAGCATCAAATAGCCCTCATGATCCTGCGAATAGCCCACCATGAGTGCCATCTCGTCACCCAACTCGGCTTCTACCCGCCGCCGCCACTGCTCCGCATACATGCCGGTGGTCTCACCTGGGAAGAAACCAGCGAGTAAGTCGCGCTCCACCACTGACCCATCTACATCTCGGGTCACGAGGGGCCCCACTCGACTCACAGTCGTTCCAGCCTTCAGGGAAGAAGGCATCGGAAGCGGGATCTCTTCCAACCCAAAGATACCCGTCAAGATGTAGCTGACGAGCTCCACATCCATGCAAGCGCTGTAGGGAAACACGTCTGAACCAATGTTTCCTGCGGGAATCAGTGGCGCGTCTGAACCACAGAAGGCCGCACCATATGGCGCGTTGAATTCATCCAGCGGAGAGAGGAGCTTACCGTCGTCATCAAAGATGAGATCATCGGCGAGATAGCCTTCTTTGTACGGATTGTAGAACCAATCCACCGTGTCGTTTCGTGTCACACGGATGGTCTCTAAGCCTTGGTCAAAATGCCGCGAGGCGGTCTCCATGACAATCGGTGCATCGGATGTAGGGGTCTGCTCCCACAAGGCCAAGACGGGCTCAATGGCAGCCTCACCCACACTCTCTAAACGCGCATAGTTGCTGTCGCGTCCAGCCGGAGACACATCGCCCCCTGCCCCCTGCATATGCATCACCATGACACCGGGCCCAACCGCTTCTTGAACAGCCCATTCCACATGACCCGGCGCATCACTCGAAATCATCGAGGAGTCGCCATTCAAAGTCGTTCCATGGATTCCAAAGGTAAACGCCATCGCAAGCGGCTCACCTTCCAAGGTATCTACCCGAATCATGTGAAGGTATGGATCTTTGCCGTAGCCCGGCTCCGCATCCTCCCAGATGGCCAACGAATCATTGTCCCCACGACGATCTCGGTAGACCTCATCGTTGGGATCCCAATCTTTTTCCCAGGCGTTTCCAATACGGACAGCCTGTCGGGTCTCGTAGGCCTCCAGCGATACCGACTCGAGCTGACTCAAGAAACTCTGAAAAATCTCTTCGTTGTAGCGGTCTCCCCCCAAGTAGAAGTGAATCGCATCCGTAAACGGTCCATAGGACGCGTGCGTGTGGTTTGCTGTAAGAATGATTCGGCCATCCAACGCCTCACCTGTGATGCTCTCCAAACGCTCTGTAAGTGCGCTGATCATGCCATCAAAGCTGTAGATCACATCCGCTTTGAGAATCAGCAGGTGGTCGTCCCCATTCTCAAGCCACATGCCCTTGATTTGTGGACGTGTCTGCAGACCCGTGCTCTCCACAAAGCCCACGGAAAAAACAGAGTCTCGTTTGTCCTGAATACTGGAGCCGCCCAGATAGCTACATCGGGAGGAATATCCGCCCATAGGCGTTCCAAGGGGAAGCTTAAGACTCGCTTCAGCGACTCCTGCATAGGGCGCTCCTTCCACACGATCCGGCCAGTCAAAATCCGCATCATTCGGTGCGGGACAAGCAAAAAGAAGGGCAAGCAGAAGCATCAATTCATCCTCAGGGGGACAACTTAGCGCATTGCGACACCATTGGCCGAATCCGGAAAAACTACTGGACGGAATCCCTGAGCTTTTCCTGAATACGACGACACTCTTCGATGGGCAGATCCGGCAACTGAACACTCGCATCGGCCACCAAAACATGCACCCGAGCGATTCCCTGCCAACGCATCAGGGGGCCGTGAACCACATGGACGGCCTGAACCTTCTCTCTCGCCATGACCCGAGTGTCCCGAAGAAGTACCCCGCGCTGCACCACAAGTACTTTATCTGTGAGCTTCCAACCCTGTTTTCTCCAGTAGAGACCCGTGTAGTAATACAGCCATGGAATCAGAAGAAGTGAAAGAAACCCAAAGGGGTAAAAGGCGATCATGGACGCCACCATCACGACCACTGCAGGGATGAAGATCGCTATACGGTCCCGGGTCAGGGCATTTCTTGCCGGCGGGTCCAAACGAACACCCCAAGGATCCAAGTCCAACTGGGGGCTCGCTGCACTCAAGGCTTGGCTCAACTCACTTTGATGCACCATCGGCACCACAGTCTCGGCCACATAAACCCCTTCTTTGACGCTACCAAGACCCGCTGTTTCCACATGCAAGGTGCCGTAGCCCATCCAGCGTCGAAGAATCGGTTCCTTGATCTTGAGCACCTGGATCTTTTTGTGAGGGACCTCCACTTTCCGGAGGGTAAAGAAGCCCTCTTGAGTCCGAACCCCACCGGGATCTAAAGACAAGACATGTCCCCAGTGTCGAAACACCCCCTGAATCACACCAAACAAGACCGCGGCGGCCACGGCAATCACCATGAAAGACAGCACAAAGGCAGTCCCTAAGTCGGCTTTGAGTTGCTCAATAAAGCCGATTTTCGCCTCGAGCAGATACTGCGCTGCAACGAGGACAAAAAGCAGACGCATTGCATAGGTCGCGAGCGAACTGGAAAGCCCATAGGCAATCAACTCCGCGAGTCCAACTTCCAGAATTCGCCCATCCTCATCCGTCTCTTCCTCGGGCACTTCCGAGTTTCGGAGCTGCTCAATCAACCGCCTCAGGCGATTGGCTTCCTCGTCATCCAGCGCAGACAACAGCCCATCTTCGCGCGCCTCGCCAGCCGTCTCCACACGGAGTTCGCAGAGACCTGTCATCTGATGCAAGGGGTTTCGAACAATCTCGATGTTCTGGATTCTGCGGGGATCCATTTTTCTCGAACGCCGGTTGAGCAGACCATGGCGTATCTCCAGCATGCCGTCATGCAGTCGATATCGCAGGGTAGTGTAGTGGATAAAGCTTGTGACCAAGCCCGAGCCCAAAATCGCGAGAATGAGGAACAATTCAAAGCTTCCCACGCCCGACGCTGTGGATTGCACATCCACATCCAAGCCCCCGCTCGAGATGGATCGATCATCGGGAGCCGTTGCACTAAAAAACGCAAAGAGAAGAATCCACCAAAAGGCCAAGATGAACTTAAAGGTGCGTGGCAGCGCATTCACCCACACCGATGACGGATGTAGTCTTCGCCAGGGCGTCTCCTCACTCAAACCCCATCCTCCTCGGCTGCGGCTTGACCCAACTCAGAGAGGCGATCCCGCAATGCATCTGCAGTCTCTCGAGAGAGGCCGGGCAAACACCCATCCGATGACATACCCGAAGCGGTAAACACATGGAGTTGAGAAAGCTGCAGCAGCTGCTCTAAAGGACCCTGGTGGGTATCCACATGTTGTATGCGCGAAAGTGGAATGGCGGTACGACGCTTTAATAAGACACCGCGCTCCACATAAAAATCATGTTCGCGAACCGCGTATCGAAAGCGATCATAGGCCAGCTTGGGAAACCAAACCGCAAAGCCCAATCCAATGGAGGCAATCAACACCACAATGGATGCAGCAAGCCAAATCGGAAGGTTCTTACCAAGCAATACACCCAGTGCAATTGCAGCCGGAAGCACGCCCACCGAGACGGCCACCAAGCCTTGAATACGCCACAATTTGAGGGCGCGAGGATGAAGATTCTGTAGTTCCATGTCCAAAACCTAACTGACTACTGCCGCACAACCGTTTATTCTTGACACGTAAACACTTATGGGTTTGACGTGAACGTCGTATTTTTTGCCATTGTTAGCATCGCCTACGTGATGGCTGCCTTCACAGGAAACATGGAGGCAGTCAATACATCGGCTTTTGCGGCAGCCAAGACAAGCGTGACGCTTGTGATTGAGTTGATTGGCTATATGGCTCTGTTCTTGGGCATCATGCAAGTGGCTCAAGATGCTGGACTGCTCCGTGTGGTGGCACGTGCAATTCGACCGGTGATGGTAAGGCTCTTTCCTGAGGTGCCCGCGGAACATCCCGCCATGGGCGCGATGATCATGAACATCTCGGCCAACATGCTGGGCTTGGGCAATGCGGCCACGCCATTGGGCATCAAGGCGATGAAAGAGCTCAACACCCTCAACACCAACCCGGGTGTAGCCACCAATGCCATGGTGCTCTTCTTGGCCATCAATACCTCCGGGCTTGCGCTTCTACCCACAGGTGCCGCTTCGATTCGGGCTCAAGCTGGAAGCGCCGACCCGATGGGCATTATGGCACCGACCCTTTTTGCCACAGCTATTTCCACGGTGGTCGGTATCAGCATCGCGGTTTGGCTCTCAAGAAGGCGGCGTTTTGCGATGCCACCACCTGAACGAGAGGTGGACAAACACGCCTTCGAAAAAGAGCATGAAGTCGATGATTACGCGGGCCCAAAGTGGCTGCCGAAGCTCACACTCATCTTATTTCTCTTAGGGATTGCGGTACTGGTCATTCCAACCGTACTAGCCGCCATTCTCACTTCAACCGATCCCGCTACGGGCGAAAAGCTCAAAAGCTTCTCTATGGCCTCTAGTCACTGGGTAGTGCCCACACTCATCACAGGCTTCATTGCCTATGGTCACTTCTCCAAGGTCAAGGTCTATGAATCCTTCGTCAAAGGGGCCCGTGAGGGCTGGGATACCGGTGTACGGATCATTCCCTATGTGATCGCCATTCTCGTCGCTGTGGCAATGTTCCGAGCATCGGGTGCCATGGATGTACTCACAAACGGGCTAGCCTCCTTCACGGACCCACTCGGCATGCCGGCAGAACTTGTGCCTCAAGCACTCGTGCGACCTCTGTCAGGTTCAGGAGCCGGCGCGTTGATGATTGAAAACGTCAACACCTATGGTGCAGACAGCTACATTGGCTATCTCTCTACAGTCCTCAACGGCTCGACAGAAACCACATTTTATGTGCTGGCGGTCTACTTTGGTTCCGTCGGTGTCAATCGGGTGCGTCATGCCGTCGTCGCTGGTCTCGCAGCCGATATCGCCGGTCTTATTGCAAGCGTCACCATTTGCGTGATTCTCTTTGGACACCTTGCATAAGCTTTATGCTCTCCTTTTTTCTTGTATTGGGCTGTCTCTCTTCTTCAGAGCCTGAAACCACTACAGAAAAACCGAGTGTTCCGATTGTCGAAACAGCCTCCCTTCAAGAGCGCCTCGGCATGGATAAAATCAAGAGGCTCAACCCGCCCAAATCCAGTCTCGGCCGCCCGCTGAACTATGGCAACTACAGTGTCACCCCACTGAGCCTTGTAGTCTTTGAGGATTTCCGGATTTCGGGTGCGCTCTTTTCACCTACCGACCGAACAGATGCCAAAAAACCCCCGGGTTTCTTGATGGCTCACGGACATTTTGGCGAGGGCAAGTCCTCCGGTGAAGCACAAGGTCCCGCACACCTCATGGCCGCCCAAGGATATTTGGTCCTGGCCTTGGACACTCCAGGCGTGGAAGAAGGTGAGCGGAAGGATCGACAAATCCACCATGAAGCTGGCGCAGCCAATCGGGAAGCATTGCTCCAAAAAGGCACAAGCGCGATGGCGGTGCAGCTCCATATTCTTCAAGCTGGACTGGATCTCTTGGAAAGCGAGAAAGTGTCTTGGGTCGGTGTGGGAGGCGCATCTGGTGGAGGCGTACAAGCCTTCTATCTGAGTCATATTGATCCCCGAGTAGACGCACTGGTCATGGCCTCTTTTGTGTCCATGCCGCGCAAAGAAGGAGAAGGGGGTTGCCCCTGCGATCTCATTCCTGGTGGATGGCCAGAAGACCTGTATGC
>Ga0163179_10002190_pt1 | contig 13696 bp, 4 predicted proteins | sample AtlANTMetagenome_FD_109643 | JGI IMG/M metagenome (GOLD analysis project Ga0163179, IMG submission 109643) | Marine eukaryotic phytoplankton communities from the Atlantic Ocean - Atlantic ANT 2 Metagenome | ecosystem: Environmental > Aquatic > Marine > Oceanic | place: North Atlantic Ocean...
CATAATCTCAGCTTGCTTCACCGTGTCAATACCGAGTTCTCCCTCCAAGTCTTGATCTAGCTCAATGAAATCTGCTGGATAACCGGTATGCTTTACCACGACTTCGACTACTTTCGCTGCAACATCGCTCGGAGGCACCGTAGATGTTGATTCAACTTGTAGTTCTACAACCGGTTCAGGTCTAGAATCCTGAGCAGATTTAACCTCAGAGTCTGCAGAGGGTTTGATTACCGCGGGTTTAGATTCAAGCAAGTGACTGGCCCATTCCTCACCCTGTATTCCACCGATAATATGCTCATCGGGATTGATGTATGCAACCAATTTCCGGTCGACAATTCTCAAATCTGAATGGCCATCGGAAATCGATGATACCCATTTGGCCACTTTCTGGCGGTCAACTCGGTCTAACCCATTGGAAATTTTACGGACAAGGGTGAATACCATTTGTGAACCAAAGCCAGCCGCATGTCGAATCACATATTGCACATCAATGGGTCCACCAACTGATAATCGTAAATCCCCTAATTCAGGATCTGGTTGTTTAAAATTGGCAATGGGTGGGAATTCCCCTCGGGCTAAACCGTGAATTGAGACGGCGTCCTCAATGCCTGTACCCATTGGGTGTCCAGTGAATCCTTTCGTATTCGTAATGATGATTTTCGATGCACTATCACCAAAAGTGGTCCTTAGAGCATGAATTTCTGCTGCTGCTGAACCGCCACGTGGGGGCGTAGCGGGTTCATGCGACATAAACGAAGTGTGTTTGGCAATCTGATGACGATTGAAGTCCCACTTTTGTTCCATTCGCGATATAAAATCATCCAGTGAATGCGAAACATGTTCAACATCAAGACGGGTCGGATGATATGCAGAGTTACCCAAATGTGTACCCAATAGTTCTGCATACGGAGTAACTCCTCGTTTTTGGCTCAGACTGTTTCGCTCAATCACAAATGCTGCTGCACCCATTCCGAGAAGCATTCCATTTCTTCGTGCATCAAATGGGAGGCTAACCTCTTCGACAACGTGGCCCATTGCATGTGCACCTGCTGCTGCAAAACCAGCACCGATCCAAGTCATCATTTCATCACTGGTTGAATCATCTGCACTGACAACGATGATTCGGTCGCATCGATTGGTGTTGAGCCAATCCTCCGCGATTCCAATCGCAGATGGGGTGGACGCACATGCGTTATTCACCGATACATTCGGGCCTCTCGCACCAATCGATTGTGCAAATTGCGAATGCCCCATTGTCAACACTTGCAATAAGAATCGACGATCGAAATTTCCTTCACTATCTGCCCCATTTTTTTGGGCATGTAACATCGCTTGTTCGACACCTGGGAAACACGACGCGAAAATGACACCTGTGCGTTCACGTTCAGATTCTGGTAAATGCCAACTATGCACCAAACGCTTTCCGGCTTTGTTGATTTGTTCAACAGCAACCAAAGGTAGACCTGCATCCTTCAGTGCCTCAAGTCCCGCTGCAATCGCCAGCGAGGTCGTGATGTCCATGGCTTCGACGATTTTTGGATCGATTCCATATTGCTGCGCCAAATCAAAGTGGCCTTTCTTTCCTGCCAATTGGGGAATCAAACTGAAATCATTGCAAGGGACGAATTCAGCTGAACCATCAGCATGTTTGATGATTCGGACCAAATCCCGTTCCAACAATCGTTGCTTAATTTCGTCAGACACTTCTGTGATGAAGTTGTCACCCCGAGTGATTCGATCAAATGTATCTGGGGCAAATACCTCATCCATCCCAGGTAGACCAAGACTGATCCCAGAAAACACAAATGCGTCCGAATGTCTAGAATGTACGCTTTTTTCGATGACCATTTTCGAATTCTCTGAAGGTCGATTCGTAGAGTTGACATTTGGGGTTTCATCTAGCCAGTCGACCAATGCGGGAAGGGTCTTGGCATCCGTAGGTCCTTTGACACGATATTGCGACTGAATACTGCGCTGAATTTCAGCGATTTTCTCCGGACCTAATCCAATGACTTCCAGGTTTGTCGAACCATGTATCATTCGAATTGGGAACCCACTCACCTTGGAAACGATTTGTGCCACAGCTTGCTCCTTTCGCTGACGAATCATTTCATCGTGTTCTTCAACAGTAAGGGAGGACTTCGCGTTTTGTGAGTCCGGCGGGGACTGGATTGACCGGGGCCGTGTAGGTTCAGCTACAATATTCTCCATTGGACCCGCCTTGAAGGACTCTGTCAGCATACTATCATGGGCGTCTGGCCAGTTTGGAATACGCCCAGACAGAGCATGAATTGCGAGTGCAGCGTGGAATGATGCAATTCCACCCACCTTGGGGTGGTTGGTATTCGTGACAACTTTTGGCTTGTTCTCGAAAATTTGCTCGGCAAACATCGCCAAGGCACGCTTGGGGCCAACTTCGACGAACAAGCGTGCCCCGTCTTTGTACATCGTTTCCATTTGTGTTGTCCACTCAACCGCAGATGCCATCTGTGGCGCCAACTTCTCGAGAATTTTCTCTTTGGGTGTAGAATCATTGGCAACGACATTTGGATACCAACCTCCGTCAAAGTTAGAGGTGATTGGAATTGTGGGGAGATTGATCTCAAGACTCTCGAGGAAGCGACGTAGAGGTTCATTGGCTGGAGCAACAATCCGTGAGTGAAATGCATGACTTGTCTGTAACTGAACACAGGCTACGCTAGCTTCATCAAACACTTTCATCACACGTTTCATCGGTTCAGACTCACCAGCAATTACAGTCATTTTCGGACTATTCTTATTGGCTGCAATCACATAACCTGGTTCTGCTTCAAGGACTTTCTCAATCTCTTTAAACGGAGCAGAGACCGAAGCCATAATCCCACAATCAGGTACATCGACACCACCCATTTCAGTACCCCTTGCTGCAACAGCACGCAATGCATCATCGAAGTTGAGAATCCCAGCAACCATCAATGCAGCATACTCCCCAAGTGAATGGCCCGCAACCATATCGGGTTCCAACCCATGCGCTTTCAACAGTCGATACAAGGCCAAATCAGCAGCGAGCATTGCAGGTTGTGTATACTCAGTTTGCTTGAGTTTGAACTCTGCATCTTTCTTATCTTGTTCTGTTAGATTCTCCCTCAAAACAAATGAAGAAAGAGTTTCTCCATTGAGGACCTCTACCATCGTTCGATCAGCTTCATCCCACGTTTCTCCAATGCACTTGTACCGCTTTGAAAGATCGAGAGTCATACCGACATACTGGCTACCTTGACCAGGATACAAGTGGGCCACTTTGGCTTGTTTGGGAATCGCTACAGTGTCGGTAATCATCACCATTTGTTTTGCCAAAAAATCCCACTTACTTCGGTCATCACACGCAGATTCAAAGAGATCAAAACGCTTGGCTAATTGTGTCCAATCAGATGCGACAATTGCGCAACGAACTCCTTCCGCAGTGTAATCTCTACTGGCATCAGGTAGTACAATCGACAGTCGCTTACCACTTGGATCATCGTCAAAGTTTGAACCACTAAACAAGTCTGCCCGTAAACTTGCCATTTTCGATTGTAGTTCAGGAAGGGTATTGGCGTTGGCAAGAAGAACACCTCCCTCAATTTTTTTCAATTCAGAATGTGTCATGCTTGCAACCGATGTTGACGATGGTGAAGGTCTGCTTGGATTCAGCCATGCTGCTCGACGCGCATCAAATTCATGAGCGAGTTCCTTGTGATACTCTAAATCAAAAGATTCGATTGCACAATGGAAATTGGTTCCTCCAAAACCGAACGAAGAAATTCCTGCACGCCGAGGGTGCTGCCCTGAAGTCCCCCACGCTTTGGATTCTGTCGGAACATAGAATGGATTTGATTCCCACTCAAAGTTTTGATTGGGTGTGGAGAAGCCAGCACTGGGTGGGATAGTTCCTGTTTCAACAGCTCGAATCGCCTTGATTAGGCCCGCAATCCCCGCTGCTGCTTTGAGATGTCCAATTTGACTCTTAATCGAACCAACTGCAACAGGGGCCCCCTTGGTCGTGTTTCTGAATGCCTCAGATAGGCTGTTCAATTCTGTCGCATCGCCAACAACTGTAGAGGTCCCATGAGCTTCAACCAAATCGACTGTGCTACAATCGTAACCAGCTTGCATGTATGCTCGGCTCACAGCCTGAATTTGGCCACGGGTACTCGGAGCAGTGATTCCTTTACCACGCCCATCACTACTGGCCCCAACCCCACGGATAACGGCTTGAACAGAATCACCATCACGTATCGCATCGGAGAGACGCTTCAATGCCAGAGCGCCAGAGCCCTCGCCCATCACGAATCCATTAGCTTGAGAATCAAAAGGAGTAGAATGTGATGGTGAAAGAGCGCCAATTGCACTAAACTTTGCAAATGTGGCAGGATCCATCGTACGATCACTCGCACCAGCCACCATCATGTCAACCTGGCGAGTTTGCAACAATCGACATGCGTCTAGGATTGCTGCGAATGTGGATGCGCAGGCCGCATCGGTGGAGTAGTTAGGGCCCTGCAAATCAAGGAGGTTCGCGACACGTCCAGAAACAACATTGGCCAATTCACCAGGCATTGTGTCTTCAGTGACTTTTGGTAAACCCTCGAGTAGAGCCGCCTTGAATGCCTCTTTTCCTTCGTTCGGCATCCCACCTGATTCAACTGCATGACGAGCAAATTGATCGGCCCATATTCTGTGATTTGAGAGGTTACGATTCTCGCCACCCAACGCATTTGCAAAAATGACACCCGTTCGTGATTTGGGTAGTTCGCGACTACCATCTCCCATGTATCCTGCATGCTCCAATGCAGCTGCGCTAACAGTCACTGCCCAGAGTTGAGAATCATCGATTTGATTCAATGAACCTGGTGGAATTTTCCAACGCCTCCAGTCGAATTCAAATCCTTCAACCCAACCGCCGATTTTAGAGTAGGTTTTGTTTTCATCGACATTTTTTGGAGCACCCTCAACCCAAAAATCTCCGACCTCCCAACGATCTTGGGGGACATCTTTGAGGGATACTTTGGCAGACAAAATATTGCTCCAAAATGTATCCAAGTCCGGCGCATCGGGGAACAGAGCCGCAACACCGATGACTGCAATTGGTTCAAACGGATCTTGAGGAGGTTCGTCTTCAGTTGTCAATCTATCACCTCAATCACTGATACTGTCTGGCACCATTGTACTGGAGTAACCTGCATCTACATGGATAATCTGTCCCGTCACACCTGAACCCAGTGGGCTAGAAAGCCAAACAGCACAGCCTGCGACATCGTCTTGATTCACATTACGTCGCAATGGAGCGTTTCGTTCAACGTGATCTAAAATGTCTCCAAATCCAGGAATCCCCCCAGCGGCAAGAGTCCGAATGGGTCCAGAGGATATTGCATTCACTCGATGCCCCTCTTCACCAACACGCATTGCCAATTCCCTGACCCATGCTTCCAAAGCAGCCTTCGCGATACTCATCACACCGTAATTCGGGACATATCGTGTGCTCGCGGCATAAGTTAGGGTGATGGTTGATGAATTTGGGGCAAGGTGAGGTAATGCGTGTCGCATAACACGCTGTAGGGAATGTGCTGAAATGGTCATTGCAAGATTGATTGGGGCGTCTTCAACGAAAATCATGTGGCGATCAAAACACTCTCGTGGAGCAAAACCAATTGCATGAATCATGACATCGGCTTTTGCCCCAGGTGATGCCTTCTGCCATTCATGAAAGAATTCTGCAGTTGTTTCTTCTTCAGCAACGTCAATTGGATAGAACGCTTCAATCGCATCGAGTTTGTCTTTCAATTGGAATACTCTGCTCATGAATCGCTTCTGATAACCTAGAATCAATTTACAACCAGCCTCAGCCAACCGATTGCAAATTGCCCAAGCGATGGAATCTTCTGAGGCAACGCCAAAAACCAATGCAGTTTTTCCTTCAAGTTGCAACATTCAACCACACTCAGCCCTTAGGGCTGTTATGCTCGGAAGCAGACGGGTTTTGAGAATGACCCTTGGAAATGACCCTATGGGTCAGTTTCACCATACAATTGACTGGGCCAGATAGAGTGGACATGCATTAGGACATCTTCGACTTCATCTCTGCCCCTCAATTTGAGTAAATCATCAACCAATTGTTGTGTTCGTTTCGGCACCGTCTTCGGTCCGAGAACAGCCCCTGGGCGATTGGGATCATCCAAGTAATCCGTTTCCATCGTCCACGTTGATGCACATTTATCGAAGGTATTCATCAAATCAAAAATACTGCCTTTTCCCATACTAACTGATGATGACAAACCATGTGTGAACGAATGACCAACATCTGCTGATGCGTAATGACGAATAGCATTTTTTCGACTCAGCCCAGAACGGTCACAAATTTCTGCCAACTCAGCATTGGTTTCAGCACCATTATCTTCAACATGTAATTGTATGGGAAATCCTGCTTTAGAGGCCATTCGCATCACGGTTTCCAGCTGAGTATTTGCAGCCGACCAAATTTCCTCGGTCACTTCATAGTGTGGTCGGCCGACCTCCCCCAGTGCTACGGCTTTACCTTCAGCACAGTAATTCAGTGCAAGTTCGACAGAATCCAAGTGAAGTTGCGAAGACATTTCCATCCCCAATGTGTGAATCTGCTTCTCCCAAACCACAGGATGTGGTCCCAAAATAACACGAACATCAATTTCAATTCTTTCTCGAACCATGGCGGCCAAATCCAGTGTCTTTCGGTAAGCTTGGTCAACCTGTTCAATCGATTGTGGAAGCCTTGATGGAAATGAGGGTTTGTGTACCAAACAAATGTGTGTACCTCCAGCGTTAGAGAAGTCTTGAGCCGCAGAAAGTCCCCTCGCTTCCAAATCAAGATGGAGGTGAGTATCCCAAATCGGGCCGTTCCAACGACCCCCAGAAATTGTCATCTGAATCAATCCAATAGATTCTCATCGGAGAGTCGTTGTTTCCATCTCCGAGCAGCCATGGCGACCAGTTTTCGATGTCTTGCCTCTGTAGCAATCCCACGACCATTTCTAAACAGAAGTAGCTTAATTTCATGCTTTTTATCATCAATTCTTAGGCATTCGAGTTCTGTGTCCATCACGGCTTCAGGGAATAAATCCGGTACACGCTCCAAAGAGACGGTTTGATCAAAGTCAAATGAGGCTACAACAGGTCCTACCTCAAACGTCATTCCGGCCTCTTGTTCACCCAATCGAAGCATGACTTCCTTTGCGGCAAGATGGGCAATGTCTTGCTTTCGACAACCATGAACGATGATTTTTCCATCATGATCGACCAACAATGTTGCTCGAGGTGTAACCAAAGAAAGCATCACATATTGGCCACTACGCTTACCGCCCAATTCATCGACGACACGTTGTGGATCTAGTTCAATCGCAGGATTGAAACGAAAAAGCTGGTTTTCGACACTGGTTTGGGTCATTCTTCTTCATCTCCTATATTTTCAGATAATGGTGATTGTTCCAACGCAGCTAAGATGCTGGGCAACCAAGCCTGCATGACTGGCACGAGGAGTACGGGAGGACCCTCGTCATCAATCTGTCCCTTGACGAGTGTTTCAAGCACACCGCGAAGACGTGCAGCCAATCGCGTATCTCTACGTTGTTGCAAATCGTCATTAATCACAGATTCGGATCGCATCCACCAAGCCGCGGCCAATGCACTAGCCTGAGCAAAACCGCCTGCAAGTTCAACATTTCTTTCGCTACTAGGAGGGTTGGTATTTTTGATAGAATTACGCAATAATTTACGCCAAATACGACCACTAAAAATTGAGCGAGTGAGATGCTTTAGACGCACCATCTCATCCGCACAATCCTCAACCCATTCAGTCCACTCTTCATCATCAGGCTCAATGAAAAATACTGACCGACGACCCTTTCCAGATGGACTCATTGCTGCTTGAAAGATACGACGGGGCTCAGGGTCGGGGAACTTGCAAGTTTGAATCGATTCAATGGTGGACATGCCCAACATCATCCTTGCCAGAGTCCCCCCCGAAGAAATCACAGCATCCCGATTTATCCCGGGTGATGCTCTTTCTTCCTCAGCCTGTGAATCCCATATCTCAGCCTCATCATCGGGCAAAAGAAACGCTACGCCGTTCCACTCCCCCTCTGTTCTGCGAAGAGATGAACTGTACACGACATTCGGCAAGAAGGGCCAGAAGCGAATAACGCCTCCATTGGGGTCAATCCACTCGACTGGTGCCCAGGTAAGTGATGCCGAAGCGGCCATTATTCAACCTCATTCTTGACTAGCAAGCCACTCTTCGAGTTGCTCGATATTCCAACCCTGATCGAAGTATTCCTGAATGGTAGCTTCGTCCCAGAAGGGGAATTTCTCCTTGGCGATGTCCATCGGGCTCTTTGCCACTGATGCACCTGGCGGACCACGGGATGCGCCAGGAGGGCCTCGCCCCCGGGCCGCACCGGGTGGACCTCGGCTTCGAACCGGTGTGACCGGTTGTGCGGCTGGGAGGAAGTCGTCCTCTTCGATGTACTCGATTTCATCGTCTTCGACTGTTCGATTCAGTACGAGCAGAACAACGACAACAGCGACGATGAGCACTAGTACAACACCGATGATCCCAACAAGCAACATCGAACCGCTATCCGATTCCTCAGCGGAATATTTGGCAACATTGAATGCTGGAATACTATCTATTTCATCGCCATCCATGTCCTTGATTACAATACTCACGTTGGTTGCTGCCTCAGCAAATGGTTGGACTTCAATTCGCCACAAACCACAATCAGACTTTGCATTACAAATATCTGAAGTTTCTGTGACAGGCGAAATGAAATCACCACTGATTGAGATGACGACTTGTATCTCAAACTGCCCTTCCTTGTTGCCAGCATTCTCAAAGTCAATCAGGATGTCAAATGCTTGTTCGGCCATCGGGTTATCTACAGACAAATCGACCCGATTGATGACGAAGTTTGATGACTCATAGGCCATTTCATATGTACCCGCACCACTGTTAATTGAACTTCCAAATGTTCCGGCACCATTGATTGTCTGACCAGCAGAATCATACCCAGTTAGCCAGAATTTCACAATTACATTCTCCATGTCATCAGGAATGGGTTGTGCATTATCCCATAAGTTGAAACAAGTCGCTGTTGCGCGAATACGACCCTGTGAAGATTCAAGGTTCATGGGCGTACTTTCCCAGCCTGGACTGTCTTCAAATGCACTGAGATATTCTGTCCAGTTGTACTCAAATCCACCTACCTCTTGAGTCTTAAAGAACATCCAATTCAATTCGACTGAGTCTGTGTCCATGCCCTGAAGTTCGTCAATCAGAACCTCAGCACTAAGACAGTCCATGACCGATGATGAGATACTCCCATCGAGCGTTTCGCCAGTGACTGAATTCGACAAATCCCAAGATCCAAACACTGCATCGGGCCGATCTCCATCGACCTTGACAACGAATGAACGCGATGGTGCAGGTGTGTAGTCCACCGCTCCATTGGGCAGACCTAGCAACTGCATGGTGTAGGTGTACTCATTGGTAGCATAAGCTGCAGGAACAATCAATTGGAAACTCCCATTCTCGAATGGATATTCATTGACCTCAACTATCGCAGGTGAATAGCCGCTATCGGGCAAACCTGCTGGATACAGAGGTGTTCGAGTCACTTGAAGAGTCAGTGGAATTTCTGGGCTAACGAAAATCAAATCGTTCATACCTGCACTGAACACATAGCGGCCATCGATGACCAAAATATCGCCTTGATACACGAATCCACCAGATGCTGTACCCACTCCATCGGTAGAGAATCCGGAAGTGTCTTCCACCGAAAAGGTCGTCATATCCAATTCAATTCCACTAGAGTAGGACCAACGCTGTGGATTTCGAGATGCACTGATTCCAACCTCGTTGTTGCCTTCATCCTTATCTCTCATCGTAATATCAGGAGTAATCACTCCACCAACGTATGACATAGGAATCGACCATTCCATTCGGATTGGAATGTCAAGTGTGAACTGTTGTTCGAATGGAGAAATCAGTACATTCCCATCGCGACTGAGCATACGTGGTTTGATACCAGTGTTTTCGTAATCATCGATGATTTCAATCCAGTTGCTAGTTGTCCAAGCGGTATCATTCTGTGGTGAATAGAAAATATCTAGGTTTTCTGTTGGGCCAGAGAACTGAGGATTCATGCTTACGTTGATGTATTCAATGTCTCGCCATCCATTTGGATCTTTTCCATCAATCAAGAGATGGTACACGTTGCCTGCGTAAATCGAGCGGTTGTTCTCAGTCAGCATTGTGCCGTGTGAATCGGTGATGTGGAAGGCTTCTACTAGAGGTACACGACTGTCCATGGCAATATAGGTCACAAGGTCCTCATTGATGCCTGCGCCACCACCATCGATTTGGTTTCCACCAATGTCTCCACCTGATACGAATACGCTGACCATCTGTGGTGGATCGATACCGCTATTCGCATAATCGCTGATACATTCACAAGGGTGGTCAATCAGGTAATACGATGTGTCCGCAACAGTTTGTCGAACCAATCCTACTTGCGAATACTCATTCAATTGGGCCTCTCGGTCCATTTCACCCGCATCAGCACTGACGTAAGATGGTGCACCTGGACACAGGCCATCGAGTCCACAATCATCCTCTGCTTCTACCCAATAATTCAGGGTCAACATTTCTGGTGCCAATGGTAAATCCTGAGCCGCAACTCGGAACTTCTGGTTGCTACTCGCACGAACCCAAGTATCATCATCAAGCTCTCTCCAGTCACCTTGAACGCTAAACACAGAGATGTTCATCAAATGAGGCGCGAATGGGTCAAGCGTGATGGAGAAGCGGATTGCACAATCGCTGTCAGGGTTGTACATGGTCGGTGGGCAAATGGTGTCACCATCCGTGTAATTCGACATCAACAATCGGTATTGCTCATTGCCGGCTTCTGATGCAGGCAATGTCGGTTGCCAATTGAACTCACCATCAATCGTCGGAGTGACTGAATCAACTGGAAGCCATTCTTCCATGATGATATTTGATTGGTTTCGTTTTTGAAGGTGGACCAGGTAACTGGATGGGTTTGGAGCAATGTCAAGATTCTCATATCGAATACTGAAGTCTAGCGTAATGACGTTACTGGAGAATGCATTGTTCAAATCCGTCTGTTCAACACCACCTTGGTTGAACAGGTGGAAATCAATGATTCCAGCATCATTCTCTACCGCATTGCCAATGCTTGGCTCAATCAGTGTACCCGCGGGTAGGCCGCTTACACCTGTATCTGAAATCGCCATTGCATACAAGCGCACACTGGCAGTATCATCCCATGTTGGGTTGACCATGAACCGCCAGTTGAGTTGGGTTGCAGTTGAACCGTCTACTGTACCTGAAATCGACTGTAGAGCCATGAAATTGATTTTATCTCCGACATCTGATTCTTCCCAGAAACTACCATTGGACTGATCCCATCTCAATTCCATATTCCCATTTGAGGTTTCGAACAGCAGGCTCGCACCTCCAAGGGTTTGGCCCTGAGCGTAGACGTCGTGGGTAGTAACAATCTCAATGATGTCACCATTGGGATACATTCCAGTAATGCCTCCATCATCCAAAGTTGAGTCATACCCACCTGTCGTTGAGACGGAAAGAGAGCTTAACGAAATAGCGCCGCCGGAGCCACCTTGAACACGCATGGGAACTACAACATCCCCAGTAGCACCACCTGTACTGGCCAGTGCAACGCCTTGGTTCAATTCACGCGCAATGTTGTTTGAATCGCTAATTGCGCGTTGCCAATCATAGATGACCTCGAGGTCACGGAACGTGATGCTTGAGCCTACTGATGAGGAGGAAGCATCGATGCTGAGGCGGAACAAGCAGTATTCATTGCCATAATGGTCTACCCAAGCCACTGGAGTCAACGGATTATCGAGCAAGTCTTGAATCGGCGATTGAATCGAAGCCAATGGGCTCTGAGGGTATGGGATCAGGTAATCGCCTTCATTGATGGTTCCAATGACTTCCTCTGCAGTGCCACTCAATATCGAAAGGTCAAATTCACCAATGCCGTTAGAATCATAATTCAATTCAGCATAATGTACATCTGCACCTTTAGGCAATAGGAATGAGGCCCCTTCGGCATGTAGGTTGACATCCAACATCAGTGTCGATGTCGATGCTCCCTGATTGGACCCATTAACCACACCTGCTCGGAACATATCTTGACGGCCAAATCGACCAAAACCGGCATCAAGCATACCCCACTCAATATCTCCATCTGCCGCGACGTCAAGAGAAATACCACGTGAATGATGGGCAAATCGGTATTCCAAGTGGAACGAGTAAACATCACACATTGTAGTGTAGTTTGCTGCAACTCCAAAGGTAAACGTAGGGAACGAGAGTTCAGTCCATTGATTGTTTGTCAACTGATGCATAGGGTCATCTGAATTCAAACTCATGCCCATCAATGAGTTTGGATTATTCCCACAATTGTCGACGATCATGGGTTTGACCGCAACGATTGGCATCGAGAAATCTGCACGTGAAACTGCTGGGGAAAACGAGTTGTCTTGAATGGAGGTCATCAGGAACAATTCTGAACTACCACTCATCGAAGACGTCCATTTATCGCCATTGTATTGACCACCTTCCCAGAATACACCATCAGTGTTGTTGAAATTCGTCCCAATGATGGTGCCTAATTGGAACCCATGTAGAATTGGAGATGAAAGGCGTGCAACTCCGGAGCCAAATGTGAATTTGAGGTCAATCAGTGGGTAAACCGCTGCATCAATATCCCACAATTCGATGAGGCTACCCTGTAGGTTAGACATCGTGTTTCCATTGCGATCTACAACGACATTGCCTGTGCTGGCATCGAGAATATCGACGCCGAAATCGGAAGATGCGGACTTTCGAAGTTCAAGGTTTAGCAAACCGTACCCATCAGGGAACCCTGCCTGACCTGAAGCTTGTGGTGCAAAGGAGCTGAGGGTGACTTCCCCCTGAGCAGGTAGAGGGTCACCTACACGGACCCCATCGATGTACCAGCCGGCATTCATCATCTCAACAGGGAAGTTTCCTTGTCGTGGATTTACTTCGTGAATGAATACAAGTTGGACAAATCGACCTGCGTGTTGGGACAAATCAAGTTCGATATTGGACCAACCACTCGGACTATTCGAGGAGGTAGTACCATTTCCTGCGAGGACATAATCTCCTGATTGAGGTCCATTTGATCCCAAGTAATTACATCGGCCAGTAGGAACTTGGTTTGTCGTTGTTCCAAGCTGATGGAAACCATCACCAGATGAAATTCCAGTCGTTGAACCGATGTCAAAAGGTGCGAAAACAGGATTTTGGAAATCGACGTTGTTGGTAGAGTTCTTTATTGCAACATAGGCACAATCGTCGTAGTAGTACTGGTTGGTTCCAGCAGAACGATAGAACAGTGAATGGAAGCTTCTGAACGACATGTCTGCCTTACCAGGGTGGACAAAGAATGACGGGCTGTTCAGTACCATTTCATATTCCCCATCTGGAAGGTTTGCTGTGTAGTCAGGGTTTTCAAAATCAGTTCCCCAGCACCAGTCTCCAACACCACATCCCTGGGTTAGGACGTTGTTATCACCTGAATCATGACCCCAATTTGCAACCAATGGTTCAAGCCCTTGAGCAGGG
>Ga0163179_10002191_pt1 | contig 13696 bp, 14 predicted proteins | sample AtlANTMetagenome_FD_109643 | JGI IMG/M metagenome (GOLD analysis project Ga0163179, IMG submission 109643) | Marine eukaryotic phytoplankton communities from the Atlantic Ocean - Atlantic ANT 2 Metagenome | ecosystem: Environmental > Aquatic > Marine > Oceanic | place: North Atlantic Ocean...
CAGCGATTGCGAAACGCATCATGACGAAGAAAACCGCCACATCATTCTCATCTAGCCCTGGTGCTGAATGAGCCGCAGCATCCAGTGATTGTTGCATCCAGATGAATGTTCCACCCCACAGGAGTGTGACACCAAACAACGCCATCGACGCTTTGCGAATCTCCTGCATGTTCACAGCTCCAAAACGTCTCGAATGACACTTCTGAACATGGCTATCGAACGCCGATGATCAATCACCTTGGCATGCTCCTTTGCCCGATGACCTAATTCCGCACGATTGGTATAGCAATGCTTCAATGCTTCACACCATGCCTGCAAATCAGCATGGGCAGGGACAATGATGCCCCCATTTCCAACAGCTTCGGGTTGCGCGCCAATGTCAACCGATACCGAAGGAACACCAAACAATCCTGCTTCATTGATGACGCGTCCCCAAGAACCCGTACTTCGAACAGTCAACAGATGAAGATCACAACTCGAGAAAACCTCACTCACAGGTGTGTGTCCATGACAAGTGGTGTTCGCAAATCTAGCCAAACCTTCGACATACGCTCCTCCGCCATAAACATCGAAATGAGCCTGGGGCCAGACCCTGGCAACGTACGGCAGAAGCCGTTGATAGAACCCATACCCCTTCTCTGGCGTGACGCCAATGATGGCAATTCGTGGCACATCAGAATCTGTTCTTGAGGCCAACCCCTGCTCTCGACCCCCCTCTACATTTTCCACGGTACCAAACCGTTCTGCATAATCAACAGGCAGTGGTACATGAGCGCCCCTTTGTAGGGGGAACACTGCACCAATCTGGTCCAACAACCCCTGTCCTGCACCACAAACAGCCGTCGCATTGACTAGTGAAGATTTGTACAAATCGCGGTGATCAAATTGTAACTCATCGCGAACGAATACAATGTATGGTATCCCAAATTTTTGGAAGGCACGGGCCGCGCCCGCGGACCAATGTAGTTGAGTGACGCCTAACAGCAAATCACCAGACTTCTTCGCCTCCTCTAATTCGCTCTCCAAGTACCCTTCAAGCCATTTTGAGAACTTCCGATTTACACCACGAAGATGTCGCCGTTGAAACCCAACATTTGGTCGCCCCGACGATTTATTTCTCAATCTCCAAGCCAACCCTGACCATAAATCCTCGACGGGGAACGAACAAACATCTCTCTCCAATTCACTGTCCTCTGTCAAAGATGTGACATCGCCACGATCGGAACTTTGGAACACTTTCACGGACCACCCATCTTCTTGCTCAACATCTTCTGATGGATGCAGTGGAATGTATTCTGGAGCATCTTCTGCATAGGGGCCCTGAATTGAGACCCCCTTCAGGAGAGTTGCAAGAGACATTTCGGCCCCACCCGCAGGTGGGTCAAGGTCCCGAAGCGCCGCAAGAATCCGGACACCCATGGCACTGCGGCACACTACGACCACATCAAATCGCCCCATGTTCACGAGTATTTGATGTCGAGTCGACACCGTCTTCAATAGGGCCGAGTTCGCCCGACCATGGGACAGTGCGTTGCCGTTGTAGGAACGGGCTACTGGGGCCGTAATCACGTTCGGACCTGGGCCGCATTGAAAGATGAGGATGTCATTGAACGCCTCATCGTTTGCGACTTGGATGAAACCCGTGCTCGAGAATTGGCTGAGGAGTTTAATTGTGAATGGCACACTGACGCATTCACTCTGAAGGACACATTCGGAATCACGGCGGCTTCGATTGCAACTCCAACTCCTCTACATGCGCCTTTAGCCATCGCCTTACTCAAGCAAGGCGTGGATGTATTGGTGGAGAAACCATTGGCCATGAATGAGGCCGAAGCTCAAACCACAGTTGAAACTGCAAAGTCCCATGGCCGGTTGCTGTGTGTGGGACATCTCTTCCGCTACCACGTCGCCATCCGCAAAGCCGCGGAAATGATTGCAAATGGAGAAATTGGTCCAGTACTTCACATTGAATCTGAGCGCCTCTCAGTTCGTGAACCGCGCCCTGACATCGGCGTTATTGCTGCACTAGCCATTCATGATATGGACATTTGTCGAGATTTGATGGGGGATGTCGACCCTGAAGAAATCGATGCATTCTCCCTACCAAGCGAGATTGACGGCATTGAAGATCATGCAGTGATTCACATGCGATTCCCTTCGAATACCTGTGAAAATCCATTGGGCCCTTCCGCTCAAATCACAGTATCATGGAGAAGTAGAGTCCGTGGAAAGGTCCGTGAATTACGAATCATCGGCAGAGATGCATCATTACACATCGATTACCTAGATCATACTGGGCTTTGGATTCACAAACATCCTCAGAACATTCGAGGTCCAGATTGGGGTGGTTTTGGAGCGGCCCCACGAGAGCGTGTTGAGATTGAAGGCGGTGAACCGAGTCTAACTGCCGAACTTCGAGCTTTCGCCATCGCATGCAACCTCCATGCTCAAGGCACACCATTCGACAATCTGAATATTCTCGCCCCAGGTGAGATAGGCGTCATTGGAATGCGGTTGGTTGAGTCTGCATTGCAGGCAACCAAAGAATGATGACAGATGGTTCAAGAAGTGAATCCATCTCGCGGGCTTCATGGCGATTGACTTGGCCGAGCCCTTACTCGGTGGCCTATACACCCTCTATGTCGATGCACTAGGTAGCTCAGCCGCATGGTGGGTAGGACACATCACCCTGGTTGCCGGGGTTGCACTGTTCTACTGGATAATCGTCAATTGGAAAGAAATCTCGTATGGCTTCGAATTGACAGGTACACGACTTGTTGCTTACCTCGCTCTGATTGGAATGACCGTTGTACAAGTGATGGTGTATCAGGCATACTTCCAATTCCCTCTTTCAGGCGCATTCATTACTGCAGGTTCAACCAGTGCTTACATCTGGTGGCAGTGGTATCAAATGGAACCACAAAAGGTCTGAACCCAACGCATTCATGAGCCGTGAACCCCGCCATCCAATGGATGGCCACCTTTGGAGACCACCCCCCACTACCCGATTCATTGGAATCTCTCCTCTCGGATGAAACTGTATCGACCCTTTTCCTGAAGGCTGATTGCCCTCCAAGAGTGAAGGCTGGGCACATTACTGATTTGAGACTTGAAGAATTGGAATTACCGCCATGGGACAAGCCCACCCTTGAATCACTTGCAGATGAATTGGTAATGACCATCAAACAGCATGCTCACCGTTCTGATTGCTTTGTTGAAATTGAGCGTGAAGGGTGCCGAATCGTACAAGCGGGGGATTTGAGAATCACCTGCGCTTGGCCCCCATTTTCAGAAGCATGGGAAATCACAGTTGTTCGACCCGTTGCACATTTATCACTATCAGATTACGAACTCGACCCACGATTGATCAAGCGACTTTCCGATCATCACCGGGGTGTATTTGTTGTTGGCAAACCCGGCTCTGGAAAGACCACATTTGCACAAGCGATTGCAGCATATTTGGATGAAGAAATAGGGGCCATGGTGAAGACCATGGAATCCCCTCGTGACCTCCAAGTTCCCCAGCGTGTAACCCAATATGCTCCATTAGAGGGCAACTTGGAAAAAACCGCGGAGGTTATTTTCCTCGTCCGGCCTGATTTTGTAATATTCGATGAAGTCCGAAGGGCACGTGATTTCGAAATTTTTGCCGATGTACGCTTGGCCGGCGTCGGTTTACTTGGCGTCACCCACGCAAATAGCGCCCTCGAAGCAGTCCAGCGTCTGATTGGAAAGGTCGAATTGGGAATGATAAGCCAGGTATTGGATACGGTAATCCACATCGAAAAAGGACAAATCTCCCAGGTTCTCGAGCTCAAAATGGTGGTTCGTGCCCCGAGTGGTATGGAGTCAGACCTATCTAGGCCGGTCATCGAAGTTCGCTCATTCCCTTCCAACAAGATGACCCACGAGATATTTTCATTCGGTGAACAAATCGTTGTCGTCCCAGTAGAAGGTTCCGGCTCACAAAGTCCAGCTAAAAAATTGGCAGCCGCTGAACTTGCTAGACGAATTCAACGATGGACGGGTGCAAGGATCCATCACGTAGAGATGGCCTCTGACACCGCCGCCACGATATTCGTTGATGAAAGCGCAATTGGATCAATCGTTGGCCAAGGGGGCTCCGGTGTGCGTAGTATGGAAGATGAGTTCGGCCTGAAAATCAAAGTCAAGGGCGCATCTGAAATGCCCCGTGGAACCAAAAAAATTGGTAGTAAAGCACCTGATTGGGACGTGCAAACCGAACGCTCGATGGGCGGACGACCATGGGAGCAAGGCGGCGGCGGACGCCGCGGAAGGAAAGGAAAACGCCGCCGTTGAAGTTCATCGAGTATCACGAAGCCTTCATGAGTGCGGCTTTGACCGATGAACCATGGGCGACGAAGCAGCGGGCAAGCCCCCTGTGGTCATTCTCCGTGAGGAAACGAACGTCACCAGTGGAACTGCCGTCCAGGAGAAATTAATCGCAGCAGCCCGTGTTTTTGCCGACTTACTCCGTCCCACCTATGGTCCACGCGGCCTCGATAAAATGATGTACAAAACTGATGGGACCACAGCGGTAACCAATGATGGCGCAAAGATTGTTGCTGAGTTGATGGTCAAACATCCAGCTGCAAAAATGTTCGTAGCGATGGCAGAATCTCAAGAAAACTCCTGTGGGGACGGCGTGACGGGAACACTCTTGTTGAGTGCCGAACTATTGCTTGAGGCCGGACGACTACTACAGAAAGGCCTCCACCCTCTCACCATCATTGAAGGTTACAATCAGGCCAACAAAATCGCCCTTGAAACCATCTCGAAACAGGCTACCAAAGGCTCGGTAGAAGACCTTCGAAACGTGGCCATCACCGCCTTGACTGGGAAGGGCGCCGAGGGTGCTTCAGAGCATCTTTCAGATATGATTGTTGAAGCTTTACAGACGGTAGATTCGGATCCCGATTACGTGACAATGCACAAGATCAATTCAGGTGGATTATTTGACAGCAAAATTCTACATGGGGTCGTGGTACGTCGGCGAGTATTATTGGATGCACTACCTTCAGAGATAGTGGATGCTAAGGTGGCAACAATCAACGGAGATTTGGCACCACGTAAGCAAATCCGAAATGCCGAAATCGAAATCGAGGAAGCCAGTCAATTGGAAGCATTCCTTGCGGCTGAAGAGGCATCTATCGAGGACTTAGCCAAGACATTGCTCGCATCGGGAGCCAACGTATTCATTTGTACGGGAACAGTCAACAAAGGTCTCCTACATCATCTGATGCGGGCGGGTTGTTTCGTTGCTGGAGAATTTGACGATCGTGAATTGAGAAACACCTCATTGGCTACCGGCTCAAGAATCATCGAACACCTCAAAGATTTGACATCTGATGACATTGGTACAGCCGGCCGATTGGTTGCTGAACGCAAGGCTACAACCGATCAAGTCGAAGATTTGATTCGTCTTGAAAACTGTCCCACACCCAAAGTAGTCACATGTGAAATTGGGGGGGCCAACCATCTCGCTGCCGAGGAAGCCATCCGGGCATTGCACGATGCGTTACGAGCAACGGGCCTAGCAATGCGAACCAACAGCCTCGTAGAGGGAGGCGGTGCAACCCACATGGCGTGCGCTCTCGCAATTCGTGAAGCTGCAGAACATGAACCTGGTCGCAATCGGTTGGCGATGGAAGCATTTGCACGCTCTCTCGAAATCATCCCATCAACCCTTGCTTTGAACACCGGAGCCGACGCATTGGATCGAGTTTTGGAACTTAGAGCAGCACACCGTAATGGAGCATCATCAGCGGGGATCCGATCAGATGGGACCGTTGGGGACACGGGTGCGAAAGAAGCTGCAGCCGCCATAGAGTGCGCCATTTCAGGGGCTACGGAAACCTGCTCAAGTATGCTCAGAATCGACCAAGTTGTTTCTGCACGTGGCGATTGAGACACCATCGGGTTCAAGTGCGGCCATACATTGGATGGTTAACGGGTTCCACTCATGGTTGACCTTACCCAGCCGACCCTAGCCAGTTCTGTTCCGGGGAAGGAAGGTGCAAATGCCCCGCGAGCCCTCATTTCTGTTTACGATAAAACCGGAGTGACCGCTTTCGCCACCACCTTGACAGCGATGGGCTGGCAAATTCTCTCGACAGGCGGAACTGCGCGGCTGTTACGCGAGAACGGTGTCAATGTCACAGACGTTACAGACGTCACCGGTCATCCCGAGGTTTTTGATGGCCGTGTGAAGACACTACATCCAGCCATTCATGCTGCAATCTTAGCTCGTGGCGACAATCCTGATGATATGGCAACACTAGACGAATTGGGTTACCCGCGAATCGATCTGGTTGCAGTCAATCTCTATCCATTTGAAGCGATTGCCGCACAAGACCCACCGGTTAGCGAATCAGATTTGATTGAGATGATCGACATCGGTGGACCTACACTTGTTCGCGCATCCGCCAAATCGCATGCGGATGTTTTGATCGTAACCAATCCCGATGACTATGGTGAACTGTTGGAAACATTACAGGAAGCCAACGGGGACCCCAATGCAGTCGACATGACTACTCGCCAACGCTTGGCATTGACCGCTTATCAACGAACAGCCGCTTACGACGTTGCATTGGCTAATACACTCGCCCATCGTTTGGAATCTTTGGAGGAGGTAGCGGCAGAAGTGTTGCCCGAGAAACTCTTGGTATCAGGTGGTGCTCAACAAGCACTGCGTTATGGCGAAAATCCACATCAACCCGCCGCATTCTACCCTGGAAACACCATTGGAGAAACGCCCAGTGGTTTGGCCTCTGCCGTGCAACATGGCGGGAAAGACCTGTCATTCAACAATTATCTCGATTTGGACGCAGCCCTCCGTTTTTGCCGATCTTACATCGGTTCAGAATGGGCCGAATGGTCCCATTGTTGTGTCATCATTAAGCATACCAATGCATGTGGTGTTGCGATTTCCACCAATCAAGTTGCAGCCTGGGATGACGCCTTGGCCAGTGACCCGGAATCAGCCTTTGGTTGCGTCATCGCATTCAACACACCCGTGACAAAATCCACTGCTGAGAGAATTGGAAATCACTTCGTTGAATGCATTATCGCCCCAGGTTACGAAGACGAAGCCCTTGAGATTCTTTCCGAGAAAAAGAACCGCCGAATGCTGACCTTAGCGGGCATGACTTCACTGGATATGCAAACGCAATTCCGACAAATCGATGGAGGGTGGCTTGCACAAACTGAGGGCGCCCCTGTCATCAACTGGGCCGAAGTAAAGTGCGTAACCACGGCACAGGCCGACCCCAACGAAGTTGATTTAGCTCGTTTTGGCGTTGCTGTCTGCGCCCAAGTAAAGAGCAATTGTGTTATTTTCATTCAACCCACGGAGACAGGTTTTGCAACTGTAGGTATCGGCCCAGGCCAAACGAGTCGTGTGGAAGCAGTTCGAATTGCAGCCCGTAGGGCTGGTGAACGTGCAAAAGGTGCAATGATGGTCTCTGACGCATTCTTCCCCTTCCGTGATGGGATTGACACCAGCCACGAAATTGGGATCACCGCAGTCGTTCAACCAGGTGGCAGTATTCGCGACCAGGAAGTGATTGAAGCAGCGAATGAACACGGTATGACGATGTTGTTTACCGGTACACGGTTATTCAGGCACTAGTGAATGGCATGCGCCATCATTCGTTGTTTGGGGGCATTGGAAAAGTGGTGGCAATGGTGCGAGTTCCCAATAATGTCACTGACCTGTTCAAATAGGCCAGTCCGTGCGCTCCATTTGGGGAACTGAAGGATGGACGTCAGTTTCTATGACTTGGGCGTTGATCCCGGCCTTGTCAATTCATTGAAAGAAATGGGCATCACGGAACCATTCGAAGTCCAACGAGAATCGATCCCAGATGCGATGATGGGCAATGACGTGTGTTGTCGTGCACCAACCGGTTCGGGAAAAACTCTAGCCTTCGGTTTACCCTTGATTATGCGAACACTTCGAGCCGATCCGGAATTTCCGACTTCACTGATTCTCTCCCCTACACGAGAACTCGCAGATCAAATTGCAAAGGTTCTGACACCACTAGCTGCGACTTTTGACCTTGAAGTATTGGCAATTTATGGTGGGGTGCCTTATGGCAGACAACGTAAGGCATTGTCTAGAGGAACCGATATCGTCGTCGCTTGCCCGGGCCGATTGTTAGACTTACTCGATCATGGCGCATTGAGTTTGGAAGATGTCGGGACAGTGGTACTTGATGAGGCTGATCGGATGGCCGATATGGGTTTCATGGAACCCGTTTGTAAAATTCTAGACCAATGCGCTCCAAACAGACAAACTGTACTTTTCAGCGCAACGTTGGATGATGAAGTCGGTGATTTAGTCACCAACTATCTCAGCAATCCAGTCACCATCGAAATCGGCCCCAAAGAAGTGAGTATGGATAGTATGGAGCACTTTTTCTGGCTCATGAAAAACTCAATGAAGCCAGGCATCGCATCAGAAATCATTCGGAAATGTGGGAAGACGGTTGTATTCTGTCGTACACGTTTGGGCGCAGATCGCGTGGGCGATGATTTGGTCGAAGAAGGCATCAGTGTATCCGTTCTTCATGGCGGACTTGATCAGAAAAAGCGAGACCGCGCGATGGCGAAATTTGTCGAAGGCAGATGTATGGCATTGGTTGCGACAGACGTTGCAGCTCGAGGTATTGATGTTGAAGGCATCAATTGTGTAATTCACTACGATCCGGCTGAAAATGGAAAGGCGTACAAACACCGAAGTGGAAGAACCGCACGGGCTGGTGCCCAAGGAAGCGTCGTTTCATTGGTTCAAAATCCACAGAAAAAGATGTGTAGTAACTTGCAGAAAGATGTTGGTATTTTTGTCAAATTCAAGCCGCCAGATTTCAATGATTTACCCAAATATGACGTAGAATACATCCCCCCCTCACGTCAAAAAGACAAGCCCCGGAAACCCAAACGCGATGCAAGACGTGCCCGATTTCACGGCAAGTCAAACCGGCGTAAGGACGACCGTCGAACCAAACGTGGCGCAAACCCCCGTGGCGGCCGACCATCTGGAAAGCGACGAAATCCACGACGTAATCGTCGTTAATCACGCCGTAGAGTAACCAATGTGAACCTCTTCTCCGTCCGTTTTCATGATGAAGATAGACTGGAGATTGATTCCATTTTCAGCTAAACTTCGGGTAAACACTCCCAACGAGCCAGGTGAGTGATGAAGGACAGCGGTCTCAAGTGGACGCATAGTGTAGGTCACACCAATCGACTTGAGCGCTTCCATCGTTCCATCGGCATCATCTGTAACGATAACCACCGCTGCAGAATCACTCGCAATACCAGCGCCAGCCAGTATGTTGATCCCCGCCTCTCCAATAACCTCACAGCATTCTGCCATGGCACCGGGCTTGTCTTCCAAATTGATTAGAAACTCGTTCATGCACATTGACGAACCCATTCGCCTTTCAACCTTCGTCTACTACTGTGGAATATTCACGGGTCTTGACCTTGGCATATAGCCACCAAACACCGATCATTCCGATCACAATAATCGTCACCGCACCATATCCTGGGTCGGCTCCATCCCAGGACCCTGGGTCGGACCAAACCCCATCCCCTAGTGTAGAAATATACCAAACGAAGGTTGCAGATGACATCGTCATCAACGAAATCAACCCCATCACACTGAGTTTGGCATGCTTTGGGATTGTTTTTCCAGTAGCATAATACTCAAACATCGCGGCACCAAAAAACCGATTTGTCAAGGTCCATCTGAACATTGATTCACTAGACATTGAGAACAAAAATGCAGCCGGTACAGCCCAAGAAACCGTCGGCCATCCTGGAACCCAAATCCCAATGATTGCGAAGATAATGAAGAGAAACCCTAGTCCGATATACAACTTGCTTTTGGCGGGACTACTGGCGACACAATATTTGTCGACAATCGACTCAAGAGAGTCTAATCTATCGCCCATGAAAATCCTCCGAATCACCTTGTTTTGATTCTTCGCTTCAAGCCAACCCTCTTCAGCAACCATCCTTTGGCCAAATTTAGGGGGCATCTCAATTCGCACCGGCTCTGTGGACGACCCCATCCGACTTGCTGTATTCATCTCCGGCTCGGGTTCAGGTATGGACGCACTCATTCGTCACCAAAAATCGGCACCTTGTACCCATCAAACGACGTTGGTCATCTCCAATCTATCCGGTGTAGGTGGTTTGGAAAAAGCCGATATCCACGGAATCAAATCAGAAATTATTGAGGTCGACCCATCGATAACTAGTGTAAATACACGCCGAGAGGAGCATGAAAATCGTATCATGAGCGTTCTGGAGGAATACAACATTGAGGCAGTAATACTCTCAGGATATATGAGGATACTTTCCCCTTTTTTCGTACGCGCTTGGGAGGGTAGGTTGCTGAATATTCACCCCTCATTATTGCCGAAGTATCCCGGCGCTCACGCCCACCGTGATGCCTTGGCGGACGGAGCCATCGTGTCAGGATGCACAGTGCATTTAGTAGACGAAGGAGTGGATTCAGGCCAAATTCTCGCTCAAAGAGAAGTGCCAGTATTGCCAGATGATGACGAACACACACTCTCTGAACGGGTTAAGGCGGTTGAACATCTGCTGTACCCAGAAGTAATTGACGCCTTCACTTCGGGTAAAATCAGAATCGATTAGTGGAAATCTCTTGGCGAATTGACATTCCGAAAGACCCCATCTACTTCAAAATCAACAACAACATTGGGGACAGATCGAAGGACACGCTTCAGAGAATCATCTCGTTTCGCCCTACTCATTGCAGTAAGGACCATCGTAACATCGACCAATGCTAGCAAAGGTTGTAACTGTCCCGAGCGAGGCATGACAACAGCTTGTTTTTCTTCTCTTAGACGCTTGAAGATGCCACCCTCGATCCAGGGAACATCACAGGGTGCCAATTGAATTCGAGAAACATCACGTGATTGACAAAATGTCAATGCAGATTTTAGTCCACCCTTTGCACTACGTTCAATTCCCTCATCCAAGATAAACTCAACATCTGTGAGGTGTGCTAATGAACTCATCAATTCTAGTCTCTGATGCCCATCTCGTATCGCGATGTACAACTTCGTACACCCCCCATCCCGCAGAGCATGCGCAACGCGAACAATCATCTGAGAACCGTCGACCAACATGGTCGCTTTGGGCAAACCCATTCTTGACGAAGCGCCCCCTGCAAGGATGAGAGCAGGAAACATACCCACACCTAATTCAGTTGTTCAAGCTCTTTCATAGCAGCATTAAGCTCGCACATCAGAGATTGTGCTCGTTCAAACAGCGCCCGTTGATCGCGTCGATTGGCTGCATTTGGCAACCATTCGAGGAGTTGTTGAATGTCTGCAGCATCTCTGCGAACAGTCCATTGCAGCACCTGTTCAAGCACAGGGTCTTCCGCATCCAGGAAACGTTCGACCATACCATCTTCGCAGAGACAGCAGCCCTTCAGTGTTCGCTCATCAATCGAGTATTTGATCGCGAACTCGAACCAGCAACGAATCCCCATCAGGATATTCAATATTCTTGAATTGCTCTACGAGATTTACCGATAGAGGCGGGCGTTTTGCACGAATCCATGCCGCATGACAAACCAACAAGGCAAGATGAGAGTGTGCTAAACTCCGCTGACACCAATCAATCAACAAAGCCTCACTCGGGGGCTCATGCTTTGCCCGCAAACACTCTTCGATTGAGAGTAATAACGCCTCCGCAGTCGAACGAGTTCGAATAACATCTCCGAGTTGAACCCAGACATTATCGACGGAAGAAAGGTTGGCAAGAAGCAAGGCAGCGAGAGCCACATCTTCTCGTCCCCCCCTTTTCCATAATTCAGGAATCACCTTCACCAGAATATCTTCGTTACCGTGTGTCAGCAACCACGAACAGATTCTTCGAAGGACTACATCTGGGGTACCAAGATGAAAAGAATAGCCACCCGCATCCCCCAATCGATCTGTCTGTGACTTCACAATCAGAGCAGGTACTCCGATGGGATATGCTTCACGTACAACTTCCATCAATCGCTTTACGCGCCGGTGAACATTGGTTGGCTGTTTGGATAACCAATCATCCAATGGGTCAGTCTGACTCACCTTTCTGGCCCCCTTCAGGCAAGATCGAACGGAGTTTGGTGACCAAACCATCGACCACATCCTTGGCTTGATCAAGCCCTTGCTCGACTACTTGGAACACGTTCTTTTCCACATGTTCTTCCAATTCATCGTGAATGGCCTTGACGACGTAATCGTTCTCAACAACAGTAATCCCAAACATCAATCGCAAATATGCTACGACGAAGTATTCATCTTCACTGATGCTTGCATTGAGGTAAGCGGTTTGAAACATTCCAGAATAAATACGAAGCCGCTCATCTTTATCGAGTACACGCCCCCCTTCCAATACCTCACCTGCAACAATGGCCTCATAGATGCGCTTGGGAGTATCCTCATCCAACCGCAAAAGACTTGCGAGTTTGATGACCAGTCGCTTCTCTTCCCTTGTAATCTCACCATCGCGCAATACGATGGACACGACCCCTTGGAAGGCGCTGATGTCAGTGACAATGTCGTCAGGCACGAACGGGGAGGCCCCCTTCCTCCTCATAGCGGTTCGCCCACCGCCCACAACCAAATATGAGCAGAAACCCGTCCAATGCCTTCATGAAGTAGAGGCTTGTCGGCAGGAATGCAGGTTACCCTGTCACGCTCCCAGGGCTTCAGGCCCTTTCCCGTGAATACGCGCGATGAAAACCCTCCCGAAAGGGCCGGTTGAGTGCTAGGAAAGCCTGCGAAAGCAAGGAAGGAAACACATGAGTGAACAGAAAGCAAAGTACATGATTCACGCGACAATCAAGGCGGATGGAACCATCCAGCGCAAGGATGTTGTGGGCGCAATCTTTGGCCAGACCGAAGGTCTGCTCGGAGAAGAGCTGCAGTTGCGAAAACTGCAGCGCACCGGCCGTATTGGTCACGTGGATGTAGAATTAAACTCCAACAAAGGAAAGGTATCTGGCGTAATTCGCCTCCCCAGCAGCCTCGATCAAGTATCGACCGCTGTTGTCGGTGCCGCGTTGGAAACCATCGAAAGAATTGGGCCGTGCAAAGCAACCATCAAAGTTGCCTCTATCGAAAATATTCACAGCGTCAAGCGAGACACTGTAATTGATCGTGCGAAAGACCTCTTACTTGGAATTGTCAATGAGGGCTCCAATGATAGCAAGAGTATCCTCGATGAAGTTCGAAGCGTTCTTACGTTGGGGACAGAGACGAACATCGCAGGTATGACCTGTGGACCTAATGCAAAGGACAGTGAAGCACTGATTATCGTAGAAGGGCGAAATGATGTCCGAAATCTATTGAAGTTCGGGATTAAAAATGCCATTGCGACAATGGGTGCAAATGTCAAAGATGAATTGGTCGAACTCGCTAAGAAAAAGAGCAATGTTACAGCATTTTGTGATGGCGACCGGGGCGGTAAGTTACTGCTAATGGAACTCTCTGGTGCTTTGGGCAAGTCATTGACACACATCGCCATGGCTCCAGAATCCCGTGAAGTGGAGCATTTGGAAGGCAAAGTGGTCACCAAGTGTCTGAACCAAAAGGAAGCGGCAACGAAAGCAATCGCTCGAATCAAGGCTCAACTCGAA
>Ga0163179_10002192_pt1 | contig 13694 bp, 9 predicted proteins | sample AtlANTMetagenome_FD_109643 | JGI IMG/M metagenome (GOLD analysis project Ga0163179, IMG submission 109643) | Marine eukaryotic phytoplankton communities from the Atlantic Ocean - Atlantic ANT 2 Metagenome | ecosystem: Environmental > Aquatic > Marine > Oceanic | place: North Atlantic Ocean...
ATTCCAACCTTGAATTAACTCAATGGGGCTAGTACAATCGACAATTGAACCAGTTATAATTAAATTATTAGAATTTTCCATTTTTATTTGGTAGGCTTTCCCAATTTCAAATTCTATTATAGAATTTAAATCAAACTCTGGCCAATAGACATTCCCATTTTCGTCTTTAATGATAATAACATCCTCAATTATATCAGAAAATATATTTTCAATATTATTGTCTTCTGTTGTTATGTATGTTGAAAACAAAGACCAGCCTACCTCAAGTTGTATTTCTTGTGTTTCATTTTGTGAATGAAAAAGACAAGGGAAAATTAATAATACTAGAATGCTATATCGTTTCATATTATGAAGTTACAAAATTCTTTACCTATATTTGCGATATAATAATTTATGCAGAAAGAATTTCTATTAAAATACCAGGAAATTACGGACTTTAGTTTGGTCACAAACTCTGAAAAGTTACTTATACAAAAAGCTGTTGAAATAGCATCTAAAGCATATGCTCCGTATTCAAATTTTAATGTAGGTGCTGCTTTAATTTTAGATAATCAAAAAATAATAACAGGAAATAATCAAGAAAATGTTTCTTTTCCTTGTGGTATTTGTGCTGAACGGGTAGCTCTTTTTACTGCACGGTCAAATTTTCCTAAAGCTTTAATAAAAAAAATTGCAATAACGGCAACACCTAAAGATTTTAATTTGATAGATCCTGTTGGACCATGTGGTTTGTGTCGACAAGTTTTAGTTGAATATGAGGAAAAACAAGAAAATGAAATTGAAATTTTATTATTTGATACAAAAAAAATTATTAAAATTGCAAGAGCAAAGGATTTATTACCTTTTCACTTTCAAGAAAAAAATTTAAAAAGAAAAAAATGAAAAAAATATTATTTAGTTTATTGTTTGTAATATGTAACCTTTTCGGTTACAGTCAGGATCAATATGTACACCAGATATTAATTCTTAACGAAGGTTGTTATGATTATGGAATGAATGAAATTTTAGAACCTGTTACTATTGGTGTTTATGATATTGAAACTAATACTTATAATACTATTGTTGAAATTGAGAACGTTAGATTTGCTTCTGATTTAATTATTGATGAAGATTATTTTTATGTAGCTGCAGATAATAAAATTCTTAAATATGATTTAAACTCCTATGATTTATTATTTTCTGTAGAACATATTGGAGTTAGAAAATTAATGATTTATGAAGAAAAATTATTTGTAACGAGAGGGGAATATGATTCAAGTACATTTGGACCTGTTTTTTTTGAATCATATTTAGATGTTTTTTTAAAAGATGATTTAGCACATTTTTTATCATTTGACACGACTAATGGTCCTCAATGGTCCACAGAAAATCTTTTAATAAATGATAATCAATTATATGTGACTATTAATAATGCATATGAGTGGGGTAATTATAAAGGAATTTTGGGAATAGTCGATTTATCCAATATGACTTATACATTTGAAATTGACTTAGGTGAAGATGCGTTAAATCCAATTAATATGATGTTGTATAATAATACTATTTATACTCTAAATAATAAAAATTGGGATGGAAGTTCAGTTTCAATGGTTGATTTAACTGTTTCTACTACACCTGAGACAATGATTTTATCTAATGTTAGTGCTGGTTGTGGTGTTTCTATTATACGAGATGAAAAATTTATTTATCAAAAATCCAATGAAACAGAATTATATAGTTTTAGTCTGGAAAATACAGAGCAAATGAATTTAGAACCAAATTTCAATTATAATTATTATGCTTTAGCAGAAAATCCCCTAAATGGTCATTTATATGCAGCAATTGCAAATTTTACGTCAAATAGTGGTGTTATCATTTATGATGAAGATAACAACGAAATAAACACCTTTTTTGCTGACGTTGCAACAAGTAAAATAGTTTTTGATATTAGAATGAATAATAATTTTTCTTTAAAAGATGATTTTAATACGAACTCTTCTATTGTGACTCAAATTGATGTTTTAGGTAGATTAGTCAAGAACAGTAATATTATTATTGAAATTTATGATAATGGAGATTATAAAAAGAAATTTTCAGTAAACCATAAAACCCCTTAATTATGAATCAATATATATACTATTTATTAATAACAATATCTCTAACATTTTTATTTTACTTTTCAAATCCAATAGAAACCAAAAACACACAGAATATGAAAAAAACATTTTTATCTAGTGGGATTAATTTAGATTATATGGATAGATCAGTGTCTCCAAAAGATGATTTTTATAGATATGTGAATGGTAGCTGGTTGGATTCTGTTCAAATTCCTGATGATCATAGTGTCTGGGGAGGGTTCTACGAATTAAGAAAAAAAACAGACGCAGATGTCCTTGACATATTGGAAGAAGCACTTAATGACCCAACCCTCTCTTCAGAAAGTGATGAGGGTAAAGTTGTTAGTATGTATGAATGTTTTATGGATCTTGAACATCGAAATAAAAAAGGTATTAACCCTATTTTACCATATTTAGAAATGATTAATTCTATTCAAGATATTGAATCTTTACAGAATTACATGGAAATTGTTTCATTACATGGTGGGGGGGCTGATTTTTTTGGTATCTATGTTGGAACTGACAAAAAAGATAGTAATATACATTCTGCTTATTTGTCCGGGGGAAAATTAGGACTTCCTGATAGAGATTATTATTTATTAGAAAGTTTTAAAGATATCAGAAATAAATATTTATTACATATTGAACGTATGTTTGAATTTATTGGATTGGGAGAGACACTATCTCAAGAATATGCACAGCGTATTCTTAATTTTGAGACAAAAATTGCAACAGGAAAAATGGATAAAGTAGATCGTAGAGATCCTGGAAAAACTTATAATCCTAAGTCTTTAGTTGAAATTGAAGCTATGTTACCTATGATCAATTGGTCTAAGTATCTTGAAAAGATAGGGGTTAATAACATAGATACTATAATAGTACCAGATTTAAATTATATAAATCATTTAAAAAATATTTTACAAACTAATAAAGTTGACGAGTGGCGTATTTATTTTAAATGGGGTGTTCTCAATAGAATGGCAAGTATGTTAACGGAAGAGATGGAAATTGCTAATTGGGAATTTTATTCTAAAACTTTAAGGGGGGTTGAGAAACAGAAACCAAGAAGTGAACGTGCTGTTTCATCAATTAACTGGTCTATTGGACAAGCTTTAGGAAAATTATATGTTACCAAAAAATTCCCACCGGAAGCTAAGGTTACAGCACAAAATATGATTGATGATATTATTGAAGCATTTAGAATGAGAATCCAAAATTTGAATTGGATGGATGATGGAACAAAAAAGAAGGCTGTTGAAAAATTGGAAAAAATAACAGTTAAAATTGGTTATCCTGATAAATGGAAGGATTATTCTGAATTAAGTATTGTTCCTTTAGGTAAAGGGGGGTCTTATTTTGATAATAAAATGAATCTATCTATTTGGTCTAGAAAAGAAAATATAGAAAAATTACATAAGTCTGTTGATAAAGAAGAATGGTTTATGTCTCCACAAATTGTTAATGCTTATTATAGTCCATCTAATAATGAAATTGTATTTCCAGCGGGAATATTACAACCTCCGTTTTATGATTTTCAAACTGACCCTGCAGTTAATTATGGTGGGATTGGGGCGGTCATAGGACATGAAATCTCACATGGGTTTGACGATTCGGGAGCTGATTATGATGGGGATGGTAATTTATTTAAATGGTGGTCAGACAATGATTTTACAAAGTTTAATGAACTTGGAGATTCATTAGCTTCTCAGTTTGATAAGATAGAGGTCTTACCAGATTTATTTATAAATGGAAAGTTTACTTTAGGAGAGAATATAGGAGATTTAGGTGGGGTTAATTCAGCTTTTGATGGATTACAATTATTTTTAAAGAAAAATGGTCCCATTGAAGATATTGATGGATTTTCACAAAATCAAAGATTTTTTATTTCTTGGGCGACTATATGGCGTACTAAAATGCGTGAAGAAGCCTTAAGAACACGTGTAATGACAGATTCTCACTCTCCTGGTATGTATAGAGGATATGTTCCATTACAGAACATAGAAGCCTTCTATACGACTTTTGGGATTGAAGAGGGAGATGGAATGTATCTATCAGCTGAAGATAGAGTAGTAATTTGGTAATGAAAGATTATATTCGAAATTTTCCTAACCAAATTAAAAAAGCTTGTGAAATAGCTACAAAAATTGATTTAGGTGATAAGTTTAATGACATTAATAATATTGTTATTAGTGGACAAGGAGGATCTGGAATTGGTGGTGTAATTGCTAAAAATCTACTTCAACCATATTGTTCTATCCCAATAATCATAAATCAAGATTATAAAATACCTGCATTTGTTAATGAAAAAACCTTATTTATATCTTCGTCTTATTCAGGAAATACAGAGGAAACCTTAGTGGCTTTAGAAAAAGCTTTGAATAAAAATAGTCAAATTGTTTGTATTACTTCTTCGGGAAAACTTCTGGAGAAGGCTCGTTCTAATAATCTTTCTCACATTATTTTACCCTCAGGATTCGCTCCACGTGTTATGTTAAGTTTTTCTGTTATTCAAATTTTATGTGTGATAAAAATGGTTCTTGATAAGAAACAATCATTAAATGAAGTATTAATAGAGTTAAATCAAATTCAAGAAAAAATAACTTCTTTTCAAGAGATTATGATTGCGACGGCAAAAGAAATAGTTTTGAAAATGGATAATAAAATGCCATTTATATATACTTTTCCGGAATTTGAAGGATTAGCACTTCGTTTTAAACAACAGTTAAATGAAAATTCAAAAAGACATGCTGTATATAATATAATTCCTGAAATGAATCATAATGAGATTGTTGCATGGAATAAAAAAAATCTATGTTCTATTGCTTTTTTTATAGATTTAAATGAAACTTCTCAACAGAATAAAAAAAGAATGCAGATTAATAAATCTCAAATTTCAAAGTATGTCGAAGAAGTGATTGAATTAAATTCTGATATGATTAAACTCAATTCTGTGTCGACTCTCTTCGAGTATTTTTATTTCATACATATAATTGATTGGATTTCATTTTTTTTAGCTGAAAGAGATGGTGTTGATCCCAATACAATAGAACCAATTGACTTTTTAAAAAATGAATTAAAAAAAACATAATTATGACAATACATGATTGGTTTAATGAATATGATAAAAGTCATCAAAATAAAACTAATAAGTTAATTCATTGGATATGTATTCCATTAATTTTTTGGAGTATTATAGCCTTATTGTCTTTAATCCCCTCTTCTTTTTTAACTGATATAAGTGATTATATACACTGGGGAACAGTGGTTATTTTTTTTGGGTTACTTTTTTATTTAAGATTATCATTTAAAATTTTTTTAGGTATGTTTTTATTCTCTATTATTATTTTAGTTGATATTCATTATAAGGTGTATTTTTTTGATTTACATCAATATTGGGGTTTATTTAATTTTAGTGAACTTGATGGAAATGGATTCTTATTAAGAAAAGCTGTATTTGTATTCATTTTTGCTTGGTTCTTACAATTTTTGGGACACAAAATAGAGGGAAAAAAACCTTCTTTTTTTAAGGATATTCAATTTTTGTTAATAGGTCCTGCCTGGTTATTGGGGTTTATTTATAATAAATTAAATATTAAATATTAATTTTATGTTGATGAGACTGTTTATCATTTTCTTTTTATCATGTTCTATTGTTTCATCACAAGAGAATTATCGTAACAAAAAGAATAATCAACAAACTGATTTATACGGAAAAATATATGGTTCAATAAAGGATTTGGAAACAAAATCTCCACTTGAATATACAAGTGTTTCTTTATATAAAGTAAAGAATTCTAATCAACCTATATCTAAAGAAGAATTAATAAATGGTACAATCACTAATCAAAAGGGGGGCTTTTCATTTGAGGGTTTAAGTGTTGGTAATTATTTAATTAATGTAAGTTATGCTGGTTATATTACTCGTTCTATTGAGTGTAAGATTACATCTAAAAAATTAAATACTAATCTTAAAAGTATTTTTCTTGAAACAGATAAATATTTATTACAAGATGTTCAAATAGTTACCGAAGCTCCCATTTATGAAAATAAAATAGAAAAAATAGTGTATAATGTTCAAAATGATCTTGAACAATCTGCAAACGATGGAATTGACGTTTTAAGAAATGCACCTTTAGTAACTGTAGATATAAACAATAAAGTTTCTTTAAGAGGGTCTGAAAATATCAAGTTTTTATTAAATGGTAAAACATCTTCTTTTTTACATGGTGACAATGTAACAGATGTATTACAAGCTCTTCCCGCTGAACAAATTAAATCTATAGAAGTAATTACTAGTCCAGGAGCTAAATATGACGCAGATGGAGATGCTGGAATTATTAATATTATTACAGATAAAAAAAATATAGAAGGTTTTAATTCAAGTATAAATACTAGTACTGGAACTAGAGTAAATCGATCTTCTTTTAATTTAAATGCTGGGAAAAATCGATTTGGAGTGAGTGCTAGTGCTAGTGCTAGATATGGTTGGCCAAGAGATGGGAACACTACTGTTGAAAATACAATTTTTGATGGTGATCAAAATACAATAAGTCAACAACTGAAACAAGGAAATTTTGTGGGAAATTGGTTAGGTTTTCGTGGGTCATTTGATATTTATTATGATATTAATTCTTACAATAGTGTTACCATGAATATAAATATCGGTGGCCATCAGAAGTCTAATGAAGGTGAAGAAAGTGTTTCTTTTAATGATTTTATTGAACCTGAAATTTTTTATTTAGTCACAGATACATCTTTGAATAACGATACAGAATATGAATATACTGTAAATTATGTTAAACAATATCCAAATAACCCCGGTCAAGAATTGGTTTTTAGTTTACAATATGGTTCACATATACATGATGATAATAAGATTATTTATCAAGATGGATTTGAAGATAATGTTATTGATAATAGAATGTTAGGGAATGGATATGAATTAACTGGACAAATAGATTACATACATCCATTTGGAGATGATAATAAATTGGAGTTAGGTGTAAAAAGAATTGGAAGATACACTACAAATGATTATCAAACAGATTTTACTACAATGATAAACTGGTTGTCTTTAGATGCTCTCACTAATGTTTTTTATTACAACCAAGAGGTATCTGCTATGTATTTATCCACGAATTTAAATTTTGATCGTGATATAGGTGTCTTAATGGGTACAAGGTATGAAAGAACTGACATTAATGGTGAATATGACTCTTATTATATGTCCTTTGATCCTGTACCATATCATAACATTGTTCCTAATCTTACAATTTCTAAAAAACTTAATATGTTTCAAACAATTAAGTTAGCCTATACAAATAGAATTCAAAGACCAGATATTCATAAAGTCAATACAAATATTGAAATTTCTGATTTAAATAATATTAGTACGGGAAATCCAGAATTAAAACCATCAAATTCACATCAACTAGAATTGGGATATACTAGTTTTAAACCAGGATTAATGACAAGCTTTTTTCTTTATTATAAGAAAACATATAATGTAATTGAAACATTTACATCGATTATCGAAGATGATGTATTTGAAACAAATTATTTAAATACGGGTGATAATCAATCTTATGGATTTAATTTTTTTGGTTCTACAACAATAAAAAAAATATTAACTCTAAGAGGTGGGTTTGATGTTTATACTTTATATGAAAGTTTGTTGTATAAGTATAACTTTAATGCTAATGTCAAACTTGGTAAAGGATATAAATTGGAAAGTCGTGCATTTTTTCGTTCTCCAAGACAAACTATTCAAGGTGAAAGACCCAGTTTCTCTATGATGAGTTTTGGATTGAAAAAAGATTTTTCTAATAAAAGAGGATCGATTGGAATTGGTATTATAGAACCATTTTCTAAATATAAATCTTTTGATACATTTATAACTGGTGATATGGAAGATGGGATGATGTTTGAAAATAATCGTGATTATGAAATCTTATTTAGATCTGTTAACCTAACATTTAAATATAAGTTTGGTAAAATCGATTTTGATCCCATTAAGAAAAAAGCAATTCTTGAAAATAATGACACAACACATGATCATGACGATGATTATTAATCTAAATATTGAGTAATATCTTTAGATAATGGGAGTGTTTTAGAATAAAAAACATCTATTAATTTACCTTCTGGACTTATTAAGTATTTTTGAAAATTCCATTTAACCTTAGAGTCTTTTATTTTGTTTAAATCTTTATTGGTCAACCATTTATATAGTTCATGTTGATTTTTTCCTTTAACACTTATCTTCTCTGTCATTAAAAATGTAATTGAATAATTAGATTCACAGAATTTTTTGATTGAGTCTTGAGAAAAAGGTTCTTGAAATAAAAATTGATTACATGGCAGTCCAATAACTTCTAAATTATTATAAGTATCATGTAGCTTTTGTAAATCTGAATATTGATTAGTGTATCCACAATATGATGCAACATTAACAAATAACATGTATTTTCCTTTATATTGTTTTAAATCAACAGACTCGTTGTCAATTGATTGTAATGGAATGTCATATATAGTATTTTGAGAAAAACTAGTCATGGAATATAGAATTATTATAAAGAATATTAATTTTTTCATTTTTCTTATTTATACAATTTAATCAATTATTAAGATTAATTAATTTTCGTTCTTCATTATTAGCATAATTTAAATCCCAATCAATTAATTTTTTATTCATTATTTTCTTATATAAATATGGATTTATTAAAACAAGATAAAGCATTGATAAATAACCATAGGGAGTCATAGGGGCGTTTTCAGGACATGGATGTAGTTCCCAAAATTTTAATTTAGCTAATCTATGATGAGCAGAATGTCTAGTTACATTATATAAAAATATACTACTAATTAGATGATTTGAATTCCAAGAATGTTTCATTTCAACTCGACTACCTCTAACTCTTACTAATCCATAATGTTCAATATAATTAATAGCTTCTAAGAATGATTTTGTTATCAATGCACAGATTAAAAAATATAAAACTCCCATGATCCCAGTAAGAATAAAAATTAATAATGTTATAGTAAAACTTCTTAAATATCCAATTATCATTTTATTATGGAAGCCAAATGGATTAAGACCTTGTTTTTTAACTCTATTTATTTCAATTTTCCAACCATCAATATGTTCATTGTAAATAGCTTGTAAAATAAATAAATAAATATTATCTCCTCTTTGAGCGGAGGCCGGATCTTCCGGTAAACAGGCGTGTTTGTGATGTCCATAAACATGCTCAATAGCAAAAGTACAATCCCACGAAAAAGCAAGTAACCAATTACCTATAAACATATCAAATTTATGCTTTATTCTATGCGTTAATTCATGTCCAGCAACAACACCTAATGTTCCCATAAGTAAACTGCTTTGAATTATTAAAGAAAATTTATCGATTAAATTAAAAGAGCTTTTAATTTCTAAAAAATCACTATAAATATCTTCACCTAAGATATTTAAATACCATCCAGATAAATTGTTTGTTAAAAAGGATACGGTTATCAATACTAATATTAATAAAATGGGAAGATTGATGTATAGAGACAAATTCAAAATACTTGGATAAGAAAATTTTTGAATTTCTTTATCTCTAGGCATAATATAATCTCCAATTATAAGAAATAATGAAAATCCCAGTAAGAATAGAGAAGGGGAGTATTCTCCTTTTGTAATTATTATGATATAAATAATCGTGGTGAATGGAGGTAAAAAGTGTTTAAGATATTTTAACATAATAAATAACTTTATTTAAAGTTTATATTTTTTTCAATTTGTCCATTTTCATAGTACTTTAAATATATTTGAGCTGAATTTATAGTATTTATTTTTCGACCAATGACATCTGTAATATGATATTTTTCATTTAGATTATTTTTTATTTCGTTTATATCTACATTCTCACAATCTTCATTTTCATCTGGGTATTCACAACTTCCATCATCATATGTTGCTTCAATATTATAATTACAAGCAAATACATCCATACATCCTTCTAAGAAACAACCTGTATAAGGAGCTCCTCCACTAATAATTAATTCTCCAATTTGATTATAAATAGACCAAATTACTTCTCCCTGCCAAGAACCACCATCACATACTATAGAGAAACATTCAAGGTCACCCTCAAGACAAATTATCTCTTCTCCTTCATATCCCTCTTCCAATTCCACTTCATAATCATCTATTGTAAGAACATTTCCGTTCCAACCATCCCCATAAGTATCTTCCATTACGATTGTATAAAAAGATCCAAAGCAACAACTACCATCATCTGTATTAGCATCAGGATTATAATTTATAGCATTTAAATCTATACAACCATATATAGGACAATTATCATATAATTCTCCATTAAAAGGAGATCCTCCAGATATGATAGTGTTATTATTATTATCTATTATTGTCCAAGAAACTTCTTCAGGCCAACCTCCTTCTTGTACAATAATTTCAACACAGAGATTTTCATTGTTAGGTATACATAAATCAAACTCATCATAATAACCACTTGAAAGTGTTTTTTGTGTTAATAATACACCATCTACCATGATACTTAAACTATTCCCATTCCAACCATCACCATAAGAGTCTTCTGCTATCAATGTGACATTTGTAAATCCTTCTTGACAATTACCATCACAATCAAAACCTTCCATTGTTAATGGAGCATTAGTATAATTAATCATATTAAGAATAGTTTGACCATTAAAACCATAATCATCTGTTATTGTAAGGTATACATCATATGTTCCTTCTTCAGAGTAAACTACTTGAGGATTTTGTTCAGTTGAACTGGAGGGAGTTCCACCGGGGAAACTCCAAGACCAAGTTGGATTAGAGTTTGATATTGCAGAATGATCAACAAATTGTACCGTATCATTTAGACAATTAATTGTTAATTTATCTGCGGCTATTTGAGCTGATGGACTTGTTGTTTCATAAAAATCAACTTCCCAAACACTTCTATTTGTTCCATTTCTTAGTTTTCCTCCTTTATAATAAGGTACTAATTGAGTTGAGTATGTACTTAAAGGAAGACCATTATTAAATAAAATCCATTCTGTCATAGACGAATTTTTATAATATACATTCTTCCTAGTACCAAGGTATATTCCACCATTACTACCTCTATGATACTCTATATTTGTAATATTTTCACCAGCTAAGCCAGAACCTGTTATATTATTCCAATCATCACCACCATTCTCAGACTCATAAACTTTACTCCCCTCATAAGAATCGTAACTTAAACTATTTGGACATCTAGCTATGAAAACATTATATGCATCTTCACTATTTATTGTAATATCATAAGGAATCCAATCATCATTTAATATTCCTGGAAAACTAGGTGTAATATCTGTAAAGCTTTCTCCTGTATCATCACTCCTCCAAACATGTTTTTCACCCCAATAACTATCATATGTTGCAACATAAATAACATTTGGATTATTCCATCCAACCTCTATTGAGGTAACAGCTTCTCCAAAATCATATAATGGTAAAGAAGAATAACCATTATCATAAGATTTATATAAAATATCACCACTTCCAATATATATTATATTATAACACCTTGGATCAAATTCTAAATTACTTGATTCTCCAGTTGTATATGAAGCATTACTTAAAACACTCATACTAAATCCATCTAAAGCGACTGTTCTATCTCCAGATAATGTATAACCTCCTCCAGAACCCCATTCATCCAAATATACCTTTCTTCCATCTCCAAAATTCACAAATCCTCTATAATTATCACCACCACAAATTGAAACCCATCCACCATCTTCCTGAGTTCCTTCTAATGTATCTCCTTGTAAGTATGTATCATTATCTTTTAATAATGTTGCATTATGATATGTGCCACCAATCATCACATCACCATCTGAAAAACCAGTACCAAAACCCCAAAAATCTGTCCCCGCTATACCAAACATCCTCTGATGTATAGTATCACCTTGATTATTAGAATAAAATATCCCTCCATCACAAGCAATCCATAAGTCATTATCATAGTATTTAATATCATGAATATCAGCATGAACATATTTTGTGTTTTCAGAATCCGCAGCCCAACTCCATTTTGATGGACAATAAAAAGTATATCCACCGTCATCAGATACCCAATGATTAACTCCACCGACATGTATTCTATCTGCATCATTTGGATCTACAGCTAAAGCCAAATCATAATAATACTGTCCTCCATCATCGAGCCCCTCATGACTCCAACCCATTAAATTCATATTATTTTCAGAAGGAACACCTGCTGGAAGGGAACCACAACAACGAAATTCCCAAGTTTCACCTATATCATCACTAACATAAACACCATATAAACCACTTCCCCCATTAGCTGAACCTGTTGCTAAAGCTACAATTCTATCAGGATTATCTAAACTAACAGCAATCTCTGTTCTTCTTTGTTCATCACCTGATATTGGGTCAGGCCACCCCTCATCATATAAGTTAAAATCCTGTCCATTATTAATGGATTTTAAAAAATCTGTGGAATTACCACTTTGTCTGATTATATACATAATCTCTGGATTTGTTGGATGAAATTCTAATTCCAACATGTCTCCAGATAATAATATATCAAAAGAGTTATTGATTATATTAATTTTATATAACCCATTTTCACTACAGACATATAATATATTATTATCATTAGGTTGAAGGATGATATCTTTTATAAATCCCAGGTCAAACATTAATTCATATGTTTCACCACCATCAGAAGTTTTATACAAGTTGTCTCCTGCTGAAAAATAAACTTTATCAGAGTTTAAAAAATCAATTTCTAAACTATAAACTTCATTAATCATTAATTGAGTATTAAACAGGGGAGTCCAGTGTAAACCTTTATTTTCTGATTTCCAAAGACCACATGTAGCACCACCAGCATATAGAACATCAGTATTACTAATCGCTTGTTCCACAGTATATAAATGTGCAGCTCCAGCCGCATAAGAAGTACTTGCTGCATTACGATCAAAATCAAAAGGACCTATACATTCCCATTCTGCTAAATTATTTTGTGATTGTTTTTGATTTTTTTCCCCAATCTCTCTAGATAAAGATCTTTTCCATCTTTTATAATATTGAGTATGTTTATTTTTTACAAATTTATTATTGCTATAATAATCCTTATATAAGGATTCTATTTTTCCAGGGTTAGGATTTTCTGAATACATTTCTTGAACCCAGTAGGGGAGTGATCTATCATCAGCATCATATTTATATTCTACTTGAGAAATACCAAACGAATAAAGGAATAAAAGAATAAATGATAATTTCTTCATATTTTTAATATTAAAAGAATCTAATTTAAGAAATTATTTATGTCTAAATCTAATGACCGTATTTTAAATAAGTTATTTAAGGATACAAATACATATACAGAAGATGCAATTTCTGTAAACAAAGAAGAATTCATTAAAGTAGTGGAAAGTAGAAGAAGTGTACGAATATATGATGATTCTAAAGTAAAAGAAGAAGATTTAATGAAATGTTTAGAACTTTCTCTCTTATCTCCAAACTCCTCTAATTTACAACCTTGGGAATTTTATTGGGTAAAAAATCCA